>Ga0129302_1001262_pt1 | contig 18952 bp, 20 predicted proteins | sample BlaSprsedimmetaG_FD_94476 | JGI IMG/M metagenome (GOLD analysis project Ga0129302, IMG submission 94476) | Hot spring sediment bacterial and archeal communities from California, USA to study Microbial Dark Matter (Phase II) - Blank Spring... | ecosystem: Environmental > Aquatic > Thermal springs...
GTTAAGAAACATCATAGAAATGAAGCTCAAAAAGATCACCCGGCTTCGGTAACATCTTTTATGAGGCAACGTTTCCTTAAAATGCTATTCCTTCGGTAACATTTATTTATGAGGCAACAGGAAGGCGCAACGCTTTGTTTTCAGCCGTCTTTTCTGCCCCAATCGTAGGGAATTTCGCTTGTGTGCGCCGGTAGGCGGAATTCGTCCGGATTTTTGTAATCGTAAACGTGTGTTGTTGTGTTGATCACAACCGCGTCTTCTTCGGAAATGCATTTGAAACCATGAAAAACCAAGGGCGGAATATGCACCAAAACAGGGTTGTGAACACCAGCGAATATTTCCATTATTTCACGAAAAGTAGGTGATTTTTCGCGTCCGTCATATAAAACAATTTTCATCATGCCCTTGACCACCGCCATGTTGTCGGCCTGCTTCTTGTGATAATGCCAGCCCTTCACGACGCCGGGATACGCGGTGGTCATATATACCTGGCCGAATTTTTCGAAAAACGTGTCGTCGGCGCGCAGAATTTCCATGAGCCGGCCGCGCTCATCAGGAAGCACTTTAAGCTTTTTAATAATCACTCCGTTAATCATAATTTGTTTGCTCCCGTTTTAGCTACCCTCTGCCCCGCGGCTTGCAGTGATTCAAACGTGCCCGCGTCCGACCACCAGCCATCCAGCATGTCCCATTCCATTTTTCCTTCTTCAATATAAAAATTATTCACGTCGGTTATTTCCAGTTCGCCGCGCTGTGAGGGCTTCAGCGATTTGATGAATTCAAAAACACGCGCGTCATACATGTAAATTCCGGTAACCGCGTAATTCGAGGCGGGCTTTGAGGGTTTTTCTTCGATGCGGATAATTTTTTCTCCGTCAAAAACAGGCACGCCGAATCTCTGCGGATCGGTCACTTCTTTGAGCAAAATCCGCGCCCCTTCTTTCTGCGCGCGAAACTTGTCTGCCGCTTTCCTGATATTTTTTTCGATGATATTGTCTCCCAGTACCACGATAATTTTATCGTTATCGGCAAAATGTTCGGCAAGCCCCAGCGCCGCGGCAATGCCGCCCTCTCCCTGCTGGTAGGTATAATTAATGTGTTTCAGGCCAAAATCTTTTCCGTTTTCCAGAAGGCACAAAAAATCACCGGCGTTATTGCCGCCGGTAACAATTAATATTTCTTCCACGCCCGCGCCTACCAAAGTACGGATGGGGTAATAAATCATCGGCTCATTGTAAACGGGAAGCAGATGCTTGTTGGTAACTTTAGTCAGCGGATGAAGCCTGCTGCCCAATCCTCCGGCCAGAACAATTCCTTTCACTGATCCTCCTTATCTCGCTTTTCTGAAGCTTCTTTTCTTGCATATCATATCGCGCATGATGACAGCAATAAATTTCTTTGCATCTTCCTGAATAATAAGGTAATTATTTTTCTATGAATGACGAGCATTACATGAAATTAGCCTTGTCCCTTGCCCGAAAAGGCCGTGGCTATACCAGCCCCAACCCGATGGTCGGCGCGCTCATCGTCAAAGATGGACGTATTATCGGAAAAGGTTACCACCAAAGGTGCGGCGACAATCACGCCGAAATAAACGCCATTAATAACGCCCGCGAAGATATCGCGGGGTCAACGCTTTATGTTAATCTGGAGCCTTGCTGCCATCACGGCCAGACGCCGCCTTGCACGGAAGTCATCATAAAAAATAAAATATCGCGTGTCGTCATCGGCACAATCGACGCCAATCCCCTGGTATCCTGCCGCGGCATCAATCTTCTGGAGCAAAACGGCATCGAAGTCAAAAGCGGCGTTCTGGAAAATGAGTGCCGCGCGCTGAATGAAATATTTTTTCACTACATGGAAACACAGACGCCCTATGTTACTTTAAAATACGCCCAAACCCTGGACGGCCGCATCGCCACCAAAACAGGCCAATCCCGCTGGATTAGCTCAGATAAGTCTCTGCGCTTTGTTCATAAACTGCGCGCGCAGCATGACGCGATTCTTGTCGGAATCAATACCGTTCTTCAGGACAATCCCGAACTTACCGTCAGGCGCCTGCGCGGGCGCAATCCGCTGCGCGTCGTGGTGGATTCCAACTTAAGAATATTGGAGCGGGCGAGAGTTTTACAAAATATGGATATGGCAAAAACATTGATTGCCACCACTAAAAAGCAAAGTGATCCGAAATTCAAAAAAATTGCCGCCAGCGGCGCTTTCGTGCTGACCTGCCGCGCCACTGAGAAAGGCCTTGTTGACCTGAAAGATTTGTTCAGAAAGCTCGCCGCGCGCAATATTTCTTCTATTCTTGTTGAGGGGGGCACACGAATTATCACTTCCCTGTTGAAAAAAAATCTGGCACAGCGCTTGGTGGTTGTAATCGCGCCGAAAATTCTGGGAAAAGGAATCGAGGCAGTCGGTGACTTGAATATCCGCCACCTGGAGAAAGCAAAAATTTTGTCAATTAGAAAAATATCCCAAAGCGCTCAGGATATAATTGTAGATTGCCGACTGACTTAAACAAAATTACCGGATACTTATCATGCCCTGGTACGCCGTACATACAAGAAGCCGCCATGAATATAAAGTTAAAACAAGCCTTGTTCAAAAAGGCATAAATGCCTTTTTGCCGGAAATCGAAGTGCCAAGCAAACGCAAAGACCGTAAAAAGAAAATCAACATTCCTCTTTTTTCCGGCTATCTATTCTTCGAAACTTCTTTCCTGGATAACGAAACTAAATTAGCCGTCTTGAAAACTTTCGGTGTCGTGCGCATTTTGGGTAAAAAAGACACTTTCGAACCGCTTCCTGTTCCTGAAAATAAAATTGCGGCCATCCGCAGGCTCGTGGAAACAAAAGCGCAGATTTTTGAAGTGCGCTCACCTAAAGTGGGGGAACCAGCGCGCATCATTGATGGTCCTTTCGCGGGCATTGAAGGTATCGTCGTCAGCAGAAACGCTCAAAAAGAACTTTTTGTCGTTACTATTGAAATTTTACAGCGCTGCGTCGCCGTCAAACTGGAAGGTCTTCAGGTTGCCCGGCTCCAGGCATAAGGCAACACAATTATAATACTTGACTTTCCGGCCGTTATGCGCAAAAAAGTTTGCTCCGGAAATATTTTCCGCGGTTTATTATAGGGGATTTTTTTTGAAAGGATATATAAAAATTAACAAAGAGCTGTGCAAGGAATGCCATTTGTGCATCAATTTCTGCCCCAACGGCCACATTATTCCCGGAAAAGAATACAACTCTCAGGGATACCGTTCCGTCTGCACCGACGCGAAAAAAGAATGTAACGGCTGTGCTTTATGCGCCACAATGTGTCCGGACATCGCCATCGAGGTTTACCGTGAATAAAGTCTTAATGTCGGGAAATGATATTATCGGGGAAGCGGCCATTCGCGCGGGATGCCGTTTCTACGCCGGATATCCCATCACACCGCAAAATGAACTCACTGAATATATGGCCGAACACATGCGCAATGCCGACGGAGGCGTTTTTATCCAGTCGGAAAGTGAAGTCGCGGCGATTCACATGGTCATCGGCGCTTCTTCCGCCGGCGCCAGAGTAATGACTTCATCTTCCAGCCCCGGAATTTCCCTCAAACAGGAAGGTATTTCTTCGATGGCGGCCTGCGAACTTCCAGGCGTTATCGTTAACATCATGCGCGGAGGCCCCGGCCTGGGAAATATCCGTCCCTCCCAGGGTGATTATTTTCAGGCGACACGCGGCGGCGGCCACGGAGATTACCGTACCATCGTTTTGGCGCCCGCCACCTGCCAGGAACTTGCGGATTTGACTATGGATGCCTTTGATCTGGCGGACAAGTACCGCACACCGGTGATGATTCTTGCCGACGGCATGATGGGACAAATGATGGAGCCGGTGGTTTTCAAAAAAACCCGGCCGCGCCGGTTTTCCGAAAAATTCATGCTGCGCGGCGCGGGAGACGGCCCGAGCAGATTCATCCGCGGCCTGCTTTTGGATCCCATCGACGCCGAAGAACACAACTGGAAACTTGCCCGGAAATACGAAGTAATTGTGAAAAACGAAACCCTGCGCGACGAGCATGATACCGAAGACGCGGAAATGGTCATTGTCGCTTACGGTACTGCTGCACGCATCGCGCGCGGCGCGATCAAGCGCCTGCGTGAACACGGCATGAAGGTCGGCCTTTTCCGTCCGGTGACTCTCTGGCCGTTTCCCGAATCAGAGCTGCGCGCTCTTTCGAATAAGGTCAAAAGTTTTCTCGTTTTTGAAATGAGCACCGGGCAGATGATTGATGACGTGCGTCTTGCACTGCAGGGATACGCGGATACAGGTTTTCACGGAAGGCCCGGCGGCGCGGTACCAACTCCGGCGGAACTGGCCAATGTGATCGCGCGACATTATAAAAAGGATTGATCAAATATTTGGAAATATAAATGCCGAAAATAATATTTAAACGCCCAAAAAGTATCAAAGAAAATATTTTTCATTATTGCCCCGGTTGCGGGCACAGTATCGCGCACCGTCTCATTACGGAAGTTATCGACGAAACGGGCATCAGAGGCATAACCATCGGCGTGCCTCCGGCCGGCTGCGCGGTTCTGGCTTACAACTACTTTGATGTCGATATGATTGAGGCGCAGCACGGGCGGGGGCCGGCAACAGCTTCCGGTATCAAGCGCGTACTGCCGGACCGCATTGTATTCTCATATCAGGGAGACGGAGACCTGGCGGCCATCGGCATCGCTGAGAGTTTTCACGCGGCAAACCGCGGTGAAAACATTACCGTGTTTTTCATCAATAACGCGGTCTACGGCATGACCGGGGGACAAATGGCGCCTACCACGATACTGGAGCAGAAAACAACCACAACGCCGGCCGGAAGACATAAAATTCTGGACGGATATCCGGTAAAAGTTTGTGAGCTTTTATCAAATCTAAAGGGTGTAGCTTACGCTCAGAGATGCACTGTGACATCACCCGCGCAGGTCAATAAAACAAAAAAGGCCATCAGAAAAGCCTTCCAATGCCAAAAAGATTCTCTGGGTTTTTCTCTGGTCGAGATTCTCTCGCCCTGCCCGACAAACTGGAAGAAGAGCCCCATAGACTCGTGCAGATGGATTGACGAGGTAATGAGCAAGGAATTTCCCCTGGGCGTATTTAAGGATGACACGGTAAAGACGGACAAAAACGCGGAGGCTGTTTAATTTATGGCAACCAAAGCTATTTTCTCCGGATTCGGCGGACAGGGAGTTTTGATGATGGGTTACAGCCTCGCCCACAGCGCGATGAGTAAGGGCTACCATGTAACTTATCTGCCTTCGTATGGAGCTGAAGTAAGAGGTGGAACTGCTAATTGTACCGTAGCAATAGCTGAAGAGGAAATTGCTTCTCCTATTGCTTCTGAACCAGATTATCTGGTAGCAATGAACTCTCCTTCCCTGTTTACTTTCCAAAACAAGATAAGTTCAGGCGGAGTAATTTTTCTTAATTCTTCCATTGTCAAGGAGCTTCCCAACCGGTCGGATATTGATTTGTGCGCCGTACCCTGCGTTGATATGGCCCAGGATCTGGGCAATAGCCGAGTGGCCAATATAATAATGATGGGAGCGTTTATCAGAAAAACCGGGATCGTCACCTCCGAAATTTATCTGAAAAGCCTGGAAACAATTTTCGGCAGGAGAAAAAAAGCTGCGACGGAAATAAACCACCAGGCTTTTGCCGTTGGTTTCGATTACCTTAAGGACTGATAAGGATATAACCATGGCCGTAAAACAAATTTCGGTTCTGCTGGGCAACGTGCCCGGTTCTTTTGCCAGGCTTACTCATATTCTGGATTCCGAAGATATCAGTACCAAGGCTGTTTCCGCGGCAAGCACGGCCAAAGACAGCACGGTACGCCTGGTAGTCAACGACCCTGACCGCGCGGCTGCGGTTTTGAAAAGCTTTAATTTCAACTTTGAAGTTACACCGGTGCTGGCCGCCGAAGTTCCCCTGCACTCAGGCGGTATGAACGCCATACTCAAACCGCTGGCTAATGCAAATGTCAATATCCATTATCTTTACACAACCATCAATCGCATCGGAAAAGAGACGATCGTCATTCTCGGTGTGGATAAGCTTGACGATGCCCGGGAAATCCTGACTCAAAACTGGATTACTCTCATCGACGAAGAAATTTATTCAATTCCTTAAGCATTTTTTGCCAGATATGCCTGTATCCGCTGAAAAAGAAAAAGCCCTTGCTGAAAGAATGGCAAGCCTTGGCGTTTCGGAAAGCGATTTTGAGGAATCATTTATCCGTTCCTCCGGGCCGGGAGGGCAGAAAGTCAATAAAAGTTCAACGCAGGTTCATCTTGTTCATGTTCCCACAGGTCTTTCCGTGAAATGCCAGCGCGAACGCTCGCAGAGCCTTAATCGATTTTTGGCGCGACGTTTACTGCTCGATAAGATCGAAACACGGCAAAAAGGTTTTGTGGAAGAAAAAAAGAAAATCCGGGAAAAAATCCGCCGGCAAAAAAGAAAAAGAAGCAAAAAAGCGAAAGAAAAAATTCTTGCCGCTAAACACAAGAGAACAAAAACCAAGTCGCTGCGCGGCAAAGTCAACATGGATGAATAGAATTTTATTGTCCCCGCTTCACTCCGTTCGCCCGATTAATTCGACTTGCGAATTTCAATACGCTACGCTTTTGAAATTCGAGTTTCATTGCCACGGGCATCTTCTATGCCCTCCGCTTATGCGGGATCAATTCGACTTGCGAATTTCAATACGCTGCGCTTTTGAAATTCGAGTCTCATTGAAAAAAAAGGGAGTGAAAGTCGATGCACGCTTCCCCTCCCTGATTTATAATAGCAATAATCTTAGCCGATGTAACCCAGAAACGGATTGGCAAAAAGCACTATCAGCGCAATAACCAGCGCGTAAATGGCCAGCGATTCAATCATCGCCAGGCCGACCATCATGGTAAGAAGTATTTTCCCCTGTGCTTCAGGATTTCTTCCCACTGCGTTTGTCGCGCCGTTTAAACCATTGCCCATGCCCAATGCCGTACCAATCGAACCCAGCGCCACAGCCAATCCTGCCACCAGCAACGAACAGGCAATAATAATTGCTTTTGTGTAATCTACCGTTGCCGCTTCCGGAGCCGCGTGAGCAAACGGAGCACAAGCAATTATTACTAAAATTGTCATCAATGTGTAAAATAAACTTTTCTTCATTTTGCTTCTCCTTAAACTTAATTAAACTTTATATTTTTTTTGCTTTATACCTTTGTACCTTCCCTAACCTCCCTTCTCGATAAATTGCGAATCTTTGACTATCGGTCATGTCTTCTCTAATAACAGTTAATATAATTGTCAAGAATTATTTATGATGGCAACACATTGCTTGATTTTATTTTTCTGTCAATATAATACTTTAAATATGAATAAATCGGATAATATACAATTAAAAGCAGCCCGCCTGCTGCAGCACGATGTAGAAATAGTAAAAAATCCATTTCAGGAAATGGCGTTAAAGCTGGATATCGAAGAGGCGCAATTTCTTCGGATAATAAAAAAATTGAGATCCGACGGATTAATGCGGAAATTCGGAGCAATTCTGCGCCACAATAAAGTTGGCTATAAAAAAAACGCCCTCATTATCTGGTCTGTACCGCCGCAGCTGACGGAAAAAGCGGGCAACATATTTTCTGCTTTTTCCTTTGTCTCTCACTGCTACGAAAGAAAACCTGCTTTCAAAATTAAATATAATCTCTTTACAATGGTTCATTCTCAAAGTGAGAATATCGAAAATCTCATTTCTGCCATGTCAGAATCTTCCGGCATCAGTGATTTTATGGTTCTGGAAAGCCTGCAGGAATACAAAAAAACTTCTCCGGAGTATTTTTAATGAGCACTAAAAAAGATTTCGCTCTTGCCAACAAATTCATAGCCGGAGGCGTCAACAGCCCTGTGCGCGCCTGGCATGCGGTCGGCGGAAATCCTCTTTTTGTCCGCAGAGCCAAAGGCTCCAAAATATATGATACTTCCGGCAAAAAATATATCGACTATGTTTTATCCTGGGGGCCGATGATTTTAGGACACGCTCACCCGCAGGTTATTGACGCGGTCGTTAAAACCGCGCGGCACGGCACAAGTTTCGGCGCGCCTACCGAAGCTGAAACACAAATGGCACAGTTAATATGCGGGGCAATTCCTTCTATAGAACTCATACGCATGACAAACTCCGGAACGGAAGCGGCAATGACGGCTATCCGTCTGGCTCGCGGCTTTACCGGGAAAAAAATAGTGGTTAAATTCGACGGCTGTTATCACGGCCACGCCGATTCCTTGCTCGTCAAGGCCGGATCCGGTGTAACCACATTGGGCATACCCGGTTCGCCGGGAGTTCCCGAAGAAACAGCACATCTAACCTTAAGCCTGCCCTACAATGATCTTGCCTCGCTGCGGGATGCGATAACAAAATACGGCTCAGAAATTGCCGCCGTTATCGTGGAACCGGTCACCGGAAACATGGGAGTAGTTGCTCCCCGGGAAGGATTTTTAGAAACTCTTCGTCAACTTACAGCAAACGAAAATATACTTTTAATTTTTGACGAAGTCATTACCGGATTTCGCTTCCACTTCGGCGGTTACCAAAATCTTATCGATATTAAGCCTGATTTAACCTGCCTGGGAAAAATTATCGGCGGCGGACTGCCGGTCGGGGCGCTTGGGGGCAAAAAAGAAATAATGGAAAGATTTGCCCCAAAAGGTGACGTTTACCAGGCGGGAACCCTTTCCGGAAATCCGCTGGCCATAAGCGCGGGACTGGCCACGCTGCGACTGCTCAAAAAAAAGGCCGCCGATTATTCTGCTCTGGAAAGAAAAGCACAGAATCTATGCGCCGGACTGGAAAACCTGTTCAAAGAAAAAGGTGTTCGGGTCTGCATTAACCGTGTTCATTCTATGTTTACTGTTTTCTTTCAGGAGGGCCCTGTCGGTGACTTAGTCAGCGCGCAGAAATCCGATACACGTCTTTTTGCCCGTTTTTTTCACGGCATGTTAAAACAGGGCGTTTGGCTTGCGCCGTCACAATTTGAATCTTTGTTTTTTTCATTCGCCCATTCACAAACGGACATTTCCGCTACTCTGGATGCCTGTAAAAAAACATTAAAAAAGCTCTAACCTGCCATTTGACAATATCTGAGCGTTTGTGTAAGGTTGGCGCACATCGCGGTTATCATAACCTGCATCTGGGAGGTAAAATGAAAAAAGCTTTTCTCACCGGCATTACCGGACAGGACGGTTCTTACCTGACCGAGCTTCTTCTGGGCAAAGGGTATGAAGTGCACGGCCTGATACGGCGCTCCAGCACTTTCAATACCGATCGTATCGACCACCTTTACCGTGATTTACACGACCCCAAGGCCAGATTATTTCTTCATTATGGCGACTTGAGCGTTTCCGGCCAGCTTATGGATTTACTTCATTCCATTTCTCCCGACGAAATTTACCATCTGGGCGCGCAAAGCCATGTCCGCGTCAGCTTTGATATGCCCGAATACACAGGCGATATTACCGGCTTGGGTACTCTGAGAATTCTCGAAGCCATTCGTAAAACAGGGATAAAAACTAAATTTTATCAGGCCTCGTCCAGCGAAATGTTCGGCGCCGCGCCTCCCCCGCAGAGCGAAAAAACAATTTTTCAGCCTCGCAGTCCCTATGCAGCAGCAAAAGTTTACGCCTATCATTTGGCTCAAAATTACCGTGACGCCTACGGCATATTTGCCGTTAATGGAATTTTGTTTAATCATGAGTCCCCGCGCCGCGGTGAAACATTTGTCACCAGAAAGATAACCCGCGCGGCCACGCAAATTAAAATGGGGCTGAAAGAAAAATTGTATCTTGGCAACCTTGATGCCAAACGCGACTGGGGATACGCGGGCGATTTTGTCGAAGCGATGTGGCTGATGCTCCAGCAGGAAAAGCCCGATGATTTTGTTATCGCTACCGGCGAAACACACTCCGTGCGCGATTTTGCAGAAAAAGTTTTTTCCAGGCTTGATTTGGATTATCAAAAACATGTCGCAGTCGACCCACGCTATTTCCGCCCCACGGAAGTCGATGTTCTTCTCGGAGATCCTTCCAAAGCAAAAAAAATTCTTCAATGGCAGCCTAAAGTTAATTTTGATCAGCTTATTGATATGATGCTTGCCGCCGATTTGGAAATAGCCAGAAAAGAAAAAACTCTTTTTGATGCCGGCTTTGCCCGCACCAACAGCGAACGTTTTTCTTAAATAAGGAGTTCTTTAATTTGCTACAAAACAAACGTATAACCGTAACCGGAGGAAAAGGTTTTTTAGGACAACATCTTGTCAAAAAGCTCTCTGATTCCGGCTGCCGAAGCGTCGAAGTGGCGGATCTTCCCGAATACAACCTGACCGACATCACCGATATCAGGCTTATGTATGATAATCAAAAACCGGATATTGTTATCCATTTGGCCGCCAAAGTCGGCGGCATCGGATTCAACCAGGAAAAACCGGCTGATCTTTTTTATGATAATCTCATAATGGGCGCGCAATTAATGCATGAGGCTTATCTGCACAAAATTGATAAATTTGTCGCCCTGGGTACAATTTGCGCCTATCCGAAATTCACCCCTGTGCCGTTCAAAGAAGAAGATATTTGGTCTGGGTATCCGGAAGAAACAAACGCTCCTTATGGACTAGCAAAAAAAATGATGCTTGTGCAGTCACAGTCCTATCGGCAGCAATATGGGTTCAATTCAATTTTTTTACTCCCGGTAAATTTATACGGACCAGGAGATAATTTTGATCCGCGCTCCTCACATGTCATTCCGGCGCTCATAAAAAAATGTTTCGACGCCATGGATAATAATGAAAATTTAATCGAAGTATGGGGAACCGGTACCGCCACACGGGAATTTTTTTACGTTGAAGACGCGGCAGAAGCCATTTATTTAGCCACGGAAAAATATAACAAAAGCGAGCCGGTCAACATCGGAGCGGGCTTTGAAATATCCATTAAGGAACTGGCGGAACTGATCGCCGGATTAAGCGGTTTTGAAGGCTCCATTTTATGGAATAAATCCAAACCGGACGGCCAACCCCGCCGCATGCTTGACACGACTAAATCATTGAAAGAATTCGGTTTTAAGGCAAATACCAAACTGACCGACGGACTGGCAAAAACAATTGACTGGTATAAGGCAAACCGCGCCGGGGCAAAATAACTGAACGCTGGTCATTTTATTATTGACTTCACCTTTTATTAGTGTTAAGGAACGCCAGTTTAAATGGATGAAGACCTCAAAAAAAGCGCCATGCAAATGGCTCTGGCCAGCAGCATCGGTCTGGCCATGGTTTTGGCAATTTTTGGATGTCTGCTGCTGGGGGTTTATTTAGACAGAAAGTTCGATTCCGGAAACGTTTTTACTTTCATTTTTTTGGTGATCGGTATCGCCGCCGGATTTCGCAACTTCTATGTTTTTATAAAAAAAAATTTTACCGATGATGAACCGGTAATAAAGAGCTTAAAAAGTGAATCTCATCGCCAAAGACCCGCTCCAAAGAAAAATTGAAATTTTCAATTGGGTAATTCTTGCCTTTGTTTTTATCCCTTCGTTAATTTTTGGCACTTATAAATTCGCTCTGGGCGTATTGCTGGGCGGTTTTATCAGTATTGCAAATTTTTTCTGGATGGGCCGCAGCCTGCAAAATGTCTTCCAGCAGGGCTCGAAAAACATAAAAGCATCGATTGTATTCAAGTATTTCATCAGGCTGGCGCTGAGCGCCGTTGTACTGTATTTTCTGATTTCCACGTCCACGGTAAATATCATTGGCCTGATAATCGGTCTTTCCGTTGTGGTCATCAACGTTCTGCTGACGACAATTATCACTCTTTCAAAAAAAACATAATTAAGGAGAATGTGTAAAGTATGCATCCGATTTATTTTTTGGAAAACCCTTATATTCCCGCGCATGTCGCCTACGCCTGGTTTCTTGTCGCGCTTCTTGCCTTGCTCGCGTTTCTTTCCACAAGGCGTCTGCAAACTGTTCCCGGCAGGCTCCAGAATGTTATGGAAGTCGTCATCGGCGGTTTTGATACTATGCTTAACGAAGTAATGGGAGAAAAAGGCCGTAAATACTTTCCGCTGATTGCGACACTGGGACTTTTCATTTTTCTTTCCAACCTCATGGGCGCGTTTCCCGGTTTCAAATCTCCTACTTCCGATATTAATACTACCGCCGCTCTGGCTATTGTCGTTTTCTTTTCCACGCATGTGATCGGCGTAAAAACTCACGGGATAAAGTATCTCAAACAATTTTTGGGTCCTGTCCTGTGGCTTGCGCCCCTGATGATTGTCATTGAATTAGTCAGCCATATCGCCCGTCCACTTTCTCTTACCCTTCGTCTTTTCGGCAACATAAAGGGAGGGGATCTCGTATTGCTGATATTGCTTATTCTTGTTCCTTTTCTTGTACCTCTGCCGATAATGGCACTTAAGTTGTTCGTATATTTCGTTCAGACTCTGGTGTTTGTGCTGTTGGCGATGATGTACATAGCAGGAGCTGAGGAAGAAGCTCATTAACGGCCAATAATCAAAAAGATAATAATAAAAAGCCGCCTCGTTCCGAGCACAACGGCTATACGTAAAGCTTCTTGGTCACAAAACAGCCGATATTAAGCACATTATCGGCTGTTTTTGTTTGGTTTTTAGTTTTCTTCGCGGGCGGACCTGCATAGTCTTTTTTCATTTTTTTCAAAAAAGCCAATCTGATGCTTGACGATATTGTTTAATCGTAATATTTACAGCATTATTTTTTGCAAACGGAGTCAACATGCACAGCTTAGGAATCAACATCGGTTCTTCCAACGTGAAAGTAACCATGCTCCAGGGGAATAACATCGCCTGGAGCGCGATTGAGCCTCATGAAGGTGATTTCCTTGTTACACTAAAGAATATTTTAAACTCACATCCCCTTCCCGTCGATATTAAATCCCTGGCCACCGGCACGGAAGGCAGACGCCTGCTGAACATCAACAACGCCATTGAACCCATCTGCATTGAAGAAGCCCTGCAGCGACTGCATTATGAGGCAGACGCACTTGTTTCTCTAGGAGGAGAAGACCTTGTTGTCTACACTCTCGATAAAAACAAAAAAATAATCACAAGTTTTTCCGGAAATAAATGCGCTTCCGGCACCGGTGAATTTTTCAAACAACAGCTCGCCCGCATGAACATGAAGCTTGACGATATAAATTCCATCGACAAGGATTGCTGCGTATTCAAGCTATCTTCTCGCTGTTCCGTTTTTATGAAAAGCGACTGTACGCATCGCCTCAACAAAGGCGAAGCAAATAAAGGCGATATCGTTTTGTCTCTGAGCGATGTCATGGCCATCAAAGTAATTGATTTTCTCAAAAGAGCCAAAATTGATAAAGGAAAAGTTTTGCTCGTCGGCGGCGTTACACAAAATCAGCATATTATCCGCTTTATCCGTCAGCGCCTGCCGGAAATTGAATTGATTATTCCCGAACAGGCCCCCTATTTTGAAGCGTACGGGGCTGCACTGCTGGCCAAAAAATCCGGCAGTATTTTGCCGCCGGTTGGTTCTCTTTTTAAAAAGAGCCGTATTCAATTCAAAAGTTTTAAAAAACTGCAAAGCGCCCAGGGACGAGTTACATACCTTCCCTCTCAAAAAGGTAAAGTTATCGCCGGGCGTGAATATATTCTGGGCGTGGATGGAGGCTCCACGACAACAAAAGCCTGCCTGATTGACATCCAAACAAATGAAGTGACCGCTTCATTTTATGGCCGCACTCACGGCGACCCGGTAGCCGCGCTCAAAATCTGCCTTCGGGAAATCAAAAACCAAGTTCAAAGTGACATCGGTGATGCAAGTATTAATATTACTCTTGCTTCCACTACCGGTTCTTCCCGTGAAATCCTCGGTGTATTCCTTGAAACACCGGCTGTTTACAATGAAATCATCGCCCACGCGGTCGGCACCACTTTTTACCGTGAAGAAATCGACACAATATTCGAAATCGGCGGACAGGACGCCAAATATGTTTTTTTGAAAAATAAGGTTCCTATTGATTACGCCATGAACGAGGCATGTTCCGCCGGCACCGGCTCTTTTCTGGAAGAATCGGCACAGGGTGATTTAAATATTGCCCGCGCGGAAGAAATAGGGGATATCGCCATTGCCGCACAAGCTCCTTTGAAATTCGGGGAACACTGCTCCGCCTTTATCAATTCGGATATCCGTAACGCCATCCAGCAGGGAGCTTCGCGCGAAGATATTACCGCCGGTATAGTAACATCTATTGTTTCCAACTATTTAAACAGAGTTGTCGGCAACCGAACTATCGGTAAAAATATCGTCCTGCAGGGAGGAGTTGCCAAAAATAAAGCCGTGCCTCTGGCTTTTGCCATGCTGCTGGATAAAGATATTCTTGTGCCTCCTGATCCGGAACTTATGGGTTGTTTCGGCGTGGGCATTTTGGCCATACAAAAATTTAATGAAGGTTTTCTCGAGAAAAGCTCTTATGATATTGATAAAATCCTGGCCACCGAGATTATTTATGAAAAGGAGTTTCAGTGCAAAGCCTGTGATAACTTCTGTCCGATAAAAATTCTCAACGTCAACAACAATAAATACATGTTCGGCGGCCGCTGCAACAAATACGCGAATATCAGAAAGAAAAAAAACATCAACGAAAATGACGTTTTTGATTATATCGAAAGGCGCAATGATATACTTTTCAGGCAATGCTCGCCTGATCCGGATAGTTTTGTCAGAAAAAAAGATTTTACCATCGGCATCCCCAGATGTTTTTCCATCTACACATTGTGGCCGCTCTACTCCTGGTTCTTTCATATCCTGGGCGTGGAGACATTTATATCAAAAAACATCTCTCCTGAAGGAACAGCACGCGTGGAAAGCAGTTACTGCTTCCCCGCGGAAATTGCACACGGCGCCGTGCAGGATATCTGGGACAGGAATCCGGACTATATTTTTCTGCCCCATTTCCGGGACATGGAAAGTTATGAAAAAGAAACTCCGGCCAACTTCTGTCCAATTACACAAGCCCTGCCCTACTATATTGAAAAAGCCTTCCCGGAAATTCCCGAAAACAGATATTTGGCGCCCATTGTGAGCTTCATGTACGGGGAGGAAAAAGCTGCCGAACCTTTCGTGAAAATAGCCAAAACGCTCGGATTCAGCGAAAGGGACGCGAAAAAAGCGTTCCACGAAGCTTATAAAAAGCAGAAGGAATGCTTTGAAAAGTTTACCCGGCTCGGCCAGAAAGCATTGTTGCAGGCGCGACTCGATAAGCGCCCCGTAATCGTTCTTCTGGGACGTCCTTATAACGCTTTTACCGCCGATGCCAATATGGGCATTCCGCGAAAATTTACGACTCGCGGTTATACCATCATCCCCTTTGATATCCTGCCTTTCATGGATGAAACAATTTATCCCAATATGTACTGGTATTACGGACAACAGGACATGAAAGCTGGTACTCTGTTAAAGAATGAAGACAATATTTTTGTCACTTACATTTCCAATTTCTCTTGCGCGCCCGATTCCTTCATGCTGCATTACCTTAAATGGATTATGGGCGCCAAACCTTTCTTGATTCTTGAGCTCGATTCGCACACCGCGGATGCAGGCGTGGACACACGTATCGAAGCTTTTCTCGACATCATTGAAGGCTACCGTTCTAAAATCACTGAAATCAGTGAGGAACGCTATGACAACGGTCTTCGTTTCATTAATAAACCGAATGAAGAAATTCACATTAAAAATGTTTTCACCGGAGAAATAATTCCGATTAAAAACAATCCACGGGTTAAACTCCTTTTGTCCAATATGGGACGACTATCGGCGGAATTAATCGCCGCAACGGTTCGCGGCCTGGGCATTAGCGCTGAAGCCATGCCGGTGCCGGATATCTACACATTACAACTTGCGCGCAACCACGCTTCGGGCAAGGAATGCCTGCCTTCGCATCTGGTTTTAGGCAGCGCGCTTAAATATCTCTACTCGGATAAATACCGCAAAGATGAAATATACATCCTGTTTGTCCCCACCACTACCGGGCCTTGCCGTACCGGCCAATATTTTGTTTTCTACGAAAATTTATTCCGGGATTTACGCATGGAAAACGTGCTGGTCTTCACTATGGATTCGGATAATTCCTACACGGAACTCGGGCCCGAATTCACCAAGCACGCGTGGTGGGCGGCGGTGATTGCCGACTATATGAAAGACGTGGAGACATCACTGCGCACTTGCGCCGCTGATCCCGCCGAGGCCATGAAAGTTTATGACCGGATATGGCAAAAAATGATCAGCGTAGCCCAACAAGATATCACGAAGGTTCTTCCCGTCCTCAAGGAAATAGCCTCTGAAATTTCACAAATACCTCTGACCAGAAAAATGGAAGAATGTCCCAAGGTGCTTATTGTTGGGGAAATTTACGTACGCCGCGACGACTTCGCCGTAGATGAACTCATCGGCCAATTCAGCCGCCGTGGAATCATCGGCAAAGTTTCCAACGTTGCTGAATGGTTTTATTATTGTGATTTTGTCCGTCACTACGAACTTAAAAAGAAATTAAGCCTCTTACCATGGTATCAAAGGGTTTTTTCCAGAGAATTTAAAGACATCATCAACTGGAGAATCGAACATATTTACAAAAAAAACGTGGAGAGAAATATACGCAACACTCTTAGTACGACTTCTCTCGTGCCGCATACGCCGCATGACATGGCTAAAATAATGGAAAATACCGAAAAATATTTTGTCAGCCCTGAGCTGCATTCGGAAATCAGCATCTCCAGCGGCGTTGCCGCAACGGCTATGATGGACGGATATTCGGGCATCGTTAATATTTCACCTTTTGCCTGCCTCATCGGCCGTGTTATCGAGGGACTTTTCACCCCATGGGCCAGAGAAAAAAGATATCCCGCCATATCAATTGAAATAGACGGCAATCTGCTTCCGCCTAATGTTCTTAGCAAATTGGAAATTTTTATGCTTAATGTGCTTAGATTCCGCAACCAGACCGACACTCATAAAATGGTGGAGCAACAAGGCGTCGAATCACTGCCTATAGACAGAATAATAATCAGGTAAATTTCGGCGCGTTTTAAAACTCTTTATTATGACACGCGTTTAAAATGATTCTCCCATGCCGAAAAAGAACATCACAGGAATTATTTTAGCGGGCGGAAAAAATTCCCGCATGGGCCAAAATAAAGCCTTTTTAAAATTAGACGGCCAGCGTCTAGTGGATAAAGTTCTCGGAGTTTTTCAGGAATTGTTTCCGGAAATTATTATTGTTACCAATGAACCTTTGTCCTATACGGAATTTTCTGAAGCAATAATCGTGACGGATATTTATAAAAAAAAAGGCGCATTGGGCGGCATACATGCGGGGCTTTTTTACGCCTCTAATAAACATGCGTTTGTTACTGCCTGTGATATGCCTTTTTTAAATAAAGACTTCATCCTTTATCTTAGCCAGCTGAAAGACAAACATGATATTGTCGTGCCTGTGGCATCCGACGGTTACCAGCCTCTTCACGCTTTGTATTCGAAAAATTGTCTTTCCCAAATTAAAAACAATCTTGCCGCCGACAAGTTAAAAATAACAGGTTTTTACAAAGGACTGCGTGTTTTGACCGTGACGGAAGAAGAAATTAAACCATTCAACAGGGATGGTCGGCTTTTTCTCAATATCAACACGCCTAAGGAAATGGAACTAATTAAAAAAATGCAAGATATTTAATGAGGCAAAATACCTGCCTCAGCGAAGGATTGCCCTGCATGAAATTAAAATATTTCTTTGTCTTGTTTGCGATTGCCTTTTTGACGCCTGGCCAATACGCTGCAGCTTCCGAGGACAGAGCAAGAAGCTCCGACACTCTGACCATATATCTGGAGAATGACCTTTTCGGGTTGGAAAACAGAGATCGTTATTACACCCACGGCACAAAGCTATCTTGGATTTCCCGGGATCTTACGCGATACCGGGATATTATATACAAACCTCAATGGGCTCAGCGAATTATCGAGAGCCTGCCTTACCTTAACGACCCACAACGCCTGCGTACGGTATCCGTTTCTCTTGGCCAGAGCATATACACGCCGGAAGATAAAGAAACTGAAAAGCTTATCTCCGATGACCGCCCTTATGCCGGAATCACTTACCTGGGCCTCGGACTGCACAGCAGAAATCACCGATTTATGGATACGCTGGAATTGAACATAGGAATCCTCGGGCCACATTCCTATGCGGAAAATTGTCAAAGGATTATCCATGAATGGGCAGGCTCTGTCGACCCCAGGGGATGGGACAACCAACTTCACGATGAGCTTATTGTGAATTTATATGTTGAGCGCAAGTGGAAAGCACGTCAACTCAGAAATACTGAGGGTTTTGGATTTGATTTTATTCCGCACGTGGGTATGGCTGTGGGCAATGCTTATACGGGCGCCAATCTTGGCGGACAGGTTCGTTTCGGCTGGAACATTCCCAACGATTTCGGCACTTATCTTATCCGTGCCGGCTCGGACAGCAGCGCTCCCCTTGACGACACGGATCCTCGTTTTTTCCCAGTGCTTCATCGTTTCGGCATTCATTTTTTCTTCGGCGTTGACGGAAAAGCCATCGCGCGTAATATTCTGCTTGACGGAAATACTTTCCGCAGCTCTCACAGTGTCGATAAGAATTATTTCGTTGCCGACTTCATCGGGGGCATGGGAATAATTATTCACCGCTTCAAATTCACCTATTCCTACGTTTACCGGACAAAAGAATTTAAAAAACAGAAAGATGAGCACAAATACGGGGCAATATCCTTATCATATACATTTTAACCTGAAAACCTTAAGCAATAACAAACAGAGGATCTTTCTTATTTTTTGAGACTGTAAAA
>Ga0129302_1001273_pt1 | contig 18858 bp, 17 predicted proteins | sample BlaSprsedimmetaG_FD_94476 | JGI IMG/M metagenome (GOLD analysis project Ga0129302, IMG submission 94476) | Hot spring sediment bacterial and archeal communities from California, USA to study Microbial Dark Matter (Phase II) - Blank Spring... | ecosystem: Environmental > Aquatic > Thermal springs...
GGATAGTGATGTTATGATTATTAAAATGATTTAATTTCCCGATATACAGCATAGTACTTTCAAAGTTAAGAAGGCGGATTGATTGAAAAATCCTAAACAGCTTAAAAATAAACCTCTAGTTGAGGCTATATTTGAATTAAGGTGGGAGTTGATACAACCATCTATATCCGGAAAGAATATGGTTGATCCAAATTATAAGTTGTTGCCGGGCAGAATATTTGACAAAGTTAGCAAAGAGTATCCCTTCCATGAACCACTACCCACTTCTGAAATGCCTGATGAAATAGCAGGCTATATTATTCAACACAGATTCAGAAAATCAAGTAATGGGTGGCCATTGATACAACTTGGCCCAGGAATAATTACTCTTAATGATACTTCTGGGTATGACTGGTATGATTATAGAGAACGCATACATAATCTATTAGATGTCTTTTATGCTACGCATCCTCAAGCAAGTAATCTCAAATTAAACGGATTATCTCTCCGATACATTGATTCGATTGGATTGGATTCTAGTCAAGACAGCATTTTTTCTTTCTTAAAAAACAAGATGAAAACAGATGTGAACTTGAACCCGAAGTTGTTTAAATCAACAGGTGTAAACGACATGCCAATAAATATTGATATGAGTTTTTCTTTCCAATCTGTCAACCCTCCGGGAATCATACATCAGCGATTTAGAAAGGGCAAAAAGGAGAACACTGAGGCCCTCATTTGGGAAACGGTAATAAACACTGCCTCTGATAAAATCCCAAAAGAGATGAATGAAATAATAAAGTGGATTGAAGATGCCCATTCGTTAACTGATGATTGGTTCTTCAAAACAATTGAGGGTGAGTTGGAAACGAGGTTTGCATAATGAAGACTTCGATATTCAGAGTAAGTTCATTAACAACATTTGATTATACTGGTGATTTACCTTTTTGCTCCCCCGTTACTAACAATACTATCAAAGAATATCCTTTTGATTTTTTTGATCAGTGTTGGTTTTCAGACGCAATGAAGACGATTTCTGATCCTCGTATTCAAATATTGCCGACACAATTTTTCGAGGTTGAAGTCACCTCAGATCAACCATTCATAGCAATAGTAGGTAAATCTGAGACATACGATAAAAGCACCATTGGTGCTTGGGCAGAAGGTTATATCCTAGATCCAGCGCAGACAGATAAGATAATCGAGTTTGTAGAAAAGAGAAAACAATTAAAAACTGTTATTAAAAGTGCAAGGAACGAGATACTTCGTTATTTTCCGAAAGATACGCTTAAGATTAATATTTTTCAGGATCCGGAAGAAAAACAGGGTAAGATGGAATTGGTAATCTATATTGTTACAACCCTTGACTCTGAAATGGCTCTCAGGTTACTTGATGATTTTGATGATAATTGGTGGCTGGACAAGTCACAGGGTATAGAAGACGAGCTATGCATTCATCTGTTAACAATCTAGATTTTGATTGGGAGCATTATTTAACTCTCGCTTACCATCTGCACCAAGACTGTTCTCTTAAAGGCTGTGATGAAGCAAAATGGCGATGTTCAATCAGCAGAGCCTACTATGCCGTATTTGGGAAAGCAAAATGTCATCTGGTATATAAAGAGAATCAAATACTCCCTAAAATTGATGTCCATTCATGGGTAATAAAAGGTTACTCCCAAAATAGATCTAGAGAAAAGAGGAAAATCGGCAAAAATCTCGAACGACTCCGGATTAACAGAACCATGGCAGATTATGAAGAATATACAGAGGTGACGTTTTCTATGGCACAAACAAGTATTATTCTTGCAAAAGCAACTATGAGAACTTTGAAAGAACTTTGATATTAAACTGAAAATGTAAAAGATGATTTGTAATGAATCAATAATTTTATTTTCCCTACACAAAGAGTTCTAGCTGTTTTTAAGGTAGCAAACGGAGACCTATACTTGCTGATCATAGAGACAGGCTATAGATTACTATAATAAATCATCTATCCAGCCAGATTGAATATAACTGCGATTACTTAAAACCATCTTATGACTTTATGTTTTAAACATTTTTCAGATATGTTCACAGCAATGACAAATGTGCTTATAAATCGATCCTTAAATCATTGGGGATTTCTCCCGGAGAAGTGAATTTCAGCACCCAGAATGGTGCCCCTTGGAGGTCGGCGAAGGAGTGCGGGAAAAATCAGGGTAAAGCGGATTCTGTTTGAGCGGAGCGAGTTAATCCGCGACCTGATTTTTTCAAACGACTGAGCGTACCCGAAGGGCGGCCTCCCGGGGTGCATTTCTTTGGTTCGTTTCTTTGTGCAAGCAAAGAAATGAACATAATAAAAACAATAAGATATTTTGAGTCAACCGATCCCTTCATGAAAAACAAATGACGTCTCCATTCTGACAAAAATGAACTAACTCGCCGCAAGCAGCGAGGTATTAAAGGCTCTATTTTATTACTCCCCCCTCACCTTTATCCTCTCCCCGAGGGGCGAGGCTAAGATGTGCCCGCTGCAAGCAGCGGAGTATCATTTGAATGAAGATAGGATTATTACAATAGGACAGGCATTTAAAGAAAGCAGCGTTGCTGTAGGCAGGAATGCTTTCGACCTACACCTTGGTGTTCTTTATAATTTCCACTGCGTCTTTCGGGGAGTCCACCAGGGTAAAGATGGATGTGTCTTCGGCCAGGATCATTTTTTCCATGAGCATGGTTTCGTTGATCCATTTGAGCATTCCTCCCCAGTAGTCGGTCCCGATCAGGATAACAGGGAAAGGTTTCATCTTGTCGGTCTGGATAAGGGTGAGTGATTCAAAGAGTTCATCCATGGTGCCGAATCCTCCGGGAAAGATTACATAGCTCATGGCATATTTAAGGAACATGACCTTTCTGACGAAAAAGTAACGGAAATTGATGTGAATGTTTGTATAGGGATTGAGCTTCTGTTCGAAAGGCAGCACAATGTTGAGCCCGACAGACTGGCCGCCTGCTTCCAGTGCCCCTTTGTTCGCCGCTTCCATGATGCCGGGCCCTCCGCCCGTGATGACGGTGAACCCCTCATGTGCGAGCTTTCTTCCCATGTCTTCTGCCATTGTATAGTATCTGTCACCGGGTTTGGACCTGGATGATCCGAATATCGTAACAGCAGGTTCAAGAGATGACAGTGTTTCTATGCCGTCTACAAATTCCGCCATGATACGGAAGATCCTCCAGGATTCCTGGGGACTCATCTGATCTATCAGATACTGATCGTTTTTCATCTGCCTTCCTCGATTCAGGTTCATGCTTTTTATTTCAACCAGTCCTGTGATATGACCTCGATATACAGTTATGATTGATCTTCACATTCATACAACACATTCAAGCGACGGGCAATACAGACCTGATGAGATCTTTGAGATGGCTTTGGAAAAAGGTCTGGAAGCTCTGGCATTTGCCGATCACATGGATATCTGTGCAGCGGGCCGCGGTATGACCCTGGCAGTGGATTACGGTGTTGAATTCTATACAGGACTGGAAGTGTCCTCGGCGCTGGATGGAAAAGAGTATCATCTGCTGTTGTACGGGTTTGATAGTGATAGTCTGTCCGTAAGGGATTTTCTGACCCGCCACTGCAGTCTTATATGGGGGCAGGTCTGCAGGCTCATCGAGTATTTTCAGGGTATGGGCTTTGACATAACCAAAGCGGATATCACACGATGGGGCAAATCGGTACCAACCGGGGTGACATTCCTGGATGCCCTGAAAAAGAGAAATTCTACAGATCCCCGGCTTTTTGATTATCTTTACGGGGACAAGTCCTGTTCCCCGTATCTCAACTTTTACAAGGGATTTTCTCTGGGTGATTTCGGAGAGATCATGACGTGTGTACTGCCATCGATACAGCAGGCAATATCCTCATTGAAGCATGCCGGTGTTCTCATTCTCGCCCATCCGGGCGATATTGATTTAAGCAGGCTCAAAGAACTCAAGGATATGGGCATCGATGGAATAGAAGTCTACAGTACCCATCATACCCCTGAAACAATGCATAGGCTGCTGGGCACGGCCAGGTCGCTCGATCTTTTTGTCAGCGCAGGTTCGGATTTCCATGGAGAGAGGATAAAGTCCGATATAGCTTTCGGGGATATTCCTGGTCAGCCCGATCATGTCTTGATAGAAAGATTGAGGGGTTCTGGAGGGGTTGTCCTGAAGAGGAATCTGGACAAGTGGACAAGCCCAAGACATCCTTCGTGAGTCTAATCCGTATTCTCCCCGAAGCGGACCTGCCCCGGGGTTCATGCCATAGATGAAAGATGCCGGATCATTCTATGATGATCGGTTCAAGGAGAATAACCAGTTCGTTGGTCTGAACCGACTTGGTCTTCTGGCTGAAGAGGTATCCCAGATACGGGATATCTCCCAGGATAGGGATGCTCTTGCTCTCATCACTCAGGTTTTTGCTTATCAGACCTCCCAGCGCAACAACATTGCCGCTTTTCACCCTGACCTGGGTCGATGCCTCTTCAAGGGCGACAACGGGCAGCGTGTAAAGATCCCCGTGGATCTGTTTTTCCTTGAGTTCCACGATCCTGCTTTTGATAGGGGTGATGCTCAGGTTTACCTGATTGGTCTCCAGATCAATGTACGGCAGCACGCCCAGCATGATCCCGTCGAAGATGGAGCCGATTTCCACCTCAGGCGTTGTAATGACGGTTCCTCCATCCGATGTGGTTGTCGTCAGTTTGATCTCCCGGATATATGAGGTGTTGGTTCCGACGCTGATGAGTGCCGGCTGACCATTGGTGACTCTGATCCTGGGATTTGAAAGGACCTTGATGCTGCCGAATTCCTCCAGTGCGTTCATGGCTGCGTCAATACCGTGTTTATCGGAATGCACCTCGATCTGAAGTGCAGGCGAGAGATTGTCCGATGAAAGGGCAAGGGTCTGCTGTATCGGATTGAACGCATAATCCCCGATATTGCCGTTCATGCTCGTCCAGTCGATTCCATACCGGGATGAATCACCCAGGGACACCTCTAGGATCTTCGCGGTTATCAGTACCTGAGAATTATAGTATCGTTTGATGGTGTTAACATACGAGTCGATCCTCTCGATGGAGTCCCTCATGTCATTGATTTCGAGAAGGCCTATTGACCTGCTCAGAGAATAACTTCCCTGGGGTGAAAGGGATGATCGTACAATCAGTTCGATCTGAGCATAGATGTCATTGCTGGACGTTGGGGTAGAGTCCTTTATCGAGAATTCTCCGGACAAAGGATTGGTCCCGGAACTGTCGTCTCCGGTGCTGCTGCTTCCGAGCACGTCACCGCCGACCGATATCGTGGTTTCCTTGAGTGATGAGAGAAAATTCAGGTGATAGGTCCTTGACTGGGTACCCTTGATGAACAGGGAACTGCCGCGGACCTCGTAGAAGATACGCAGAGATGCCGTAATGTTTTCCAGCGCATCTTTCAGAGGTGTTTCATTGAATGCAACCGTAATGGGTCTTAATGATATGAACCGGCCATCTTCGTTCGAAGGGGTTTGGCCTGCCGCATCCGTATCTGCAGTAAGTGACGGGGGTGATCCCGTGGAGGTGGCCTGAAAGCCGGTAATGCGGGAGTCAATTATGAGGTCGAGCTCTGCAATCTCGGCTATTGCACTGAAGATATCGGTGAACTGTGCGTCCTTTGCCGTCAGTGTTAAGGTCTTGCCTTCAAGCGGATCCGGCTTGCCGACTTGAGGTATGTGTACCGGGATTTTCCTTGGTTGGACAGGGTCAACCACCTCAGTCTCTTTTTCAATGGTGAAGTCTTCCTTTTTCAGGAGCTTGTCAGTGGTACACCCCGATAGTAGAAAGATGCTCAGTATACACAGCAGATTAATATGTCTTGACATGAACTGTCTCCTCGGCACCGTTATTGTAAACGATTTTCACTGAGTCATTATCTATGGACAAGAGGGTGAAAAAGTCGGTGGAATCACCGGTCTCCATCCTTTTGCCGTTAATGATACTGTAACCCCGGGGACCGTTCTTGACGATCATGCTTACGGTTATGGGTGTCTGATCCACCGATTCGTGATGGAAGACATCCCTTATGCTCTGCGGGGTGTCTTTTTGCATGGTACGTTGAGAATAGGTGCTCAACTGATCCACATAGGCAAGAAACACCGGCCTTTCGGGAATGAAAGTTTTCTGGTCAGGAAGTACAATATACGCAAGGAAGCACAGGAGGATACTTACAATAGGGATACTAAGAAGATAAAGGATCCTTCTGTCAATTTTCATCTGAGGTTTCCCCCATCTTGAAACCTTTTACCGCGAGCCTGATGCCGGATGCCCCGCTTTCGATGACAGCGCTTTCCAAAAAGAAAAGCCCTTGTTCATAGGTGGATATGATCTGGGAATAAAGCGCATCAATGTTGTTGTAGTGGAGGGTGATATCGTAATCCACCTTTGTTTTCCCCTCGTTCGATATTGCCATGATCTCTTTTCCGTATTCCTTCAATGTCACGATCTTGTCTTCATAGGTCTTTGTTTCGGAACGCATCTTGATTACAGCCTGATATCTATTCTGGTTGTACTCTGCCTCAACCTGGCTGATACGGAAAAAGCAGAAGGATGATGTAAAACAGATGATGCTCAGTATCCCGGCTGCCAGGGCTATTTTATAATATCTCATGGTGCCGTCTCACATTCCACGCTAAAGCGTGCCGAATCTTGTGTGTGTGCAAAGGTTGCCTGGCTGACTGGATACAGTTCCTGTATGTTTGAAAGGAATGACGCAAAGGTGCTTTTAGAATGCGGGTACAGTGTTTTAATGATCCCGTCTATCCTTACGGATAACGTATTATCCCGTGTTGAATGGGTCTGGGTGTTTCTTCCAGGCCTGTCCTGTGAAATCGTGTTCATGTCGACCCCTGAGCGGGCGACTATGATCTTGGTTATTGATGCATGTTCTGGCACCCTGTCCGTTATGGTACTGAGGATGGTGTAGAGTTTCGGCTCTGCCTCGAAATCCCGGTACATGCCGATAATACTGTTGATGTTTGAGAAATCCAGCTTCGTACACAGGGCATTGTAGTCAACCTCAAGCTTGCTCAGGTTTTTCAGGTATGCCTCCTGTAACTCATCAGTTTTATCCAGATAATGATGAGCCGTGTAGGTGTTTTTCACCCCCATGAACAGGAGAACAAAGGAGATGAGGATAAACAGGGCAGACACAGCTATGGAATATTTCGAATACAAAGATAGCTGTTTTGTAAATTTATAATTATCCGGGGTAAAATCATATTCTGCATCCAGGACATTCCCAAACAACTCCACATTTGAAGATGTGCCGGAGATGACTCCTTCCATGTCAAAGGGTTCTGCGTCTATATCGTTCTCTTTGAGATCGTTGAGGGAAAGCTCATTCTCGCCCATTATGAAAAAGTGTCCGGGCGATTCGTTATAGGAATTCTTAAGCAGGGAGATCATCTCGCTGATTCCAGATACTGCTTCTGCGGTGAGATCGAACGATTCCATCTTGTTTATTGTAATGACATAATATATGGCGCCTTGTTTCGATGCGATGATGCGGACATGGTGATCGTCCTCAAAGATCGTTACGACCATATTGTGTGTCTTTCGAGACACTGCCGATGCAATGGACGCCTCTATGGGGCGGTAGCTGTCAATGAGGATGGTTTTGTCGTCAAGGAGTTCTATCTTGTTGATATCGCTTGCAGGTATCGCCAGGAAAGAGAATTTTCCCCGGACATTGTCGATATCATGGATTTTCTTGAATGATATGGAGTAGTTTTCTTTGAACAGCCCGGTCTTGTCCACGTTCGATCTGATATGGGCAAGCGTTGCTTCGTTCGAAACAGATGAGAAATCGCCGAGATCCGCATAAATGGATCTTGCGCAAAAACAGGCAGCAACCGAACCCCCCTTCTTGCCCAGACCACGTAGCTCTTCAGAGGTGAGGCATTGCATCTGCTCAAGGATGACCCCTTCATTTGTCTTCCGGTACTGGGCTGTCTTGTGCATGTCATCGCCGAGGCAGACCGTGTAGCCTAACTTTGTTTTTCTGTTCATATCATCCATTTTTTTCAGGCGCGATTATCTGTATCGATACCTGTAATCAACACAAAGTACGGCACCTTATTAGCTATGGTTTCGGATTCTTGCTATGAATTCTTTACGGTATTCTTTACTCGAGCCGGCCGTAGAGGTAAGTGATGCTGACCGCATCGAGGACATCATCATAAGATGCTGTCTCAGGCGCACCAGGCTTTTCGAAGTGATTGTTGTCGGCATTTGTTATGGTACCGTTGTTGTTGTCGTCATTGGGCGGATCTGCCCGGAGATTTTTCCCTGAAGAGATGACGATGAATGCGGCCTGGATATTGCCGCTGTCACAGAACAGTGAAGGGGAGTGGGTGGCGTTGATCAGCTCGCTCAGAGCTGTCTTGAACTCTGCTGTTGAGGCTGTGCCGGTAAGATGGGGATCAACGGCATAAAACAGGGTTTTCTGGTATGAATCGTTTCCGCTGATACCAAGGGTTGCATAGGGGAGATATCCTGTGTATGTCCCGCTGTTTTCCGAACCGTCAGTGTTGTTGCTTGCATAGGGAAGTCTCCCCGTTGCCAGCGCATAACCGGTTATGGCTGTCTTGACCTCTTTTACGATTGAACGGGTTTCCTTGAGCTTGTTCTGTTTTATAAGCATGGGCAGAAGCTCAGCTCCCATACCAAGAAGGAGCCCGATAATGACCAGGACGAAAGCCAGTTCGATAAGGGTAAACCCTTTTCCATTGTTTAAGATATCTCCTGCGCGTATAGGCCGATTGGTACAGAACACGTTCATGCTATCCTCCGCCGAGCTGAGAAATAAGGTCATATACCGGCCCGATCAGTGATACGACGATGAATACGAACAGACCGCCTGAAAGTGCCATAACAATAGGTTCGATCATCTTGCCCATGACGTCGACGAATTTCGATGTCCTTTCCTCATAGGTGTCGGCGAGAAAGGTGAGCCTCTGGTCCAGGGTGCCTGTGCTTTCCCCCACGCTGACCATTCGAAGCGTTATTGCATCGAAAAAACCTGCCTGAGAGAATGCAGCAAAAAGGGAATCCCCGCTGGCTGTAGAGCGTCTCAACCGTGCCACGATCGATTTTATTGCCGGATTGCGGAAGGTTATCTCCAGCACATCGAAACATTTGGTCAAGGTAACACCGGAGCGGAGCATTAACGACATGTTGGAGAAAAAGAGTGTCAGGTTGGAATATTTCAGCAGGTCTCCGACAACAGGTATCCTGAAATACATACGGGCCAGGAAAAGATGTGTGTGCTCGTTTTTCCTGAGCATGTATATGGCGGCGGCAAAGGCAGCAATGATTAGCGGGAAAAGGTACCAGTCATGTTTGCAGATCTCCACAAAGGTCACGAGTTTTCTCGTTATTTCGGGCAATACCACATCCATGTCATTGAATGTCTCGACCAGACGCGGCAGTACAAAAAAGAGCCAGAATACCATGACCGCACTCATCGCGCTTATCACAAAGGCCGGATATATCAGTGCCCGTTTGGTCTGGGATATGATGTCATCGAGTTTTTTCAGGTGTTCGGCGGTATTCTTCAGGGCCTCCTGTATGGTGCCGGTCTCTTCCCCAATGTTGCAGAAGAACACAAGCATCTGCGGAAAAACCGTGGGTTCACCCGCAAAGGCCTGTGAAAGGGAATTGCCGCCTGATATGTCGCGGATCACATTTGTCAGTGCCATTCTAAGCCGTTTATTCTTGATGGTGTCCTTTATGGTTTCGACCGATTCAAGCAGTGGAAGGCCGCTGCCTACCATGGAGGACAGAGATTCGCAGAATTCCACAATATCCAACCGTTCGATCTTGGGCAGGAAGATCTTCTCAATCTCATCAAGGATAAAGAATCTCCGTTGTTTATATCTGAGCAGGATCAGTTCTTCAGAAGAAAGGGCATCCATCAATTCCTGGATATCACGGAACTGTGCCTTGCCATTAACGACGGCACCTTCGGGGCTCACTGCCTGATAGGAAAACAACATTATCTCAGCACCCTTCTTGCCTCTTCAAAGCTGGTGCGCCCGGAAATGATCTTTCGTGATGCATCTCCCGAGAGTGTATACATCCCTTCCTCGATCGCCTTTTCCTTGATCTCGAACGGATGGGCCCCGGTTGATATGAGTTTTTCGATCTCTTTTGAGACGACAAGGATCTCCGCCACCATGATTCTTCCCAGAAAGCCTGTACGCAGACACTGCGGACAACCTTTGGGGGAATAGATCATTGACCCCGGCGCTATTCCAAAGAGATGCTGTTCTGCCTCGCCCGATTCATAGTGCTCCTTGCAGTAAGGGCAGAGAGCACGAACCAGCCTCTGGGCAATCACGCACAGCAGGGATGATGATATCATGTAGTCGCGCATGCCGAGATCCTTGAGCCTGGGTATGGCCCCGACTGCATCGTTTGCGTGCACGGTGGACAGTACGAGATGCCCGGTCTGAGCGGCACGAAGACCCATGGTGGCAGTGTCTGCATCGCGTATCTCGCCGATGAGGATTACATCCGGGTCCTGACGGAGGAAGGCCCTGACTGCAGAGGCAAATACATAGCCGGCCTTTTCATTGACCTGTGTCTGGCGTATGAGCGGAAACTGGTATTCGACCGGGTCTTCTACGGTAACGATATTCTTTTCGATGGAATTGATTTCTCTCAAGGATGCATATAGCGTGGTGGTCTTTCCCGAACCTGTGGGGCCGGAGACCAGTACCATGCCGAAAGGCTTGGACAGCGTGTCTTTGAGGTTGGTAATGTCTTCTTCTGCCAGGCCCAGGTTCTTCAGGCTGTATAGCTCCTCTGAGCTGGAAAGGATCCTCATGACCATGTTCTCGCCATGGGAGACGCGCAGCGTCGAGACCCTCATATCGTATTTTTCATTGAGGAAATCAAAGGTCATGCGACCGTCCTGGGGTTTTCTCTGCTCTGATATGTCCATGTCGGATTTTACCTTGAGCGTTGATATGATCCGGGGGTGAAGTTCTATGGGGAATGTATAAAACGGATAGAGGATGCCGTCTATGCGATAGTGTACCTGGGTTGTCCTGTTGGTCGGCGTGATATGGATATCGGTTGCCCGGGAGTTTATGGCTGACATCAGAAAAAGCCTGCACAGCCTTTCGGTATCCACATCATGAGGGTTGCGTTTGGAGTGCTCGAGATGCTCCTTGATCTCTTCTTCCAGCGGATGCTCCAGCAGGTAATAATCTTTTTCGATATGAGTGCTTATCTGTGACGAAGAAGCAACAACGAAAGCGATCTTTTTCTTGGTTATACGCGAAGCGAGATCCATGATCTTTGAGTTGTCGGGTTCGCCTGTGGCAAGGGTTAGCGTGCCATCATCGACTGCCACGGGCAGCAGGGAATTGTCCTTGGCAAACTGCAGGGGAAGAGACTTCAGGGCCTCTTTAGGCGGCGTGTAGTTCCTGAGTTCCAGGAACTCCACGTGGGACTGTTCTGCAATTGCCTGAGCAAGCTCTGTCTGTGTTACCATGCCGAGCCTCAGCAGTACATCCCCAACGCGTTCTCTTGTGGCCTGCTGCTCCTTCAGGGCAAGTCCTACCTGCTGGTCTGTAATGATGCCCTCATCCTTTAGTAGATCGCCGATACGCTTCTTTTCCATACACCTTATCCATCCGATGCGAGATTACATATTGAATCGACTTTATGAACCAAGAACTTTAAACCCGCATTTTGCATCTGAGAAGGGATAAATCCTGTGGGAGCGGCTTCAGACGAGATTTTTGTTCCGGCCGGTAGAAATGATATGGCCATATGCGATATAAAGCCAGAAAAGGCTTATTTGACTGCAGAATGTGGGTTAAAGACGTGTATTTATAAAAATAGCGCCTGTGCACATGGCATCGGAAGTGTCACAACAGTCTCGGATGAGACCATCAGCCACTTCCGATACAAGAAGAAGTCTGTTGTGCGGTATGGATTACATGCGCCACCACAACTGCTTTGCCGCTGCATTTGTATAAATTGTTGAGGCCCTTATGGACCCTGTGTTATAAACCCCGTCATCATATTTTCTGTCAACCATCTCAGCCGCATCAAAAGGTACATTGGTAAATGTGCACCAGTTGTCCGTCAGGCCGTAATGATTCGCCCACACGATTGTTATGGTTCCCCCGAAAGCATTGCTCGGCAGATCACTCGTTCCGTTGAAGCTACCATTGATAATCCCTGCCAGTGCAAGGTCTTCAAACAGCCAGTACTGTTCATTGCCGTTTATCTGACCATTGGGTAGTGCTGGGTTGTCATGTGTGTCTCCTGTCGGTGTATTTAAAATGTTTTCATCGCCCGGATACATGCCGTATCGGTCATAGAATGTATAGAAGGCCGCTGAGATGGATTCTTTCTGGTTTACGAGTTTCTTTATCTTTGCGTTTTGAATGAGTGCCTCTCCCTTTAGGACGCCGGTGATCAGAAGTCCGACGATAACCAGCACGAGAGCAAGCTCCACAAGGGTGAATCCCTGTCTGTTCATGAGTCGCAGTCTTTCCATTGTATCTCTCCTTGTATGTAGGTCTGTATAATAGCTTATTCGGAAAAAAATTTTTGAACTTTAAAAATATTAAGGATCTATGGTTGCAGCAGCAGATTGCCTTGTGCAGAAAAGAATATTGACGGTGCAGAGCCGGTGCCTGGAGAGATAGCACAGGTGTTATCTTGCCCTGTCTGTCCGCCTCGATCCAAGCGCTACCATGTTGGTTCCTTCAAGTGCCGAGATGTCCACAGGTGCAATGGCCATATCCCAGGAGTTATACTCGATCCTTCTTTGCTCAAGAGCGATAAGCGGCCCGAACGCCTTTCCTGCAAAGAGCGTGCTTTGAGAGATCTGTTCTCCTGTGAGGGCATCGAGTGTTGCAAGGTGCGATCTTCCGGTATCGATCCCTTCACAGCCCAACTCCATGCTCCAGGTGGTAATGTACAGCCGTGAGTCCATGACCGCTGCGTTTGAATATGTGCCGCTGCTAAAGGTAAATGACCATACCGGGCTCTCAAGGGTCATGCACATGACATTATCCTGCGAAAAGGCTATAATATAAAGGGTTTTTCTCCAGTCGAAGGTGTGTATGTCGAGTATTGCGCCGGGAGCATTCGTGGTGATGATATGTGTCGGGAAAAGATCCTGATTGAATATATGTATCATTCCCGAAGAGGTCCCTGCAAGGACGATTCCTTCACAGGGATCATACAGGAGCGATGTTATATCCGAACCAGTGGTGTTCTCCGAAAGAAACTGGCCTGATTGCAGCGAGATTGAGGTGACGGCGTTGCCGCGTGCAATATAGGCGCATGAGCGGGATGCTTCAAAGAGATCGCCCGGGTGTCTCCATTGAATAGACGGCTCTCCGCTCAGGGCATGGATGTAACCGTACCGGTCCGGGCCGGCGATGATGATCCCTTCACGCCGGGCAATCTTTCCCCCGATCCCTTTAACCACCCATGCCAGGTCCCCTGTGTATGCATTGACAGACAGCAGGTAATCCTTGCTTGTAGAACATAAAAGGTTTGTATTGTTTGCAAAGTGTGAGGTTGCGGGTCCGCTCAGACAGGGTCTGGGCAGACCGGTGAGGCTGAGCGGATCGTACGGACCGGCCTGGTAGTACAGGGCAGAGGTCTTTATCAGCCACCCGGGGTCGAATGCCCCGTTGCTGTTGGCAAGGAAACGCGGCAGGTCGCGCAAGGATGTTCTCATCTGGCAGATATAATCAGGAACAGTTTCGAACGCCTTTTCGGAAGGCATGTGCTGACCATTGCCCTTTTGTGCCACATTTTTCAGAAACACACTGTCAGGCCCGACGGTATGGACAGATATATTCAGGGTTGAAGCGTATGCAGCGACATCATCGAGGCAGTGCGAGCCGGGACCATCCACATAAGAGTCCAGGGCATTGCCGTCGTTATCGAAGTCCTTAAGCCATGAAGGGAGGTTTCCGTCGTCTATGGCGATACCGCTTGTTGCGACGATGATATGTCTTGAAGTTATGCAATTGTCGGGGAAGACATCGAGGAGATCCACAAGGGCTTCGGACAGGGGAGCCTTTGCGGAATCGGGCTGAATATGCGCAAGAGATTTTCTGATGGCTGCATGGTCACGGGTAAAGGGCGCTACGATACCCTTTGACGTGGTGGCAATGGCGATCTCGCACAGGTCGAGATCTTCCAGGATAACCGTTATGTATGATTGAACGAATGCCCAGGTCGGGAGGGTTCCTCCAAAGCCGAAGGTGTCTGTGGCACGATAATATGTATTTCCATAGTCTCCTCGGAAATAGGTGCCCTCATGTGAAGACAGATAGGTGTCGACATCATCTCTGTATGGCGCGGGGACAATCTCCTTGTCCGGGCGCTCCAGAAATATCATCTCGTCATCATAGTTCTTTCCGCAGGAACTGTTCATGCTGAGACAGTCATCGACAAGGATAACGATATACGGTCTGCTTACAGACAGGACAGGGTCATGCTCGGTGGTGAAGGGCTGTTCGCGCAGGCATGCGCGCCAGGAATAAGAGCAGGTATTTCCCCAGGTCTTTTCCAGTACTTCCGTACCGAACAATGCATGGTCCCAGCCCTGCGGGGCATCGAGGATGGTTTTTGTGACAACCGGGGCATGCCTTTTTAATTCAGGGGCATGCGTCTGTTGCAGAAGCGTATGAAAAGCAGTGCTCGATTTGATGTCGTTTCTCATAATGGTCAGTGCAAACATAGCTGCCGTCTGGATGATCAGGATAAGCACCAGGGAATGGACAAGGACCCAGCCCGGACTATTTGAAGGTATAGAGATAGGAGATCTGTCTTGATATTTCACGATAACCTGCCTGAATAGTTATCCGGAGGGAGCCACCTTCCATGGCTGTATCGAATCTGCGGATCGCCTCGGCTATTAACTGATTGTTGCGGTAGAGTCCGTCAGATTCCAGCTCGTAGTGGATGGCAGGGACGACCCTGTCGCCTCGCATAACAGAGGCTTTCTGTACAAGCGGTATATGGGTGTTGCCTCGTGAATAGGTATGAGAGATCACAAACGCCCCGCTGTCGGAAATGAGTCCGAGATTTGCCCAGTAGTCGGGAGCCGTATTGCCGTCGATATCGATCGTGTCAAGGACAAGGCCGTAATCTGTCGAAAAACGGACTACAGAAAATAGCGGGGGAGCTGTCTTGTTCGGCAGTCTTAACCCTGTGTGCGATGATGTGACAGGGACACCGGAGATGAATAATTGATTCCTTGCCGGGACTATCTTCAGATCGTCAGGCATGAGATATCCGCATTGCATCAGATCCTCATCAAGAAGCAGGATCGTGTTTCTCAGGGATTGCATGCAGTACCAGCTGTCTCTTGCTTCGCCGTAGGTCTTGGCGCCCAGGGAGTTCATGGTGAAAAGAGCAAGCAGGAGAATTGAGGCGATAGTCATGGACAGCAGAAACTCTACAAGGCTCAAACCTGTGTTCATGGGGGAACCTCCTGTACAGAACATTGCATGAAAAAGATTCGTGGAAGGCAGTACCAGAATGTATCTTCGAAAAATAATAACCGCTCATTGAAGGTGGGTCAAGCACAATATCAATACAATATCAATAAATATCAATAAAATAATATCAATAAAAGCGGTTACACAAAGCTGAACTGCCTTTAGCGAAACTGTAATGGGCGAGAATGTTAAGGTCTGATCAAGCGCAGCTTGCAGAGTAAAGGTTTCCCATGTCTTTTCCAGGATTCATGCAGTTGTTTTATCAGATGTTCAAAAAAATGGGCATGGACAAGGGTATGATTCCTTGCTAATAACCCTGGTAATATTAGCGTATATACGAGAGGCACGTATGGGAAACAAGGGAAACGCCGTTATAGTGATAATCCTGCTGGTCGTAATCGGCTTCCTGTTCTTTCTGAGTGTTCCCCTGGGCGGCAGGATAGGCCTGCTGAGAGAGGCTACCATATCGTTTATATTCAGGAAACCTCCGAAGTTCATATCCCTGGAAGTTGTTGTAGATGGTCAATCCCAAACCATAAGGGCTGGAGAAACCCTGAAGGTAAAAGGCAGTGAGACTATTATCATCTCCAAGGTGAAGGCCAATACGTTCTTCGATTCCTACCTCACTGCGGATATTGTAGGCTTCGGCAAGTCAAATGACCTTCACGAACCCATTGATACTTCCGAGGTCAGGAAACAGCTTATCAGTGCCGGTATAAAATCGATGCCTATCGATATCTACTATATCGATTATAACATAGCCAAGATACCTCTTGAAATGGAACTGAACCGGGAGGATTTCCTGATGAGAATCAAGGAAGCAAAGGACCCGGATGACAGGATCGCTATTTTGAAGAATGCCCATGCAGCGTTTCCCAAGGATCGGGAATTTCTGAATATGCTGGACGATCTTTTGACCCGGAAAGACGATTATGAAACCCTTGCCGTCATCTACAGGGCGATTATCGAGACTGACCCGCAGGACATGGAAGCGAGCACAAGGCTTGCTCGCCACTATATCAAGCTCGGGATGCTCAAGGAATCCATGGAGATAAGCAGGCGGATAGTAGATGCAGGTAAGGCATCATCGAACACCTACAGGCGTATGGCCTACATTGCAGGTCAGCTGGGAGAATTCGATAATCGTGTCGAGTACCTGAACAAGGCCCTGGAACTGGACAAGGGAAATGATTCTATCATTCTCGATCTGGCAAAGACCTATGAACAGGCCGGGAAAAAGGACAAGGCGCTGGAGATCTATAAATCAGCCTGTGAAAATGCCCGTGACAAGGAAATCCTCATCCCGGTGATCGAGGATGCCCTGAAGAACAAGAAGTATAAAGAGGCACAGGCTGTGTTGAAACGGTATGTCGAGTATTATCCGAAAGACACGAATGCCTATGCACAGCTAGGGATGATAATGGGGAATCTCGGGGATACCGCTTCTCAGATAACGTATTATAAAAAGGCGGTTGAGCTATCTCCCAAGGATGCATTGCTGCTCTTTAATCTCGCGGCCTCATATGAAAAGGCGGGAAATACCAAAAGTGCCCTGGCTGCTTATAAGGGGGTATTGAATATTAAACCCGGTGACAAGGATTCACTGCGCAAGGCCGCATTCCTTTCCCGGAAACAGGGCAGCTTTCAGGATTCGTATGTCTATTACCAGGCCCTTATCAAGATTGAAGATACACTCGAGAATAATAAAGGCCTTATCAGCGCTGCTGTGGGCCTGAAAGATCATGATAAGATCATCAATGCCTGCAGTGCATACCTCAAAAAGAAGGAAGATCACGATGTTGCCATAACCCTTGCCTATGCATATGAGTCGCGGGCCGCACTCAGGCAGGGAAGGGAGAGGCTGGATGACCTGAGTGCGGCCCTGGACGCATATCGGATGGCGCTCAAGATCAATCCCAAGTCCAAGACAGCAAAAGACAAGATCCCTGAACTGAGAATTGAGACAATAAAACTCAAGAGAGGGGTTTAGCGGTTGTCTGGATAAGACACCTATACGTGCGGTCCCATAAGAGATCATGAACAGGACATTTGCAATAGGAGACATACACGGCTGCCTAGGAAAATTAGAAGACCTTATTGCCAGGATAGAACCGGAAAAGGACGACCTTCTTATTTTTCTCGGAGACTATATCGATCGTGGCACTGATGTCAGAGAGGTCATAGATTTTTTGATTGATCTTGCGATAAAGATCCCGTGCATCTTTCTGCGCGGCAACCATGAGGACATGTTCCTTGAATTTCTTGAGTTCGGAACGAACAGGACCATGTTCTTTGCCAACGGAGGACTCAAGACCATAGATTCCTATATCAGGCCCTCTTCGTTTGTCTCGCATGATCAGGTTGCCATGGCCCTGCCCGAGACACACAGGGACTTCTACGCCTCGATGAAATGGTATTATGAAGACCCGGGATATATTTATGTACATGCAGGCATGAAGCCTCATATATCCATGCAGGAGCAGGAAAGGCAGGACATGATCTGGATCCGGGATGATTTTATCTTCTCTGGAGAACCTCTGGAAAAAAAAGTGATATTCGGTCACACCCCTTTTGCCAGGCCGTTTGTCAAACAGGACAAGATAGGGATCGATACGGGTGCGGTCTATGGTGGATGCCTTACAGCTGTGGAGCTTCCGCAGGAGACCTTTGTCCGGTCATACAGGTAGCCTGGTTGCCACTTTATGCGGGTTTGGTCTACAGGTGATTCATGATTGAGGATTATTACCGTATACTCGGGGTCTCGTTCGATGCAACGCCTGTCGAGATCAAGAAGGCATATAGAAGACTCGCCCTGCGTTTCCATCCCGATGTAAGTACGGATGCGGCGGATTCGGAAGAAAGATTCAGGAATATTACACAGGCATACGGCGTTCTCATAGATCCGGACAAGAGAAAAAGGTATGACCAGGACCGCAGCGGAGGATTTCAGCGCGAAGAAGTTTTCCGGGATATCTTCTCTCATTCCGAATTCCGTGATGTGCTGGATGATCTACCGCTGAAACAGGAGTGGCTCGACAAGCTGTTCAACATAAGCAGGGCGATTGCCTGCGAGACCCTGATCTACGGCGGCGGGCCAAAAGAGATCTTAAAACGGGGTCTTGTCAGGCTGGCTGTACACAACGCTTCAAGGCTGTTTCACAACGTTATGGATATACATGAACATATAGAGATTTCCAGGGAGATCATGTCCAGGGGAGGTTATATCACCATTGAATACAGGCCGGGGTTCAGCATGCGCAGGATAAAGGTAGGCATCCCCAGGAGTACGCAGCCCGGGACCGTGCTGAGGGTTACAGGTATGGGCAGGA
>Ga0129302_1001275_pt1 | contig 18848 bp, 13 predicted proteins | sample BlaSprsedimmetaG_FD_94476 | JGI IMG/M metagenome (GOLD analysis project Ga0129302, IMG submission 94476) | Hot spring sediment bacterial and archeal communities from California, USA to study Microbial Dark Matter (Phase II) - Blank Spring... | ecosystem: Environmental > Aquatic > Thermal springs...
ATAAACCGGGGCAAACTCGCTCGGGCCGGTCTCCTGACCGTGCCCGCTGTGGCTCGGTCGGGAGACCGGCCACAGCTCCCCAACTTATTGAGAAGATACGCGTTTTCGTCGTTTCCGTTTCCGTTTCTGTTTCTGTTTCTGTTTCAGTTTCTGCGAGCGCGGGGGTGTCCGGCTCATATGCACTTCTGTCTCTTGACCGGTTTTTGGATTATAAGCCGGCAGGGACCAGGGGCTCGGCTCACCCCGCTTGAGCAGATCCAAACCCTCGGCGGCTGCACCGCTCCACGAATCAGACGGGAAGACTTTCCACCACTTTTTCCCTTTGAGTTCCAGCCTCAACACCTGCTCGTACATCTCTTTGGCCTTTGCCGGATCGCCCAAATCGTGTTCGCTCATAGCCAGCGTTAGCGCGATTTCTGCATCTTTCGAGTTTAGCGCGTAAGCCTTCCGGTGCGCCTCCAGCGCATCCGCGTAACGACAGATTGTACGCAGCAAGGTCCCCATGCGCATAAATAGTTTGGCATTCTCAGGATCAGCCGCAATGCGCCGGCGATACTCATCTAGCCCGGTGAGGGGGTGCATCATTTCGCCAAAAACGGACGAGTAAAAAGGATGCAAGCGTGGATTGAGCGGCAGATCGGCGACCGACTTTTCCTTGCTAAGCAAAGCCACCATGTCCTCCAGATTGTCAGGCAGCACCGTCAGAGCCAGACGCGCCTGGGGCGTCATAGCGTAGCGATCCACAGCGCCACACTTGGGGCAGACGATCTCGTGATCCATAATGTAGGGATCGTAAGGTACGGGATCCCCCTTTCGCTGCTGGTCGAGGGTGCCGAGGTCCAACAAAACCATCTGGACGAAATGCTCGCGGACACGATCACAGGCCGTGCAGCGCAGTCGCAGGTACAGGCCATCCTCCCGGCGTTTGGGGATGGATGGAGACGCCATCCCCCAATGATCGTGCACGTCCAGCAAAGTGATGATCGAGGTGTCCACCCGATCTTCATCGAACGCGCGCTTGATCTCGGGATACAAATCGCGTGCGTCGAGATCGAGCAGATCCCCGATCAGGAACCCGACGAGCGTTTCTTCGCCAGCGGTATCGGCCTCTGGACGGGTGAGCAATGTGCGCATAAACGCAACGATGCGCTCACGCTGGGCCGGCAGTCGTTGCGCGCGCTCGACCAGACCTTCAGAGGCCGATATACGCGTGTAGATAGCATATTGCGTGTCGGCGACGAGGGCTTCCAGTTCAGACGTGCTATAGCCACCCACCTTGCCACAATGCCGGGTGAGCAACTCATTGCGCCAATCGCCGCTGGCCTGATCTAACCAGGCCGACAGCTCACCCAACTCGACGGTCCGTGCATCACGCAGGGCGCGCAAAAGTGCGACGGCACGGGCAGGCGCGATATCGACAGGCAGTTGCCGATCAAACGCCATCTGGATGAGTTCCGGAGCCAACACCTTGCCCTGCGCCATAATCTCGGCTTCGAGATCTGCATCGTCGGATGGATCGGTAGTGAGTAATTGGTCGATGGGAGGTAAGTAGGATGCGCCCTGTTTTCGCCTGGCAGAGACCGGTCGAGACGACAAAAACGCGGCGCGGAATTCATCCAGCACAGCGGGAGACAGGTCATCAGAGCGATCTGCTGTGGAGGACAATGTCTCAGCCAAACTACGGCGTTGCTTGGTCAACTGGGCTTTCAATTTTTCTGGATCTTCACGAGCGATGAGCGCCAAAGCGTAATCCAACACTTCCATGGCCAGATGGGGCAGCCCGGCACGAGGAAGGGAAAAGCAAAGCGCGTTATAGTTCCAGATATCGGTTGGGTCTGCCTGCGCCAGGCGTGTAAAGAGAGCCAAGCCAGTGTTCAAATCACCGGCTGATAGATAGATCTCGGCCAGATCGCGGCAAATACTGGCGTGGTTTCGTCCATCGTTGTGCTGTTCGTCGCAGACCATCATGGCGTGTACCCAGCGCAACGCCGCCGGAAAATTATGTTTGAAGCGATAGTAGTCGATCAGCTCCCAATATAACAGATGGTAATCCACTTCACTTAACTGAGGTGAGTGGAGGATCAACTCAGTCACTGCAATCGCACGATCACGATCCTTTTTCTCCTTCTCGAAATACTCTATCACGTCCAGGAGATCCATGTCGCCCCACACGCCAGGACGGAGCGCCAGAATCTGTTCACGGGTCAACGAATCGAATTGTTCGATCATCATCATACGGTCCATTTGCAATCTCCATATCTGACTAGAACGTAACTACTCAGCCTGCTGCCCGTTTGCAGCGGATGGGCGGGGGCTTCTGCCCTCCGGTTCCGGGTATTCATCTTCATCGTATCATCACCTCTCGTAACAACACCAATTCTCCCGCCGGGTTGCCCGCTACGTCCAGGTAAGAGACGTTCGCGACGTCGGGATAGGTGTACAACCCGGCCCACGCATGGTAACGACCGGCAGTTACGTCGTCGAGTATCGGGATCGGAAACCGGCTCAAGATCAAATCACCAGCCTGCCATCGCTCGGTGGGGAAAGCGGCGCTGTCGTGTTGGCTGCGCAGCACACCATCCTCCGCCACCAAGTGGATGAACAAATGGTAACCCACGCCCGGAGGCGGCGCCTCGCGCACCCGCCAGGCCAGCCACGTCTCAAGCTCGCGCTCAGAAAGCGAGAGGCTCGCCGGAACATCGTGCCCCAAGAAATCGACCCCATTGGCGAAGACGAAGGGTTCATCGAAAAGGGTCACACCGGACAACACGTCCTCTCGCTCATTCCCCTGCCGGTGGAAGAGCCGGTAGCGCACGCCGTCGGGCAGTTCGACGCTCGGGCCAGGCCGCACGCGCTCCCAAGAGACCAGACGATCAATCGTGGGTGAGAACGCTGCCGCCTCGCCCACCAGCGGGCCGATCAGGTAGACGACGTCCGCCCGATCTGGGACCGGGATCGCCTCGCGTCCATCGGCGAAGTAACGGGGCTGGTCGAACAGCAGCGCATCGAAGACGGCCGGTGTCTCGTGCATCGTCGGGATGGTCCCCGCACTGAGCACGACGAAAGCGGTATCGGCCCCACCGCAGGCCCCACCGCAGGCCCCACCGCAGGCCCCACCACAGGCAGGATCGATCAGTCGTCGCGCCTCCCGCGCCGTCACCCGCGTATATTTGAGCGGAATGCCGTAGCCGCCAGTGGAGGGATGGCGGTCCATGAACCAGAACACCCGCCCGACGACGGCGACCTGCCAGATACCCAGCGCCAACAAAGCCAGGATCAACGCCCATGATACCCACCTGAGGCGAGAGAAATGGGCGGCCAGATCAGCCAGGAGTAAACCCACGAGCAGAAACTGCACCGGGTAGAGCAGATTGAAATAGAAGGGATGCACCTCGGCGGTGGGCCGGCTCTGCAACGCGATGGGCACGGCGAACCAGATTAACAAAATCAAGAGTGGACGCCGCCGCTCCTCTGGCCCACGAACGATCTGCAGCACTGCGTAGGGGATGGCGAGCGCCAACGATCCCATCAGCGCCCAGTTGAGCCACCACAGGTTCGGCAATCCGGCCCGGTAGGCCTGGTGCAACCCGCCCGCCATCCGCCCCGCGATCTCGTGGCTCCCCATCATGAAGAAAGCATAGCGCAGGGCGTCCCAAGAAAAGCGCCCCTCTCCGCCGGCGTAATTCAGGAAGTCCCGCAGGTTGGGCCACCCGTTTAGCGCGTCGTGGATTGCATAGGGCGCGACGGCTAATGTGAACACGCCCACGCCCGCCAGCAGCGGCTTGAGAGAGACCTGCTTCCGATAGACGAGCATCACGATCAACAATACGGGGACGAAGGCCAGGCCGCCCAGGTGCAGGCCGATGAGGGCCGCCAGGCTGGCGAAAGCGCCCACCAGCGCCCAGCGCCGACCCTGCACGAAGGTCGCCATCAGCGACGCAACGAAAGCAAGGGTGACCAGGGGCAAATTCTGGGCCCATATCTTGCGGCCGTAGATGACGGCCCACGGACTGACAGCGAAGAGGAAAGCGGCTATCAAACCCACACGCCGACCGAAATAGGCCCGGCCCAGCCCGTAGCAGGCCAGCACGGCCAATCCGTTGAGCAACCCGGTGAAGAGCACGGCCGCCACTGGATCGGCCCACAGGCGCAGAGGAAACGCCAGCAGATACAACGTCAACGGCAGGTTGTCTGTCCCGGTAGACGTATCGACACCGGTGACTGGGAGATAACGCTCGCAGGCGATCGCCAGAGCCAAGCGGGTCACCGTCGCCTCGTCCCGCTTGAACGGCGTCAACGTCGGCCAGGCCATCCGCAAGATCAGCGCCAGGAGGACGAGCGCCAGCACCAGAACCCGCGTCACCCGCTCCTCGTCGAACGTTTTGTCCATGACTTCTCCACACGTGTGTCTATAAAGCAATGCCGTCGTTATTCTACTTACTCCCAATCATTCTGTCAAATAGTCGTTGTGTCGTAACTGCTCAGCCTACCGTCCGTTTGCAGCGGATGGGCGGGAGCGGGCGACGTGTCCGGACTTGCAAGGTGACGGCGGCCCATACATTTTCGTTATCGAGGATGAACGCAGTGTATGGCGACGGCTGCGTTTTCCCGGCAGCAACAGAACTTGTCTGCCAGGATAGGTGTGATAGAATCAATACGTGAAGTTCGAGGTTCTTTGGGATTTCGCATGGTCGCGGTGAGAAATTAGCCACGAATCCTTCGACTACGCTCAGGACAGGTTTGCACGAATTAACACGAAAAATCCAAAATTAGTAATTCGTGTGATCCGTGATCAAGTAATATGATTCGACCATAGTGCAGGAGGAGCGACACCGATGGATCTTTTGGAAATGGGCATCACGGCTGCACGCAGTGGCAACCGGGACGAGGCGCGGATGCTCCTGGAAGCGGTCACACTCCAGGAACCGGACAACGAGCAGGCTTTTCTGTGGTTGAGTTTCGTCCTGGACGATCCCGAACTCTCGATGCGCTGCCTGGAACGGGTATTGGAACTCGATCCCGGCAACCAACGGGCAGAGCGGGGCTTGGCCTGGCTGCGCTCGCAGCAAGGGGACGAGGCCGAGGCTTTGCCCGAACGACTGTCGGATACCGAGCTGAGGGTATTGCTCCAGGCGCTGAAACAACCCGACGAACGGGCCGTGTTGGGCGCGATCCGACGCCTGGGAGAGGCCGGTGACTCCCGCGCGGTCGAGCCGCTGCTGAACTTGCTGGTCTCGACCCCGAGCGAGACGATCCGGGGTCACGCGCGGGTGGCGCTGACCGCCATCGGCACGCCAGCCGTCGGGCCGGTATCGAGGCGCCTGATGGGCGAGCGGGCGCCCAAGGTGGCCACGCAACTGGCGGGGGTGTTGGCCCGCGTGCGCTCGATGGCCGCGCTGGAGGCGTGTCGCGACGTCGTCGACCGGGCCAAACACCCGGTCGCCCGTTACGCCATAGCGCTCAACCTGATCGTCTCGGCCCACGGCGAGGTGGCGTTGGGCATCGTGCGCGATTACGTGGCCCAGGCCAGCCAGGACGAGCGCGCACGGGCGGCCATCGTGATGGCGGTGGGCCAGGCGGTCAAGGCCGGCGCCCTGGAGGCCAGGCCCGGGCTCCAGACGCTGATGGCGATCTGGGGCAATTCGTCCCTATCGCCTGCTCTGCGGCGCTCGGCGTTGACAGCGCTGGGCGTTTCCAGTCAGCCCTCTGTCGTGAAGCACCTCTTCGAAGCAACGGCCGACCGGGACGAGCACACGCGCGTCGCGGCGGTGGACGCGCTGGCCCGCTTCGATCCCCCCCAGGTCGATCTGCTCGACCGCCTGGCCCGCAGCACCGACCCGCTCGTTCGCGCCCGGGCCAACCTGATCCTGGATAAGCTGCCGGCCGCTTGAGTCGAGCCGCTTCGCGCCGGGTGAACGGCTGGGCGCGGGAGCAGATCTTGCTCCCGAAAAGCAGTGGTCTAACCTGTTTCAACAGGTTTTCCGTGTCAGCGGAGCATTGAAATGCTCCGCTTCGTTTTTCCGGCATGTGCATCACAATTGACAGGCCTCGTCGTTTGTGTATAATGGATATTGTATCCAATTTGCAATGTTTTTTCTTACAGACAGAGAGAGGTAATGGTGGGAGAATTTCCTGACGGGCCAGGCCTGGTCTACCAGACGGTGCAGCAGTCGGTCGTCGATTACCTGCGAGAACTGATCCTGAGCGGCCTGCTGGCGCCGGGCGAGCGGCTCGTGCAGAGCGAGTTGGCCGAGCGGTTGCAGGTGAGTCGCACGCCGGTCCGGGAGGCCCTGCACCAGCTGGCCTCGGAGGGGCTGGTGACGATTTCATCCTACAAAGGGGCCTCGGTCGCGGCATTCTCCCTTTCAGAGATCGAGGACGTCTACGCCATCCGCTGCGCGTTGGAAAGTCACGCGGCCTACCTGGCGGCCCGCTCGATCACCGCAGAGACCCTAGCACAGTTGGAGACGTTATTGGATCAAATGGCGGAGGCCTTCCAGCGTGGCGACCGGGTGCAACTCCTGGAACTGCACCATCAATTCCACGTGGGAGTCTACGCAGCGGCCCAGCGTTCGCGTCTGTACGACCTCGCGGTCCGGCACCTGGGTCTGACCAACGTCTACCAGCGCATGGCCCTGAGCCTGGGGCGAGGGGCGAGGGATCCGCTCGTCGAGCACCAGGAGATCGTGGACGCGCTGCGGCGGGGCGATGCCGAGTCGGCGGGCCGCCTGATGCGCGATCATTTGCAGGCGACGGTCGAAGAGTTGTTGGCCCTCTTTCAAAAGGATCAAGCCCAGGGGGCGGACGATTGAGCACGGGCATCATCTTCGACGTCAAGAAATTCTCCATTCACGATGGGCCGGGGATCCGCACGACGATTTTCTTCAAGGGCTGCCCGCTGGCCTGTTGGTGGTGTCACAACCCCGAAAGCCAGTCGATGGCCCGGGAATTGGCCTTCACGGCCCGGCGTTGCATCGGCTGTGGCGCCTGTGTGGCGGTCTGTCCCCGGGGCGCCATCGTCCGGGAGGGGGACACGATCCTGACGCGGGCGGGGGATTGCGACCGGTGCGGCGCTTGCGTCGACGTGTGTTACGCCGAGGCGCGCGAGATGGTGGGGCGCCGGGTGGACGTGGCGGAGTTGGTGCTCGAGATCGAGAAAGACATCCCCTTTTACGAGCAGTCCGGCGGCGGCGTGACGTTTTCAGGGGGCGAGCCCCTGGCCCAGCCAGATTTCTTGCTCGATCTGCTCCGGGCCTGCCAGGAACGGGGCATCCACACCGCCGTCGATACGTGTGGTTTCGCGCCGTGGGAGGTCCTGGAGCGAGTGCGTGGGGAAGTGGACCTGTTCCTGTACGACCTCAAGTTGATGGACGACGCCGCCCACCGAACCTACACCGGGGTCTCCAATGCGTCGATCCGGGCGAATTTGGAGCGGCTTTCGGCGCTGAGCGAGGCCATTGTCATACGGGTGCCCATCATCCCTGGGATCAACGACGGGGAGCCGCACGTGCAGCAGATGGCAGCGTTCGTGGCCGGTCTGCCCCATGTGGAGCGCGTCGATCTCCTGCCCTACCACCACATCGCGGCCGATAAGTACCGGCGCCTGGGGATGACGTACCGCCTGCCCGACGTGCCGCCTCCCACCGATGCGCGTATGCACGCCATCGGTCAGATTTTTGAGTCGAGTGGATTAAGCGTAAAAATTGGGGGATAGAAAGATGACGATGACGGAAAGAGTCGCGCGATTGCGACGAGAGAGCCTGGACGCCGTGCCGCGTATCTCTGCCGAGCGGGCGGCCTTGTTGACCGCGTTCTACCGGGAAGACCGGGGATTGGTCTCCGCCCCGGTGCGGCGGGCGTTGGCCTTCCAGTACTTGATGGCTCACAAGACCATCTACATCGGCGACGGGGAATTGATCGTCGGGGAGAAGGGGCCGGCGCCCAAGGCGGCGCCCACCTACCCGGAACTGTGCTGCCACACGTTGGCGGATCTGGACGTCCTCGATGCCCGGGAGAAGATCCCCTTCGCCGTCAGCCCGGAGGTACGCCGGGTTTACGAGGAGACGATTATCCCTTTCTGGCGCGGGAAGACGATGCGGGAGTCGATCTTCGAGCATATGACGCCGGCGTGGAAGAAAGCCTACGAGGCCGGCGTCTTCACCGAGTTCATGGAGCAGCGTTCGCCCGGGCACACCGTCCTGGACGATAAGATCTACGGCCAAGGATTGCTCGACTTCAAGGCGGATATCCAGCGGAGCCTGGATGGCCTGGACTTTTTGAACGATCCCGGCGCGTACGCCAGGCAGGAACAACTCCGGGCCATGGCTATCTGCGCCGATGCGCTGATCGCCTTCGCCGGGCGTCACGCGGCACTGGCGCGGGAGATGGCCCAGCGGGAGACGGACCCCCAGCGCCGCGAGGAGTTGGCGCGCATCGCAGAGGTCTGCAGCCACGTCCCGGCCCACGCGCCCCGGGACTTCTGGGAAGCGCTGCAGTACTACTGGTTCGTCCACCTGGGGGTGACGACGGAGTTGAACCCCTGGGACGCCTTCTGCCCCGGCAAGCTGGATCAGCACCTGTACCCGTTCTACGAGAGGGGCCTGACCGAAGAGACGCTCACGCACGAGCGGGCCGAGGAGTTGCTCCAGTGTCTGTGGATCAAGTTCAACAACCAGCCCGCGCCGCCCAAGGTGGGGGTCACGGCAGCCGAGAGTAGCACGTATACCGACTTCGCCCAGATCAACCTGGGCGGCGTGCGGCCCGACGGTTCTGATGCAGTCAACGCGGTGACCTACCTGATCCTGGACGTGATCGAGGAGATGCGGCTGCTCCAGCCCAGTTCCTCCATCCAGGTGAGCAAGAAGAACCCAGATCGTTTCATCAAGCGGGCGGCGAAGATCATCCGGACGGGCTTTGGACAGCCGTCGGTGTTCAACAGCGACCTGGTCGTCCAGGAGTTGGTCCGCATGGGCAAGTCGGTGCTCGATGCCCGGTGCGGGGGCACCAGCGGGTGCGTGGAGACCGGCGCCTTTGGTAAGGAGAACTACAACTTGACAGGCTACTTCAACATGCCCAAGGTGCTGGAGGTCACGCTCAACAATGGAGTCGATCCCCGGACCGGCGAGCGGATCGGCCTGGCGACCGGTGATCCCACGACGTTCGAGACCTTCGACGAGCTTTTCGAGGCGTACGAGCGGCAGTTGAATTATTTCCTGGACGTCAAGGTGCGGGGCAATCACGTCATCGAGCGCCTGTACGCGAGCTTCATGCCGGCGCCTTTTCTCTCGCTGTTGATCGACGACTGCATCGCCACGGGGAAGGACTATCACGACGGGGGCACGCGCTACGACACGAGCTACATCCAGGGCGTAGGGCTGGGCACGATGACCGACGCGTTGGCGGCGATCAGCTATCACGTCTTCGACGTCCAGACGATGACGATGGCGGAACTGTTGGCCGCCCTGCGGGACGATTTCGAAGGCCGCCCCCGGGTGCGCCAGTTGCTCCTCAACCGCACGCCCAAGTATGGCAACGACGACGACTACGCCGACGGCGTGATGGTGCGGGTCTTCGAGGCCTATTTCGATGGCGTCGACGGCCGTCCAAACACGCGCGGCGGGACCTACCGGATCAACCTCTTGCCCACGACGGTGCACGTCTACTTCGGCTCGGTGCTCGGCGCGACGCCGGACGGGCGCCAGGCCGGGATGCCGCTTTCGGAGGGGGTGTCGCCGGTGCAGGGGGCCGACCGACGGGGGCCGACGGCAGTCCTCAAGTCGGTGGCGAAGATGGATCACGTGCAGACCGGGGGCACGCTGCTCAACCAGAAGTTCACGCCCCAGTTGCTGTCCGACGACGATGGCCTGGATACATTCGTCCACTTGATCCGCACCTATTTCAACCTGGACGGGCACCACATCCAGTTCAACGTGGTCGACGCCGATACCCTGCGCGCCGCCCAACAGCACCCGGAGCAGTACCGGGATCTCATCGTGCGAGTGGCGGGTTATAGCGATTACTTCTGCGACCTGAGCGAGGCGTTGCAGAACGAGATCATCGCCCGCACGGCGCACCGGTCATTTTGAGGAACGCTATCTGTGCTTCCCAAAAGATTTGGGTTGTTTGGGATTTCGCACAGTTTTAGTTGCGTGGATTCAAAAAACGAAAAAAGCACCCGGGCGCCCAGGTGCTTTTTTCTATTGTCGTGTGTAAGTTTTATCACAAGAGGCACAGCGTCGTATATCCCGCTCAAAGGCTCATATCATGGGATAGAGACAGGTTGGCGACCTCGAACAACCGTGGCTGAACCCGCCAGGCGCTAGGCGTTTTGCCGCAAGCGGCGAACCAGGGCCAGCAGAAAGAGCAACCCGCCACCCAGAATGCCGGCGCCTAACAGACCGAGGCCCGTATCGGGCATTTCCTTACTTGTGGCCGCAGGTTTCGTCGGTGTAGCCCGGCGAGTTGGGGAGGGTTCTGGCGTCTCGACATCGGCGACGGCCGCCGGCGTAGCCGTGACGTCCTCTTCCTCATCTTCTGGAGATGGTGTAGTCGCGTCGGGTTCCTCCGTTGGCGTTGGCGTTGGTGTCGCGGTGTCGGGTTCTTCCGTCACCTCAAGCGCTGGTGTATCGGTCGGGACAGGGGTCTCGTCGGCATCGATCTCGACAGTTTCTGTGATACCGGCTTCCTGGGCTGCTATTATCGCCTCGTTGGTTAGCATGATGGCCTGTCTATCCTGATCCGATTGCTGTCTGCTGAAATATATAAACCCTACGCCAACACAGAAGATCGCTACAAGCAAGACAGCCATACCGATCATCATGAACATAAATGTACGGTTGGATCCTTCGTCGGCTTCTAAATCCTCCGTCTCCTCTTCGTACAGATCTTCATCTGAATAGATATCGAAATCCTCCACTTTTGCCTCCTTGATAAAAACATACGATGCTGTTGCCTTATTTTAGCGCAGGACCTCCAAGTTTACCAGCGGAACGATGACCGGGTTTTCGTGCCCCAGATCCACTTTGGCGACTCGGACCTTAGCGCCCGTTGCTATCTCCTGTTCAGTTTCGGGAATGCTGAGCACGATACCTATGGCGCCCATGTGGGGGGAGCGCACAAGTCGGACTTGGGTACCTACTTTCAGTGGCTCTCCAGACGCCACCTGCGTTGGTAAAGACTCAGCCGGTAACGGAATGATGATTTCGGGGTATATCACATTCCACCGAGACCGGACCCTTCCGCTAATCGCGGCGTCGCGCCCATCGCTGCTTTGGAGCAGTTTGAATATCGGGGAAGCCATCGGCACGACGCCGATCCCCTCGGTGACGACGACGGGTAATAATGTGTCTTCCAAATCCGGTACGAGATGGGCTGATATTCCGCCCAAGATGATTCCGCGCACTTGAAATTCCTGAGCCTGTTCGATGACTGCCAGATCCTCAATTCCAGCGCCGCCGACGAGAATCATACTGTGGCAGGAAGGATCGATGTCTTGAGCATTTAGTATTTGATCGGGACTTTCGACTATGCATTTGAGAACGCCAAAGCTCTCACCGCCGCTTCCCCAGATCCCCTGGACGAGAGCTCCTGACGTTTCGATGACCAGACCATAGGGGGCTACGACGTTGGTCACTGTCCCATTGATGTATGCTCTCAAATCCAAACGGGTGCTGGGCCCTTCAATCAAGACCCGACCACCACCCCGGGCGGTCACTGTGCCATCAATAGGGGATTTGACCGTGCGAGGCGGCAACCACCCTCGCTTGGCAATGACCTGTCCCTTTTCCACTTTATCACCTGCTTTGACTTGCAGAAAATCTTTGAGCTTGGATGCTGTTACGTCGATCAGGCGGGCAACCTGGACGATGCGAAAATCGCCGGGTTGTTCGGTACGTGCCACGACTTGGGTGGGCTCGACCCGGTCGCCTGCCTTGACCAAAACCTCGCCCGGCGCAGGCAAAACGCGCTCGCGCCGTATCTTGGTCAAAGGCGTCATTCGAGTTTCTACTGGATAATACATCTTTTCACTTCACCCTTAACGGACCGACTCGGAACGATAGGTACCCATTATCCGCCTACATCCCAAAGCCACTGTCGTAATTTTTCCTGTCGTCTCTCTACCATTCGTGGGAGACGCAATGGACGCCCGCGCGCGTCGATAATCAGCCCAGCCAGGCCGCCGTTTATTTTCTGCTTGCCACCCTTCCCCGGCCCGCCAAAGCCGACGTCGAAACCATGGCGTCGCACCGGCTTCAGTTCCAAAACAGCCTGTTTTCCGGGCTGTAGGGGCAACGTCTCCAGATCGCCGTAATGGACGTCGATGTCCAGCGTTCCGTCATCTTCGTACGTCAATCGCGCTTTGAGAACCAGATCTCCAAGGCGAGCTCTCCCAACCGGCGCGACGACTGTCGCCAAGTTGACCAGGGCCCCACGGTCCAGGGCTTCTACTGCGGCGAGCGGTTTGACGGTGGCAACACTTCCCAGGGCCGGGGCAATGCCATGCACATCCATGACTAGGGTCGTGACGCCGATCGGTTCCAGGGCATCGATGACCATCAAGGCGGTCTGCCCGGGCTGAGGGGCCTGAGTCAACATACTGCCACTGACGACGATCGTCTCGCACAGCGGTAGAAGTTGGCGATCGATTTGAGCCTTGCCTGCCTGCCATCCCGGCCGGGCTATCTGCAGCGTGGCGCGAATCGCTTCGCGGACGAGCGCTTGTTCCAGGCGCAACTCGTCGAGCTCCTGCGAGATCGTATGGGGGCGCATTTCCTTATTGATCAGCAGGCCCATGATCTCGTCATATCCCATAGATTCCGGCATCCACTGCGTAAGCGCCTCAAATCCCTGTTTTTGCAGCAACTGTCGCCCGCCAAAGGCGGCTCCCACGCCGCCATTGATCGTCAGGTAGGGAACTTCGTTGAATATGGCCGAGAGGGTTGTGTGAGCAGCGCCCACATCAATGCCTATCACGCCTTTTTCCTGATCGCCCAGGTGCCACAGGTATTGCATCAACCGGCTGAAGGCGTTGGCAGTTGGCATAAGAGGCACCGAACTCCAGCTATTCAGGACGTCGATGCCCGGAAGCAAACTCATTTTCTTCTGCGTGTAAAGGGTTTCCAACTCGGCGCGGGCGCTGGCAAGCGTTTCTCTCGTGAGTTCAGGGCGCACGTTGTCGGTGACGCGTAATTCAGCCTGGCCTTTGATAAGTCTCACGATCCGTCGGCGTAATTGGGGATTGCCCATATAGAGCACACGCGGTCGAGCGCTCTGTTCAATCATCGAACAGGCCAAAGCAACCGTTTTGACCATCTCCAATACCGGATAAGTCGCCCCCCCATCCGTCCCCCCGGCGATGCATATCACGTCAGGTGCGGCCTCGCGGATGGCATGGACGTGGGATGCCTCATCCGATCCATGATGATGGACACTCGATAGGATGGCGTGAATGACTGAATAGGTGCCAGCAGCGGCGCGCTTGGCGCTGGCCACGCTCAGATCAGGAACCAGTCCTCCCAGGACCGTACCCAGCGGTTCGGCTGCACTGGCGGTTGCTACGAAAGCATCGACGCCCTGACGGCCCGCCGTAGCCGGCAGGATCAAGTCCCCGCTAACGTCGAAGAAGTGACGCCCCGTAATCTGGGCGATTTTCCCGATGGCTCGGCGCACCCCTTCAGATACGTCAGACCAGGGGGGAGCTGTGGTCGTAAGCGCCTCGCCGCGGGCAATGAAACGATAATGCCCCGACACCTGCTCCAGGAGCACAGCTTTGGTGGTTACAGTGCCACAATCGGCCACCAGAATGGCGTTAATGGGTTGCTTTTCTGACATTGTGGTCTCTCACTACCCTGATGCGAATTTTACTACCCGACATTCGTGGCCAAGAGCCTGATTTTCGATCACGAATCACACGCATGCTCGAATCTCACGAATGTTTTTCACAATTCGAGCCAAAATTCGTGTCATTTGTCTATTCGTGCCATTCGTGATCCGGAGATGTCGGGTAATGAAATGCGAATTAGCAAAACGGATTGGTATTAGCCCCCAACGAAAAAGAAATATAATCTCTCGAAAACCTCGATCAAATAGTCCATCCGTCCAATGAATATCGATAGAGAGGCGGTGATCGTTCCGGCAAAGGCAACGCCGAACGCGACGAGCAGGAAGATGCGGCCGATGAAACGCACCAATTGGATAAGACGGCCTCCCAGGGCAGGAGGGCCAGTACGCTTTTGCCCGATCAACGTGAAAGCCATCAGCGTACACACCGTGCCCAGGACGATTGCTACGCCGTCGATGCCATTTCCACTGGTGGGGCTCAGGGCCTGGACGGTGGCTTCGGTTTGCGGAATCAGGGTCCCGAGCAACGCGCCGCCGAGGGCCACCGCGGTCCCAACGCCAATGAGAGAGGCAACAGAGAAGGTGCCAATGAAGGCTTTGCGAGGGATGGCCTTGGCCAACAGAAATATACCCAACAACAGGGGAATCACTGCTCGCATTTGCATAGTGGGTTGAGTGGCGATAAGGTAGCGTAGCAAAATGTCGGCAAGGACGTCGCGAATAACGATCCCGAACGAGTAGCCCAACAACGCACCGATGAAGAGATGGAGAGCCAGTCGATAGATGGCGCGAAGGGGCTTAAGGTCTAGCAGATACGTTAAGACCATAATGGTCAAAATAGCTCCCGTGGCCACGCCGATGAGGTCTAACATTTGGGCGGTCACTGTTCTTTCCTCCTTCGCCGTCCAACGATAGCGTAAGGGATCGCGCCACCCAAGATCAATACCACGATCATCACGTGGCCCACTGCCAGGGCATTTAGACGACGAGTCGCATCACCCTCTATCCCTTGATGACGTTCATAAGCAGCGGCCTGGCTCAAACCAATGAGGGACCCCGCAAGTTGCGCAGGGCTGGCTGCGAGATAAGGGCCGGCGAAAGGTTCCAGGGCCGCGCTCAAACCGGCGACAATAGGCGGTGGGTGACCTGCTCCTTCAAGATACGTCTGTTCAACCCACCAACGCAGGACGCCGGGTCGGGCGGTCAATATGACGAGCAATTGCGGCGTTGGTTGTGCTTCCCTCAAAATTTGGGCAATGCCTGTAACACCTCCCGGACGATAGCCGATCAATGTGTAATCCGCTGTCATATCTTTCATCAACCTGGCCGCTACGGCGACCCCCTCAGGACGTGTGGTGGCGATGGAAAGATCAACCGCTCGATCAAGCAAATGGCGCACGAGCGCTTGGGCTATAGCATCCATCTCATCCGATTCCGCCGGGCCGTATTCAAATACGAGGAGAACCGTTTCACCGGCGTTTAGATTCTGAATCGTATCGTAGGGAGCGCTAGGCGACAGGGTCGGAGAGGGAATCGCAGGAAGGAGAGCAGGAAACATTAGTGTACCCAATGTCACCACGATCAACGCCAGGGCGATCAGCCACCGTAGGGATCGCTCCCCCACGCTGACGTCCTGGAGTTGGGCTTTATAGGGTTGTGGCTTAGGGGGCTCAATGGCTGACATGACGAGGTCTTGAAGAAGTTGAGCCCTGGATAGCGTAGCCTCGTCTGCCTTGATGTGCAATGGGCGTTTGCTAGGTTGTAGTTGTTCGATCACCTCACTAGGCGCAATAACGCCTCGAAGGCCTTGCAACAAACCCTCGGTCTCCAGCACTTCCTCTGGCGCTTCCTCTCTTCGAGGTTGCATGTCTTTAACCCAGGCCGGTATTTCACCATGGACGAGCGTTTCAATAGCGCTTGGCTCAGCGGCGAGCACTTCATCAGGGGCAACTTCCGCTTTGAGACCGGTCAACCAATCAGGGAGCGCGCCCGCTTCAATCTCAGGTTCTGTTTCAACAGGCGCCGCCACTTCTGAGGGCAGAATGGGGGGCTCTTCTTCCTCCAGGGCAAGTTCCTGAAGCCAATCGGGCGTCTCGTCAAATAAGTCGGTCTCGATCTTTTCTGCAAATGGAGGATGTGGCGCTTCGGGCACGCCAGGTTCTGGCACGCCAGTCTCTGGCGCCAATTCCTGCAGCCAGTCGGGCACCCCGCCGGGTTCCGCTTCCGGTTCCCATGCGGCTTCGTCCAACGCGGCCTCTTCCCACGGCGCGGCGGGCTCTGGCACGCCAGTCTCTGGCGCCAATTCCTGCAGCCAGTCGGGGACTGCGCCGGGTTCCGCTTCCGGTTCCCATGCGGCTTCGTCCAACGCGGCCTCTTCCCACGGCGCTGCCGCCTCTGGCGCCTCGACCCCGGGCACGCCCGGTTCTGGCGTCAGTTCCTGCAGCCAGTCGGGGATCGCGTCTTCCTCAAGCTCGAATTCATCCGGTGCAGTTTCGGACGTTGGAACAGCAGGAGATATCGTTTCTTCTAACGTTTCACCTCGAAGTTGTGATAGCCAGTCGTCGTCTGTATCGTCTGCATCGGATATATCAGATATTTCGATCGCTTCTGGCGGCCCAGGTGCTCGAAGTTGCGATAACCAATCGTCTTCGCTTTCTTCGACTATATGTTCTGGTTCACCTATGACGCTATCGTCTGGCGCGGTGTCTCGAAGTTGTGACAGCCAGTCGTCGTCTGTATCGAATGTATCAGGTCTTTCGATTGCTTCTGGCGGCTCAGGCGCTCGAAGTTGCGACAACCAATCGTCTTCGCTTTCCTGGACTGGATGCTCCGCTTCACCCATGGCGCTATCGTCTGGCGCGGTGTCTCGAAGTTGTGACAGCCAATCGTCTACTTCTTCCGCCTCATCGTCTTCTTCAACCAGAGGCCCTTCATCCATATCCACATCGCCGTCTCGGAACTGCGATAGCCAATCGTCGTCGTCAGCGAATTCGCCAGCCTCTGGAGATGCTTCAGTCTGTGCTCGTTCATCCAGCGGGATGGTCGGGAGCGAGAGGCCCTTGATGGACGATACTTCGGGGGGCTGTGTCTCTTCTGGTGTTTCGGGGTCCGAGACCATCGGCATCAACCGGGCCCGGCATTTATCGCAGTATACGTTGCCCACTGGGTTCATTGCGCCGCACATTGGGCATCGTAGCGCGGTCTGCATGGGGAGAGGTTCACCACACTCGTTGCAGAAGCGACTGCCTCTTCGATTAGCGGATCTGCATTTTGGACAATGAATCATTTGATCACTCAGGATTCGCTATAGGGTTGTTCGCTGACAATAAAGACCCGTAAGGCTGTGACAATGACACCCAATGCAACGCCGAGCAACAGCCCGCGTATGCCAGCCGTGCTCAACACGTCGATGATCCAGGACCGGATACCGGTTAACCATTCCAACCCGGTCGTAAAGGGGATGCTGCCTAACAAAACGACGACAACGGTAACGAGGAAAATGACCGCCCAGGCATTGAGCCGGGCTCGAAATATGCGGAGTGCGGCCAGGACGAGGGTAAAAGCAAGCAAGGCAGCCAGAGACGCTCCCAGGGGCGTGATCACGTAATCAAATATCCACTGAGATGTCGTGGCGAGCATGGCCTGAGCCTCAGAAGATACCGGGATGCCGAGAAAGTCAAGCCCCAGGCTCTGGAAAGCCGGCGGTATCCAGGTCAACAGCATAGCGAGCACCAAGATCAAGCTATAAAACCAGCCGGAACGCCGCCGCCGGATGTGCCGGCCATGGACTTGGAGAACATTGAGCAGACCTAGCAGGAAGGCGAAGGCGGAGATGATCACGGCCCATTCGACCATCATATCGCGCAGTTCGGTCAATGGGGCTATGCCCGGCATCAAGTAACCAAATAATACAACTAGGCCAGGTATGAGGATGAAGAAGAGAAACGGGATCCAATGTCTAATCAGTCTACCCATCATTCTACCAGATTCCCCAGTACGTGGCGATACTCAGGGCCAAAATCGTCAAGACGAGGATAAAGCGCAAAACATCCTGTGTAATGAGTCCAGCCATATAACGGTCTTCACCCGTCAATTGAGCACCCGCGGCGTACAATTCTTCACCTTGAGCGAGTTTTTCGATCGCGGGATATAGTGCTGAGATAGCCGTCGGTGTCGTCACAGCGGCCAATGCGGGTGTATTATAACGAACGCTGGAGTCGGCGATTAGTGAAACCTCTTGCGCAAAAGCGCCGATCATCATCGTCGCGGTGACTGTTTCGCCGCTAGCGACGTCACCGGCCCCGGCGGCGTACCCCACAGGTGATGGGGCGACGAAGCGTACCTGCCCGGCGTTGTAAAACTCCAACTGACCTTTTCTCTCGTAAGCCCGGCGTAGAATATCCTGGGCTATCGGGAGCAATGTGGGATCGCCCACCGTGATAATCGGTGGAGCGTTGTAGGCTACCGCTTCGTCGGACAAGGCCTCTAGAACTTGCAGTGCGGCTATGGACGTGATGGCGTCTTCACCATACAGGCTTCCATTGCCCAGCGCGACGTGAATCCCTCCCCCGCTTTCAGCCGCGTAACTCGCCTGAACCTTCAAATCCTGGAAGGCGGAGATGGGACGCACAGCCGTTTGGGTTTTCTTTCTCAACCGCAGAATGAGATAGACACCAATCAGTGTCACGAGGCTGAGGAGCAGTATTGCGCCTGCCAAGAGATTCATAGCTTACCTTTCTTCTGTGAGATAGGCTTGCAATAGTCTCAGTAGCTCTGGATCATCCAACAAGATCGAGATGCGCTCTAGCGTGCTTTCTGGCGCCAGATGGATGGCTAGAGGTTGCACGAGTAAAAGTGCCTGGCTGCCCAGGAAGCCAAACGCTCGTGCCACATCGAGACAGGGTAATACGATGGGTGAAAGCCCTGACGTTGCGATGTGCTCGGCCCAGACGGCGATCCACGCCGGCGTTTCTTTTTCGTTCACTGTGAGGCCTTTATGGTTTCCACGC
>Ga0129302_1001277_pt1 | contig 18815 bp, 19 predicted proteins | sample BlaSprsedimmetaG_FD_94476 | JGI IMG/M metagenome (GOLD analysis project Ga0129302, IMG submission 94476) | Hot spring sediment bacterial and archeal communities from California, USA to study Microbial Dark Matter (Phase II) - Blank Spring... | ecosystem: Environmental > Aquatic > Thermal springs...
ATATCCTCCTGCCCTTTTAATGTTTTGCAGAAGCGGATTCCTATCCGCGATCGGGTACCGATTTTCCCGCTTGCAAACAGCCTAAGCCTCTGCTATTTTTCATGCTAAATGAACGCCTTATTTGCTTCCATCGATATCGGCAGCTACACGGCGCGGTTGCTTGTGGCTCGAACCGGGAAGCCTTTTCCTTCCCTGAACCCTGTTCTGCGCAAAAGAGCCTACACTCGTCTGGCCGGAGATTTTCTACGCTCCGGCAGGGGAATCATACCCGACCCTGCAGTGGATCGACTCGCTGGTGTGATCGATGATTTCGTGGCATCGGCAGAGATTCACCGCCCCGTGGAAACATACGCAGCGGCCACAGGGGTTTTAAGAGAGGCGAAAAACAGGGATCAGGTGCTCGAAACTTTGAGGCTGCGGAGCGGCCTTGAAATTAGAAGTCTGAGCGGGCAGGAGGAGGCGATCCTGAGTTCTCTCGGCGTCGTTTATGCACTCGGGCTGGAAGACCGTCCTTACGTGGTTTTCGACCTTGGAGGGGGAAGCGCCGAAATAGTGGTTGAAAGTTCCGAGAGCCGCATGGTTGAATCCCTGCCGCTGGGGGCATCGGTTCTTACCGGACGATTTCTTGTTTCAGATCCTCCAGGTGAATTGGAGCTGGCAAGGCTTGAGTCTGAAATCAAAAGCGTGCTGGCCGGGGCGGCGATACGGATTCCGGGGGAGAAGACAGCCACGGTAATCGCGGGAACGGGTGGTACCATGACCGCGCTTGCGGCTGCCGTTGAAGGCCTGGATACGGATGAAATTCTTCCGGAAAGGATAAACGGGGTCCGGATCAGGCCGCAACGCCTGGATCAATTTATCGAGAGCTGGAAGAATCTCAGCTTGAAGGAAAGAATGAGCTTATCAAGCCTCGATGAAGGTCGTGCCGAGGTTGTTGTCGCCGGTGCGATGGTGGTTCGGGGGATCATGAATTATTTCGGAGAAGTCGGTGTTACGGCCTGTATGTCCGACTTGCTTGAAGGCTTGATAATAGAATCGGGGGAAAAATATGCACGAAAGTGAAATACCGTTGGGATTGACATTCGATGATGTAGTGCTGGTGCCGTCGCATTCGACGGTGATGCCGGGGGAGGTGGATATCTCGACCCGCCTGTCCCGGAACGTAAATTTGAACATCCCCATCGTCAGCGCTGCGATGGATACCGTTACTGAAGCCGAAACCGCGATCACCATGGCCAGGCAGGGAGGCATCGGATTTATTCACAAGAACATGAGCGCCGAGCGCCAGTGCCTGGAAGTTGAAAAAGTTAAGAAATCGGAAAGTGGTATGATCGTGGATCCGATTACGATCGGCCCGGAAAGCAAGATATACGAAGTGCTCGAGATCATGGGTAAATACAGGATATCCGGCGTCCCGGTCGTAAAGGATGGAAACCTGGTGGGGATCATCACGAACAGGGATCTCAGGTTTGAAACAAACCTGGACCAACGTGTCGGCAACGTGATGACCAAAGAGAACCTTGCCACGGCAAGGGTCGGGATCACGCTCGAAGAATCGAAGGCGATCCTTCATCAACGGCGGATAGAGAAACTGCTCGTGGTGGACGAACACGGAAAGCTGAAAGGTCTTATCACGATTAAAGATATCGAAAAGATCAAGAAGTACCCGAGCGCATGCAAGGACGCGCTTGGACGACTTCGAGTGGGGGCTGCGGTCGGCGTCGGCGGAGATGTCGATGACCGGGTGGCCCGGCTTCGTGCGGCGTCGGTGGATGTAGTCGCCGTGGATACCGCTCACGGTCACTCGGAGCGGGTTCTCCAGACCGTGCGTTCGATCAAGAAAAGATATCCGGACCTGGAACTGATTGCCGGAAACGTTGCGACGCCCGAAGGAACCCGTGCGTTGATCGATGCGGGGGTCGATGCCGTGAAGGTAGGTGTCGGGCCGGGCTCCATCTGCACGACGAGAGTCGTGGCCGGAGTGGGTGTTCCCCAGATGACCGCGATCATGTCGTGCTCGAAGGAAGCACGGGGCTTCGATGTGCCGGTGATCGCCGACGGAGGCATAAAGTTTTCCGGCGATATCACCAAGGCGCTGGCCGGCGGTGCGGCCTCTGTTATGATCGGAGGGCTTTTCGCCGGCACCGACGAAAGCCCTGGAGAGACGATCCTGTTTCAGGGCAGGTCCTACAAAGTTTACCGGGGCATGGGCTCTGTCGAAGCGATGAAGGACGGCAGCCGCGATCGTTATTTCCAGGAGGAATTCGACGTGGACAAAAAGTTTGTGCCGGAGGGGATCGTCGGCAGGGTTCCCTACCGGGGGCCTCTGACTGGAACCGTTTACCAGCTGGCAGGGGGGCTTAGGTCCGGGATGGGCTATCTGGGATGCCCGGATATCGATGCCCTTCATTCAAAAGCCTGCTTTTTCCGAATAACTCCGGCAGGATTGAAGGAAAGCCATGTTCACGATGTGATCATCACCAAGGAGGCGCCGAACTACCGGGTGGAGTGATATGGGAACAGATGCTTATAGCGAGAAAGTGCTGATCCTGGATTTCGGCTCCCAGTACACGCAGCTGATAGCCCGCAGGATCCGTGAAGCCAAAGTTTACTGCGAGATCCACCCGTTCAACGTTTCCCTGGAGGATATCCAGCATTATCGACCCAGGGGGATCATACTTTCGGGCGGACCTTCAAGTATATACGACAAAAATGCTCCCATGGCCGACAATGGAGTGCTTTCCCTCGGAGTACCTGTTCTGGGGATATGCTACGGAATGCAGTTTTTGACGCATGTGCTGGGTGGCAGTGTCGCTTACGCCCCGGACAGGGAATACGGCAGCGCGATGATCTCCATCGTAGAGGCGGGAGATCTTTTCGACGGACTCGAGGGACTCGACGAGCAGCCCGTGTGGATGAGTCATGGCGACCGTATAGACCGCCTGCCGGATGGGTTCCGGGTTCTCGCTGCGAGTAAAAACAGCCCGGTCGCGGCAATGGCCGATTTTTCGAGGAAGTTTTACGGGGTCCAGTTCCACCCGGAGGTGGTGCATACTCCGGAAGGGAAGAGGATTCTAAAGAATTTTTTGTTCGGAATCTGCAGGTGCAAACCCGTGTGGACCATGACATCGTTCGTCCGCCGGACGATCAGGCGGCTGCGCGAGGAGATCGGAGAGAAGGAAAGGGTTATCTGTGGTCTTTCCGGCGGGGTCGACTCCTCGGTGACCGCGGTGCTTCTGCACAGGGCGATAGGCGAAAGGCTTTCGTGTATTTTTGTGGATAACGGCCTTTTACGGCGCGGGGAAGCAGGCGAGGTGTCACGCACCTTCAAGGAATACTACGGGATGGATTTTCACCTGGTGGACGCCTCCGATGCATTCCTGAAGAGCCTGCGGGGTGTCGTCGAACCGGAGGAGAAGCGTAAGATAATCGGGCGTGAGTTCATCCGCGTGTTTGAACAAAAGGCACGTGAACTCGGAGATGCGAAGTACCTGGCACAGGGGACGTTATATCCTGATGTCATAGAGAGTGTTTCCTTCAAGGGTCCTTCATCGGTGATAAAGTCGCACCACAATGTGGGCGGTCTGCCTGAAATCATGAACCTTCGCCTGGTCGAGCCCCTGCGAGAGTTGTTCAAGGATGAGGTTCGAGAGGTGGGGATCGAGCTGGATCTGCCCAGGGAAATGGTACTTCGCCAGCCGTTCCCGGGCCCGGGCCTCGCGATCAGGGTGCTGGGGGAGGTCACAGTCGAACGGCTGGAAATTCTAAAGGCTGCGGATGTGATCGTGCAGGAGGAGATTCTTACCGCCGGCCTTTACGAGAAGGTCTGGCAGTCCTTCGCGGTGCTGCTGCCGGTCCGAACGGTCGGGGTGATGGGGGATGAGAGGACTTACGAAAACGTCATCGCGGTTCGGGTCGTGGACAGCCTCGACGCGATGACCGCAGATTGGTCGCGCGTTCCATATACTGTTCTGGGGCGTATCTCGAACCGAATCATCAACAGCGTGAACGGGGTGAACCGTGTCGTTTACGATATTTCATCGAAGCCGCCGGGCACGATTGAATGGGAATGAAAAGGGAGAGGAAAAATGAAAAAATCCATAAAATATTACTGGGGAAAGCGGCTTGCCGATTTAAAAGAGGCTTTTGAAGCGAATAATTTTCAGGCGTTTGTCGTTTCAAGCCTGGAAGAGGCCAAAGAACTTGTTCTTAAAGAACTTCTGTCTGCATCCGAGGGGAAGAAGGTAAGCTGGGGAGGTTCGATGACGTTTGTGGCCACCGGGCTTTACCATGAACTGAGGGCTCGGGACGACCTGGAGATCCTGGATACGTTCCGCAGAGACATGACTGCCGAAGATCTCATTGAACTCCGCCGGCAGTCTTTACTTTCCGATATTTATATTACCGGCAGCAACGCGGTTACCGAAGCCGGGCAGCTGGTGAACCTGGACATGACCGGAAACCGCGTGGCCGCCCTTGCTTTCGGCCCGAAGAAAGTGATCGTCCTGGTTGGGAGGAACAAGATATGCACCGATCTGGATGAAGCCATGAAAAGAGTAAAGGATTATGCGGCACCGACCAATGCGATGAGGCTCGAAAAGAAGGTTCCCTGCGCGAAAACCACTTACTGCGAGGAATGCAGGAGCGCCGATCGTCTCTGCAATACCTGGAATATCACCGAGAAAAGCTATCCAAAGGGCCGAATCACCGTGGTTTTGATGGATGTGGAGGCCGGCCTTTAGTATTTTGAACCGTGATGAAGGATTTACTTTGCCATGAAAGTTGTAAAAATAGGCGGCGGCTGCCTTAAGGGCAGAAAGAACATCGCCCGAATACTGGAGTTAATAGCGGAGCGCGGGAAAGAAAACGTGTTTGTTGTTTCGGCGTTTAACGGAATAACGGACCTTCTCGTTTCCGGAATGAGTGATGCCCTCGAAGACGAGGCGAACATCCCCCGTATCATGAGCCGGTTGAAAAACCGCCACGTATTGACGGCAAGGCACCTTATCTCCTCGTCTGTGCATATGCGCAAGTTTACGACCGATCTCAACAAGTCCATGAGCCAGCTGGAAAGGCTGTATTACGGCCTTAATTTCACCAGGGAAATCACCCCGCGCTTGAGGGATGTGATCGGGAGCTTCGGAGAGCGGTTATGCGTAAAACTGCTGGTGGGTGTGCTCAGGGAGAGGGGCATTCAGACCACCTACCGCATGCCGCATACGATAGGGCTCGTGACCGACGGCAGGTTCGGGGATGCGACGGCCGACATGAAAAAAACCGAGGAGAACCTTAAGCGAAACGTCCTTCCACTTATAAGGGAGGGGATGTGCGTTTTCATCCCGGGTTTTTTCGGTGTCAGCGAAACCGGTGACATCACCACATTCGGAAGAGGGGGTAGCGATTATTCGGCAGCGGTTGTCGCCGTGGCCCTCGGGGCCGATACGCTCGAAATCTGGAAGGATACCGAGGGTTATTTGAGTGCGGATCCGAGATTCGTGCCGGATGCCAGGCTCATTTCGGTTTTGAGCTACGATGAAGCAGCGGAGCTTTCCTATTTCGGTGCAAAGATTCTACATCCCCGCACGGTGGAGCCGATACGAAAAACGAATTTGAACATAGCGATCAAGAATACGGTGAACCCAGACGCCCCCGGAAGCCTGATAACTCCTCGAAGCGGCAAGTCGGACACCGTGGTGAAAAGCGTGGCGTGTGAAACGGACATCGCCATTCTCAAGGTGCACGGGTCGGCTGTGGGTGCAAGGCCCGGGATACTCGGGAACGTGGCCAACCGGCTTTCCCAGCGGGGCATCAACATCAAGTCCGCGGTAACCAGCCAGACCTGTATCAGCCTGCTGCTTTCCCTGGAGGATCTTGAACCTGGCTACAGGGCGCTCGTGGGGCTTAAGCCGAAACCTTACCGGAGGCTGGAACGGATAAAAGACGTGGCGATGGTCAGCATCGTCGGTGAAGGGCTGGGGCAGCACCGGGGTATCGCCGCCCGCTGTTTCACTGCGGTCGCCGAATGCGGCGTCAACGTGGAGATGATCTCGTTCGGTCCGTCCCCGGTGGCTCTCTATTTTCTGGTGAAAAGCGGGGAATTGAAAAAAGCGGTATCCGCAATTCATAGCACGATATTTTCACAGTAACGATTTCTCATACATCTCCCTGACATGATAGGAGCTCCGCACAAACGGGCCGCTTGCCACCCCCTTGAAGCCGATTTCGATGGCGCGCTCCTTCCAGAATTGAAATTCTTCCGGCGGGATGAACCTTGCGACAGGCGCGTGATGGGGGGTGGGCTGAAGGTACTGTCCAAGTGTGAGCAGGCTGCATCCTGCGGCTGCGAGGTCATAAAAGGTTTCTTCCAGTTCTTTTTCGGATTCCCCGAGCCCCAGCATCATTCCTGATTTAACCGGTAAGCCCGGCGCCCTGTCCCGGGCGGTTGAAAGGACTTCGAGCGATCTCTTGTAAAGCGCGGCCGGCCGAACGGACGGATAAAGCCGCGGCACGGTTTCGATGTTGTGGTTGAGGACGTTTGGTTCGGCCAGGAGCACTTCTTCGAGCGCGTCGGTGCTTCCCCGGAAATCGGGAATGAGAACTTCAACGTAAACCTGTTGAATTTGTTCGCGTAAAGCATAAATCGTATCTTTAAAAGCCGATGCTCCGCCGTCGGCAAGATCGTCACGGGTGACGGATGTGACCACCACGTATTCAAGCCCGAGAGTCGCCGCCGCTTCGGCCACCCGGACGGGTTCGGCCGCATCCGGAGGGTCTGGGCGGCCGTGAGCCACAGCGCAGAAGCGGCAGTCCCTGGTGCAGCGGTCTCCGAGAATAAGGAACGTGGCGGTTCCGCTCTGGAAGCATTCGAACATGTTAGGGCATCGGGCTTCCTGGCAGACCGTGTGGAGGCCCGATCGGGCGAGAAGTCTCCGGATCTTCTCGTATTGAGGTCCGCTGGGGAGCCGTTTTCTCAACCATTCAGGCTTTTTGGACCTTGTTCCCGGCTTAGAATTCATTTCATGAAAACCTCCGCTGGAGGGGGGCCGTCCCAAAATTGACGGCCTCGTAAAAAGTCAAAAAAACGATGTCCCTCGGCGTCGGTATCGGGATCGGTATCGGACGTTGATCGGCAGCCTTTACGACCCCGATACCGATCCCGACCCCGACGCCGATAAGGCAGGGATGGTACTTTTTACAAAGTCCTCAAGTTTCACGTTGAAAACCCGTTCAACGTTTTCCTTCATGACCGGCAGAACTTTTTTTACTCCGATATCGGCTGCGAGTTCCACCGCGAGGGAAGTCATCTTCACCCCGTAAAGCCCACATGGATTGATCCAGGAAAACGGTTCGAGATCCACATTGACATTGAATGCGAGGCCATGGCAGGTGACGCCTCGACGAACCGCGAGCCCGATGCTCCCGAGTTTTTTTTCTCCGACCCAGACCCCCCTGTTCAGGGGATTTCTCTTTGCGTCGACATCGAAACCGGAAGCGGTCCGTATCATGATCTCCTCGAGAAGCTCCACGAATTCCACGACCCCCAATCTTGCCTTTTTAAGGGCCACGATGGGATACAGGATGATCTGCCCCGGGCCGTGATAGGTGATGGTGCCGCCCCGGTTGGTCTGGACTACGGGAATCCCGGATGCCTCGAGAGTGTCTTCCGGTGCAGTGATATATTCACGGCCGCCTCTTCTTCCGAGGGTGAACACCGGGCTGTGTTCGAGAAAGATAAAGGCATCCCGGTCCAGTGTGCCGGCCGCCCTTGCCTCAGCCAGGGAAAATTGAAAAGCAAGGGCCTCTTCGTACCCTGTTTCGGGAAGCTCGACATACAAAGCGCGTCCGGGAAGACCGGCATGCCGGTCATCGCGCATTTTCATCGGTGTCGTATCCCGGCCGGAAAACTTCATCACATTTTCCGGGAGGAAGTTTAAGCCGTTTTATCGCGATATCCGCAAGCTGGGAGATGGGGTCCACCATCTGCGATACGGCGGGGTAATAAGCGAACTCGGCGTCCGCGAGGTCATGGACTGTCATCTCACCGTGCACCGCTGCAGCGAAAACATTTATCCTCCATGCGACACCCTCAGGGCCGAGAGCCTGGGCTCCCAGGATTTTACCTGTGCCTTCTTCCACCACTGCCCTTAGCGTCACTGTAACGCCTCCAGGCATGTAATGGGATTTGGTTTCGGCGGAAAGGTTGACAGCCTTTGCATGGTATCCCAGTCGGAGGGCGGTTTCAAGTGTATAGCCGGTACCGCCGATATAGAGAGGGCCGAGTGCTGTGACGAAAGTATTGAGTGCCCCGGGATAAGAGACATGACCTCCGGCCGCATTTACGCCGGCCACCATTCCCTGTTTATAGGCGGCGGTGGCAAGCTGCATTACACAGGGGCTGCGGTCGATCCGCGAGAAACTGCGCACGATATCCCCCACCGCGTATACATCTTTCAACGAGGTTTCCATGCGGTTGTCCACGACAAGGAAGCCGCGGTCTTCGTCCGCGCCTGCACGAACCGCAAGTTCGGAGCGCGGGGCTCTGCCAGCGGCCATCACCAGGATTTCACATGGAATCGTTTCGTCTTCCACCTGTACTCCTTCGACGCGGCTGCGCCCCAGGACACGGGTTATCGGGCGGCCGAACACGGGCTTTATGCCGAGATCCTTCATCCGATCGAGCACGTGCCCGGCCATTTCAGGATCTATCGTACGGGGTAAGGGCCTGTCCTCGGCCTCGACGACGGTGACTGAGAGCCCCAGCTTGACAAGGGCGTGCGCAGTTTCAAGACCTATGGCTCCGGCCCCGACCACGACCGCACTACGGGAATCAGCCGATGTTGCCGCGTTTTTAAGTTCCGAAACGCTTTCTATGTCCGAAACAACGTAGATCCCTTTTCCGGCGAGTTCACAGGCTCCGGGGACAGGGAGCATGACAGGCCCGGCCCCTGTGGCCAGCACGAGAGCGTCATAGGTGATTTGGAGTTTCTCGCCGTTTAGAAGATTTTTTACAGTCAGGAGTTTTGTGTCCGGGTCGAGTGAAACGGCTGAATGCGCCAGATATTTGGAAAGCCTGTTTTTGATTTCAGGAAGTGAATGCTTCAGCCGGTCCATGTCTTCCACCACCCCTTCGAGTGCGAAAGGGAGTGCGCAGGGGGAAAACTGGTCGAAATCCCGTTCCTCTATGAAGATGACACGGCATCTTCGGTCCTGCGAAAGAGCGGCCTTGGAGGCATGGAGCCCTCCCGCACCGAGGCCTACGATCACAATGTTCCGTTGTTGATTCGAGTCGTCTTTCATGACGGTCCTTTATCATCCGGCAAGGCAGGGTTTTCTTGCAGCCGCCACCTCATCGAGCCTTCGCAGTTTACTGAGGGAGGGAGCGGAGCGTAGAACATCCGGGTTTTCCCTGGCTTCCTTTGCTATGCTTTGCAATGCATCGACAAATTGATCCAGATTTTCTATCGATTCTGTTTCTGTCGGTTCCACCATGACGGCGCCGGGCACCACCAGGGGAAAGTACACGGTTGGGGGATGGAAACCATAGTCAATCAGGCGCTTGGCAATGTCGAGCGTAGAAACCCCGTACTCTTTCTGGAAAGCATCCGAAAACACGCATTCATGCATGCACGGCCTGTCGTAGGCCAGGTGCAGATCTTCCTTCAGGCGCTCCTTCAAATAGTTTGCGTTTAAAACCGCAAGCCTGCTGGCCTGCGCAAGGTCGGGACCCATGCTCCTGATATAACTGTAGGCCTTGATTGCCACCCCGATGCTTCCGTGAAACGCAAGCACCCTGCCGATCGAGAGCGGAAAGTTCGAAGACAGCTCAAATGCGCCGTCATCCCCCATGACTACGCGGGGAACCGGCAGAAAAGGCGCCAGGTGTTTTTTGACCGCGACCGGACCGGAACCGGGGCCTCCGCCTCCATGGGGCGTCGAAAAGGTTTTGTGAAGGTTCAAATGCATGACGTCAACGCCGAGGTCTCCCATTTTCACAATCCCCATCACCGCGTTCATGTTCGCCCCGTCGCAATAGACAAGCCCGCCTTTTGCATGCACGATGTCAGCGATTCTGTGCAGGTGCTCCTCGAAAAGCCCGAGGGTATTCGGGTTCGTAACCATGATTCCGGCCACGTCTTCGTCCATCATTGCTTCAACCGCTTCCGGGTCCATGATACCGTGTTCGTTCGACCTGAGAGGGACAGGAGTATACCCGCAGAGTGCCGCGCTTGCCGGGTTGGTGCCGTGGGCCGTATCGGGGACGATTATCTTCGACTTCCTTGCCTCGTGATGCTCGTGAAACGCATGGATAAGGAGCATGCCCGTCAATTCCCCGTGCGCTCCGGCCGAAGGCTGGATCGTTGTCTCGTCCATGCCGGTGATTTCTGAAAGGTAATGCTCTGTTTCACTGATGATTTTCAAAAGACCCTGGCAGAGACTTTCCGGAAGAAGGGGATGGGCTCCGGTGAATCCTGAAAGTGAGGCCTGCCGTTCGTTGGTTTTGGGGTTGTATTTCATTGTACAGGAACCCAGCGGGTACATGCCCGTGTCCAGGCCGAAATTCCACTGGGAGAGCCTGGTGTAGTGCCTGACCACATCCACCTCGCTCAACTCCGGAATGTCCGGAGGATCGCCGGTCAGTTCTTCCGCAAGCGGGTGCGACCCAACATCCCTCTCCGGCGGCGAAAAGCCACGGCGTCCTTTTTTTCCCTTTTCCCAGAGCAATGGTTCTTCCAGTATCAGCCCTGAAGAGGCCGTAACGCGGCTCATGATGCAACCTCCTTGACCAGTTCATCCATCCGGCTCCTGGTTTTGGTCTCTGTGACGCATACCAGGTGATGCCCGGAAAGTTCCGGGTAATAATCGTCAAGCGCAAGCCCCGGGACCGTCCCTTTTTCCAGCAGGGCCGGGAGTTTTTCGTCGAAGCCGGCCGGGAACTTTACTACGAATTCGTTGAATGTATGCGCGGTGAAGGGAATCGTGCAGCCGGCCTCCACGAGTGCGGCTTTGAGGTATTCAGCCTTGTCCCGGTTCAGGAGTGCGAGTTCACGCATCCCTGTGCTTCCCAGGCACGCGAGGTAAACCGCTGCTGTCAGCGCACACAGGCTGTTGTTGGTGCATATGTTCGATGTGGCTTTTTCCCTTCGGATATGCTGCTCCCTGGTTGCAAGCGTAAGCACGAAACCACGCCTTCCTTCGATATCCGTCGTTTTGCCGACGAGGCGGCCGGGAAGACTGCGCATGAATTTCGCGCGGCCGGCCAGAATCCCCAGTCCCGGTCCCCCGAAGTTCATCGGGATGCCGAAGCTTTGACCTTCGCCACATGCAATGTCTGCCCCCTGGCTTCCAGGGTTTTTGATCAATCCGTAGGCCATGGGCTCGGTGAAAGCTGCTGCAAAAAGCGCCCCGAGGTCATGTGATACTGCTGCTGTGGAATCCAGGTCTTCAATACACCCGAAAAAGTTCGGAGATTGAACTGCCACTCCCGCAAGACCGTCAAGGCCGTCGAGCGGGCCGAGGTCGGTTGTCCCGTCATCTTTATATGGGAGATCCACCACTTCGCAGCCGGTTGGTGTGAGGTAGGTTTTAACGACACTCCGGTAGAGTGGGTGAATCAGCCGCGAAACCGCAACCTTGGTGCGTTTGGTCACACGCACGGCCATCAACAGGGATTCCGCAAGCGCGGTGGAACCGTCGTAGTGGCTTGCGGTCGTCACATCCATGCCTAAAAGCCTCGATATCAGGGTCTGGTATTCGTATATCGCCTGGAGGGTGCCCTGGCTGATTTCGGGCTGGTAGGGCGTATAGGACGTGACGAATTCGGATCGGGAAGCCAGGTTTGTCACCACGGCGGGAATATGGTGTTCGTACCTCCCGGCGCCCAGAAAAATGTTGGCACGTGGACCGGTTGCCTGCCGCGATGCCAGTGAATCCATGTGATCGTTCAGTGCCCATTCGTTTAGAGGGGGCGGTAGATGGAGCGGCCCGTCCATGCGTGAATCGGTCGGAACAGTCGAAAAAAGATCATCGATTGAGCCTGCTCCTATGACGCGGAGCATCTTTTCGATATCTTCAGCGGTGTGTGGAAGATAGCGCATCTGTTATTCCCCTTTTAGAGATGCGACATACGCCTCTGCGGTCATGAGAGAATCGAGCTCAGAGCTGCCCGCCGGCTTCACTTTGACAAACCATCCCGCCCCGTAAGGGTCTTTATTGACCGTTTCAGGGGAATCTTCAAGCGCGCTGTTGACTTCGACGATCTCCCCGCCGACCGGAATGTAGCATTCGGATACGGCTTTTACCGATTCCACGGTCGCAAACACTTCGTTGGCGGAAAAAACGCTGCCCCTTTCAGGGAGCTCGACGAAAACCACATCCCCCAGTTGATCCTGGGCATAGTCATTGAGGCCGACTTCCACGAGGTTTCCTTCCAGTTTCGCCCATTCATGATCGCTGGAGTAGCGGAGAGTATCCGGAAAATTAAGTTCATCTATCTGCTTCGGCATGATTTTCTCCTTTCGATTTCCTTTATGGTGCATCCCCCGAAATATTCAATCGAGCCGCCCCGATCTGTGCATCATCGCTATAACGGCATCGTTTTCGATCAATCGCGAATTGGGAGTTAAGTCCCGGGGCGCTCATGAAACGAAGATTGCATTTTCTGATGGATATGTCAATAAATTTTCCATTTACTTGTAGATTCATCAAAAAGAAGTTTTTATATAGAGGATATTGTCATTGTTTCAACGCCGCGCCTTGCTTTTTGATGTTCTGTGGGAGCGGATTGTATCCGCGATTTCCTTATCCTTGTCCCTCGGGATCGGAATGGAGAATGGGTGATGGAGATGCAGCGAGGTGGGGAAGAGTTATAGTTATTGGTTATTGGTTAAGGGAAAAAATCTTTAATATTCTAATTCTTGTATGAATTTCTAATAGCTAAAGGCTAATGGCTAAATGCTAATAGCTGGTTTCCATCCGGAAATGCCGGATGGGCACGTGCTAGAGGATATAGGGAACCTTTAAATTATAGCCCTTGTATACGACAAAGGATTCGACGGACTGAACCTGTTCGATTTTTGAAACTTCCTGCGTGAAAAATTCCAGCAGGCCGAATTCTTCTTTCAGCAAAACAATTAAGATTAAATCAAATCTGCCGGTGACAACGCTTACCGATACCACCCCTTTGAGATTTGCGAATTCCTTGCCCTTGGCGACCAGTTCCATCGTATCCAGCTTTACGCCGATCAGGGCGGTATGATGCCCGGGAATCGCTTCGGGATCTACGAGACCGGCGATGTCGAGGATCCCCTCCTCGACTAGTTTATTGACCCTGGCTCTGACGGTGTTTTCAGAGACATTCAGTTCATCGGCGATTTTTTTGAACGACTTCCTGCCGTCACGAAGATGCTTGCAGATTGCGATGCTTGTTTCATCTATTTTCATGTTCGACCCCTGTTCATGCGTATCCGAGTTCCTCCAGTTCCTCCTCGCTCATGCCCAGATAGTGGGCCACTTCATGCACGACCGTGATCTCGATCTGCTCCTCGAGTTCGTGTTGGGAACTGAATTCGGTTTCCAGCGGTTCCTGAAAGATGAAAATGGTGTCCGGGTAAAGCGGGGGATCCATCACCGACCGCTCCGAAAGGGGAACCCCTTCGAAAATGCCGAACAAGGTTTCATCCGGCGGAATTTCCATGCTTTCCAGTAGTTCGGGGGAGGGGCGCTTCTGCACCGAAATGACGATGTTTTCCATCCGATTCCTGATTTCCGGGGGAATGCGACCGAGGGCACGGTTCACGATCCGGTCGAACTCTTCTTCTTTGAGTTTCATCGATCGCCCTCCAAAATTGGTTTCACCGCTGTCAATGGTCCATGGAAATACCAGAATCCTTGTGTCGTGTCGACAGGAAAAACAATGTCCTTGACAGCATCCGTCATCCCAGGACATATCCAGCCCCCGTGCCCCTCCCTGACCCTGCCCGCGCGCCCAGGATCATCACATGCCGATGTCCGCCTTCAAACATGGATGCCATGAATTGGGCGATTGCGGCAGGGGCCAAAAACTGCCCCATGCAGGCACGCGCCGTTCGGTCCGGGGAACCGTTAAACGACCGGCCTTTCTTCATAAGGCGACTGTTTTAATCCTTGCCCACTCCCTGTTTGAGTGGTATAGAAACACAATCTTGAATCGATGAATGGTCAAAAATCGAATGATCGACACTTCGCGCATATATGAATGCCACTTTCATAATCCACAGAAAAATTTCTCCGGAGATCAAAAGAGGTCAAACCCGGAAGCGGTTTTTGCGGAGAAGTTTGCCCGGTCTTATTCTGATAGATTTTTGCACATTCATTCAGGAACTTGCAAAGATAATACGCTGTTCATTCGCGAAGTGCCTGTATCTGGGAATGGCATAGCCGACTTGGTTGTCTTCAGTTGGGCCCGTTCCTTGGGCCGTCAGGCATCCACATCCCTCAATCTTGAAGAACTCGACCCAACCGTCCGTGCTTTCGAACTCAAATTGTCAAACTGGCGCAGACCATCAGATAACGGCCGGATGTGTTCGTCACGGGATTTCTGATCAAGGACAATCCCCGCTGACGCTATTTCACTATAGGCCTGGTTTGCACGTAAAACAGCTTGGGCACAATTCTCCAGGCTTTCAAGAATGTCATCACTTACAAGTTCTATATTCAATGATCTTATCGCTTCCCAAGACTGTAGGACTTCTTCTGATCGCTCCGGCTCAGGATCATAGTCGGCGTCGTGAGCCATTTTATTAATTACACCTGGCACAAAGCCAGTGATAGCCTCTTTTTCCGAGAACATAATTCTATTGAGTAACAACTTGCTCAAATAGCGAATGATCGGCAACCTGCCGCCGGATGATGGAAAAAACCTGTCTATCGAAAACATTCGTAGATTTGAATACCAGCCTGTGGCGCCTGCCGAGCCGCCGGCAGCGCCGATAAAGGGCGTTAGGATATCAGAATAACCATTGATGACCTGAAACCCATTGACTGAAAGAGACAAATTCAGCATCATCCAATTTGCCACTACGTCAGTGTCAAGAATCAATGTTCTTGATGATGTTTTCAGGTTTTATATCCCTGCCCTTGCGGGAGATCGCCTCCGCAAATACATTGAGATGGGATGTAGATGTCAACCCTGTGCGCAAACTCAACAGTCTCTTTGTTGTTGCTCATGCTCTCTCCAGCAGTAGCTTCATATTCAACGCGTCCTAGTCAATGCCGTTGTTCGGGGTGTTTAATAGTTCCAGGGCTTCTGCATCAGCAAGATCTTTTGTTCTTCCTGTTGCTCTTTTATTGGTGATAAGGTCATCGATTGAAAGGATATGCACGTCAATCCCATCAATGTTTACCAAAACTGCATTTTGATAGGTATTCTCAAATGTTAGTCCGGTTGCGGCTGTGATAATATCAATTCGTCTCGGTGCGACTCCGATCTGAAAGACAGTTCCGTCTTCCTCAAGATCTTTTCTGGTAATATTGTGCAATGGTGCACCGAAATTGCGCAATGCTCTGAGGACGGCTTCGGCGTTATCAGGAGATGGCATTATCCAGATATCGATATCCATTGTAGCCCTGGGATATCCATGCGCGGCAAGTGCATATGCTCCGACAAGGATAAATTTAACCTTTTCGTCGGATAAGGCGTGTAAGATGTCTCTGTAATCTTCGTTCAACATCATGCTTTTTGCTCAGGGAAGCGATTTCTTTTGTTAATGGCCAGATAAGAAGAATACGATCTTCAGCACTACCGGGAACGTAATCTACATTACGGTTATCGGTTATTCTGTAAATTGCAGTATGTTTTCGGTCCATGCGCATATTTACAAGGCTAGCACTTTAACCTGATAGATTCAATTCTCGAAATTTCACTCGTGCCCATCCGGCATTTCCGGATGCGAACTTATTAAAAATATATTCCAATTCATCCTGTGCGGGAAGATTCCACTAGAATATTTTCGCCTGAGAAGCCTATTTTTTGCCCTTTTCTGATCTTGCACCTCTTTCGGTGTTCAACCTGGCCGTCCACTTTCACCAGGCCCTCCTCGACCGCCGCCTTGGCGGCGCCCCCGCTTTCACACAGGCCTGAAGCTTTCAACAGCTTGATGAGTTCTATATAATCCCCGTCTATGGTGAACTTTTCCAATGCAGCTCCTCGATGCTCAAATCAAAAATTTTTTATTTTTCGAACCATATGTTCCAGGCCGTTTATCTTGATTTCATAGATCGCCTGCAGCATCGATCCCAGTTCCCCTTCGGGGAAGCCTTTCTGTGAAAACCAAACCAGGTAGGCCTCGGGCAGATCGATGAGATATCTCCCCTGGTATTTGCCGAAGGGCATTTTCGTTTTTGCCAGCCTGAGCAGGTAGACTGTGTTGTCTGTGACGTTCGGTGTTTCTGTCATACAGGTCTCCATTTGATAAAAATAAATCTACCACGCGTCTCTTCCGGAGGCAAACAGAATGCTCTTTTCTTTTTCTCATCCATCACCAAGAATGCCATCTCTTGATGGGGTGAATTGCAAACGCGGCGACGGGATCGTATTTGAATTATACAGTCGGAAATTTGACGGCGACGTAAAAAGTTCAACTGCTGCGTTACGCTTCATCCTTCGTCGCTGCAGCGTACTGTAAGTACGCCTCACTCCTCAGGATTCGCAAGCCTTGCATTTGGAGCTTTTTACATAGCCGTCTCATTTGTGAGTTTTTACGAACTCATCAATTGGCGTTTCATCACATTTATCGCGCGAAAAATGTGATTTTTTTCACATAATCGAACGGAATGCTTGGCTTCGGATCCTGCAATGGGATATATATTTCACCATGAAAAGGGATCTTTATTTGCAATTGCAACGATGGAAAATTTCTCCTCGGCGAAAGCCGTTGTTGCTGCAGGGCGCCCGGCAGACAGGAAAGACTTATCTTTTGCAAAAATTCGGTCAGGAAAAGTACCAGTCCGTCATTTATTGCAACTTTGAAGAAAATCCTAATCTGGATCAATTTTTTCAGAGGGATCTCGATCCAGACAGGATACTTGCGGAGCTTTCGGTTTATTTCGACCGGGAAATCCGCCCCGGAAAGGACCTGGTTATCTTCGACGAAGTGCAGGTATCCAATCATGCATTGAATTCGCTGAAGTATTTCGCCGAGAAGCGTAATGACATCCATATTGCTGCCGCCGGTTCCCTTCTTGGCTTGAAACCTTCGACTCCAGGGTCGTTTCCGGTCGGAAAGGTCACTTTCCAATACCTTCATCCGATGACATTTCTTGAATTTTTAGAGGCCATGGGAGAAGGACGCCATCGTCGGCTTATTGAAGGCGTCAATAAACTGGAGCCACTTACGGAAGCGTTCCACAACCGGCTGATCGACCTGCTCCGGCAGTATTATTTCACTGGAGGGATGCCGGAGGCAGTGGGCCATTTCGCGGGAGCAGGGGATGCGCAGGGCACGCGTGAAATTCAACAGAATATCCTCAGATCCTATGTGCTTGATTTCGCAAAACATGCGCCTCCAGCGGATATACACAAGTTGACCTCCATCTGGGAATCTATTCCCAAACATCTGGCCCGTGAAAACAAGAAATTCATTTTTTCAGCAATTAGAAAAGGGGCACGCGCGCGGGAATATGAAAATGCTTTGGTTTGGTTGCGGGATGCCGGCCTGGTTTACCGTGCGACGGCCGCGGAAAAAGATCGGATTCCACTTAAACACTATGCTGATCCCGGCTGTTTCAAAATATATGCTTTGGATGTAGGCCTCCTGGGAGCGATGGCTGATTCATCCGCCAGGCTCCTGGCAAGCGGGGGGCGTCTGTTCAACGAATATGAAGGTGCTTTCGTGGAAAACTATGTGGCTCAACAGCTCGTCTCGTGCGGAACCAGGGATCTCTACTACTGGCGAAGCAGTGGCGGGCGGGCCGAACTAGACTTTTTAGTTGAAAGTGATGATCTGGTGTTTCCTCTGGAAGTCAAAGCCGGGATCAACCCCAGGAGCAAGAGTCTTAAGTCATATGATGCACAATTTTCCCCTCCCGTGTTGTTGCGGTTCAATCTTCTGAATTTTCATAGGGACGGAAAATTGTATAATATCCCATTGTATGCCGTGTCACAAATTTACAGGCTTCTCAACCACCTCTGCGAATGAATTTTGCTTTTTTTCCTTCATGCGAAATATCAACATCTCTTTATTCCCCATTTGCCGGTGGCAGCCCCCGATAGGATATGCGGCGTACACCGTGCCGGTTCAAGGCAATAACACTGACAAGGATCAAGACACCGCCGGATATGAAGCGAATTGTAAGGCGCTCGCCCATAAAGAAGACACCGAAAAGTGCCGTGAACAGCACTTCGCTCATCAGGAAAAGCCCCCCCCTCCCAGCTTTTACAGTAGTGAAACCCCTGGTTCATCAGGAGCTGCCCGAAGATCGAAGTGACGGCGATCCCCGCGAGGATCGCTGCATCAAGCGGTGAAGAAGGTATCCCCGGAGACGTGAACATATGAGGAAGGCTAACGCCGGTTCCCATGATACAGAAAAACATGAAGATAACCACCGAGCCGTTGGTCTCACGCAGCTTCTTGATGATCGAGATGGTGAGCCCGGCGATGACCCCTGCAAGCAGGGCAAATACCTGGCCTAAAATAGACCCCTCGATCTTGATGTCGAAAATAACGGCGACACCGGCAATCGCAGCCAGCACACAGACCGTTTCGAATCTCGAAATGTTTTCCCTGAAAAGAAGAAACGAAAAGGCGGCGGCGAAGGCAGGAAACGAATAGAAGAGCACA
>Ga0129302_1001278_pt1 | contig 18802 bp, 17 predicted proteins | sample BlaSprsedimmetaG_FD_94476 | JGI IMG/M metagenome (GOLD analysis project Ga0129302, IMG submission 94476) | Hot spring sediment bacterial and archeal communities from California, USA to study Microbial Dark Matter (Phase II) - Blank Spring... | ecosystem: Environmental > Aquatic > Thermal springs...
ACCGATAGTTATAGGGCAGGCCTGTGAATTCGACTACTCGGGAACCCAGGCCTGTAAGGCACTCAAAAAACTCGGTTATGAAGTTCTGCTTGTCAACTCCAATCCGGCCACGATCATGACCGACCCGGGAATGGCCGATATCACTTACATAGAACCGCTCAATCTTGAAACGCTGAGCAGAATCATCGAAAAAGAACGCCCCGATGCACTGCTGCCCAACCTGGGCGGGCAGACCGCGCTCAATCTTTCTTCCGGACTTTCCCGTTCCGGTGTACTCGAACGTTATGGCGTACAAATAATCGGCGTCGCCCTTGATGCGATAGAACGCGGTGAAGACCGGACCGCGTTCAAAGAGACCATGACGCGCCTCGGGATCGAAATCCCTCAAAGCGAATCCGCCTACAGCGTTGAAGAGGCTGAGCATATCGCTCAAAAGCTGGGCTATCCCGTTGTAATCAGGCCGGCGTATACCATGGGTGGAACAGGCGGGGGCCTGGTTTATAATTCTGAGGAACTGCAAATCATAGCCGGACGCGGCATCGCGGCAAGCCTCGTAGGCCAGGTGCTTGTAGAAGAGTCGGTAGTCGGCTGGGAAGAGCTGGAACTCGAGGTCGTACGCGACGCCGACAATCGCATGGTGACAGTCTGTTTCATTGAAAATGTAGACCCGATGGGAGTTCATACCGGGGATTCATTCTGCGTGGCCCCCATGCTGACGATATCCCCTGAACTCCAGCAGAAGCTGCAATCCTATGCCTACCGCATCGTAGAGGCGATAGAGGTCATCGGCGGCACCAATGTCCAATTCGCCCATAATCCCGAAACAGGCAGGGTGGTTGTGATTGAGATAAACCCGCGGACGTCCCGTTCCTCCGCCCTCGCATCAAAGGCCACAGGCTTTCCGATCGCACTTATTTCGGCGATGCTCGCCGGTGGGTTGACTCTTGCCGAAATTCCCTATTGGCGGGAAGGCACCCTTGATAAATACACCCCCTCCGGCGATTATGTGGTGGCTAAATTCCCGCGCTGGGCGTTTGAAAAATTTGAAGGAGCAGAAGACAAGCTCGGAACCCAGATGCGGGCTGTCGGCGAAGTTATGAGCATCGGCAAAACCTACAAAGAAGCACTGCAGAAAGCAGTGCGTTCGCTGGAAATCGGTCGTTACGGCCTCGGTTTTGCCTCCGAATTCAACTCCAAGCCACTCGATGATCTTATGGACATGTTGTCCACCCCTTCCAGCGAGAGATTGTTCATCATGTACGAGGCTCTGAGAAAAGGCGCAGCGGTTTCTGCCTTGTACGAAAAAACCCGTATCAAGGCATGGTTCATCGAGCAGATGAAGGAGCTGGTTGAACTGGAGGAAGAAATTCGTGCTCACAGCTTCGACGAACTACCTGAAAACCTCCTTGAACGCGCGAAAAAGGACGGTTTTTCCGATCGCTATCTGGCCTTTCTTCTGGGTGTGGACGAGCACCGGGTACGTTCCCGCCGGATTTCAGCCGAGCTTGTCCAGGGCTGGGAGGCTGTGCCTGTCAGCGGTGTCGAATCCGCCGCCTACTATTACTCGACCTACAACGCGCCTGATAAAGTCAAAACCAGCACACGCCCCAAAATAATGGTCCTTGGTGGAGGACCCAACCGAATAGGACAGGGCATAGAATTCGACTATTGCTGTGTTCATTCAGCGTTTGCGCTCAGGGATGCAGGGTACGAATCGATCATGGTCAACTGCAACCCGGAAACTGTCTCCACGGATTACGACACCTCAGATAAATTGTATTTTGAGCCCCTGACAGTGGAAGATGTTCTGAGCATTTATGAAAAGGAAAAACCCGAAGGCGTTATCGTCCAGTTCGGCGGGCAGACGCCCCTCAACATAGCCGGCGAACTCGCAGCTGCCGGGGTTAAAATTATCGGCACAAGCCCTGAAGCAATAGACCTGGCTGAAGACAGAGACCGCTTCCGACAGATCATGAGCAGGCTCGGCGTTCCCGAGCCCGAGTCCGCTATGGCAAGCACGCTCGAAGAAGCCCTGCGCATTGCCTCTTCAATAGGATACCCCTTGATGGTGCGTCCTTCCTACGTACTGGGAGGCAGAGCCATGGAAGTGATCCACGACGAGGAGATGCTGACCCGCTATGTAAGTGCGGCTGTAGATGTAAGCCCCGAAAGACCTATTTTAATTGATAAATTCCTGGAAAACGCAATAGAGGTGGAAGCCGACGCGGTGGCGGATGGAACCGACGCGTTCGTTCCGGCCGTGATGGAGCATATCGAACTGGCCGGTATTCATTCCGGAGATTCGGCCTGCGTGATTCCACCCATCAGCCTTCCAGCCAAGCATTTAGCGACAATCTACGAATACAACCGGCGCATCGCGACCGAACTCCATGTCGTGGGTTTGATGAACATCCAGTATGCCATATCCGAAGACACGGTCTACATACTGGAAGCCAATCCGCGCGCCTCGCGGACCGTCCCGCTGGTTTCGAAGGTATGCAACATTCAGATGGCCGGCCTTGCGACGAGACTAATGCTGGGCGACCGACTCGAAGACCTGGACATAAAGCCCAAAATTTTAACGCATTACGGTGTCAAGGAAGCCGTCTTTCCATTTTCCATGTTCCCGGAAGTGGATCCGATTCTGGGACCCGAAATGCGTTCTACAGGCGAAGTGCTTGGCATGGCGGATTCATTCGGCCTTGCGTTTTTGAAAGCACAGCAGGCAGCGGGTCAAATTCTGCCCACCGAAGGAACAGTGTTGATTACGGTAACCGAAACCGACCGCCCTGCGGTGCTCGAAGTCGCCAGAATTTTTTCCACCCTGGGTTTCATCATCAAAGCCACCGACGGCACCGAGCAATTCCTGAACAGCCATTATATCCGGGCGGAAAGGATTATGAAGCTGCATGAAGGACGTCCGAACATTATAGATGCCATAAAAAATAAAAAAATAGATCTAGTGATAAATACTCCGAGCGGCAAGCTTGGAAAACATGATGATTCTTACATCAGACAGGCAGCCATTGCATACAAGGTGCCTTATATCACCACCCTGGCCGCTGCACTGGCCGCCGCCAGGGGAATAGTCGCCAAACTCCGGGGTAAGGAAATCGTTAAATCACTCCAAGAGTATCACGCTGATATCAAATAAGTTTTGGAGATCGATAAATGGACGGCATAGTAGGCACCTATGGAATCGGCGAAAAAGACCTGGTCTTAAAAACTTTCCTTGCCACCGGAGCCTGCCAGCACCGGGGAAAAGCCAGCACCGGGATCGCGATCGCCAATCGTAAGGGCATCTATATACACAAAGGACTGGGGAGAATCGCAGATGTCATCGACTATAACCTGATAAGAACATTCGGCGACCTTGAACCCATAGCGGGCATTGGCAATATAGGTTACACCAAACGGAGGGTGGCGGAGAAAATAAACTCTGAACCCATAGAAATCCGCCCCAAAAAAGAAACCGACATGCAGATGGCCGTAACCATGGACGGCTATTTGATCAAAGAGGATGATTTAAGGGAAGAACTGCAGCGGGACTACACGCTTCTAACCGATAATAAAACCGAGATCGTCGGTGCACTGCTCCATAAATACCTGTGCCAAGAAGGGATTAATTTCAACGCTGGAGCCCGGCTTATCGATAAGCTTCACGGAAGAGCAACATTTGCCGTTACGGCCCTGGTACACGATGGAACCCATGCGTATCTACTGGCCCTGAACGATGATAAAGCGTTTGAGCCATTATGCCGGTCGGTGATCGACGATTTATTTATAGTCAGTTCCGAATCCTGCTCCCATCGGCGCCTCCACGGCTCAATCGAAAAAGAATACGACGGCGGAGAGATGACGATTTGCTCTCCACATGGGATAGAGACGAAGCGTCTTCGCAAAGAGGCTACGATGCCGGATGTTTTTCAAGGCGTCTATTATGGAAATGTCGCTTCCATGTTTCGGGGAAAAGAAATTTTCCAGCTTCGCAGGGAGCTCGGTTTAGACATGACGCAATCTTACCCTCCATCTTCAGCCGATGTAGTCATACCCAATCCGGAATCCGGCTGGGGTGTAACCGTAGGCATAGCCGAAGGGCTCGGAAAACCGCTCTATCCTGCCTTGATCAAGCTTCCCCAGGCGGTCAGAACGTTTCAGGAAAGTACGCGGAAAACCCGTGCGATAGAAGTCGGCCTCAAGTTCGGAGGAATCGATTCTCTTCTTGGCAACAAGTGCGTTGCGATGGGCGATGACAGCATCGTCCGGGGTAGTGTCAGCGAAGGAGGTTCAGTCTGGGTCGTCTACAACGCCGGCGCGAAACATATCGAATTCTGGATTTCCTACGGGCCGATGTTTTTTCCCTCCTTCAAAGAATGGCACAGAGGAGAGGAAAGCATCAGAGAACTTGCCGTTCAGCGAGCCTTTCCTGATGGTAATCCATACGACAAATCTCTGGATGAAATCAATCGGACTGTCGCAAGCCTGATTGGAGTCGATGAGGTCAGGTACAACAGCCGGGATAGAATACGAAAGGTCGCGGGAAACGGTTCTTTTCAGGCGCTGGACGCAAGCTATCCCATCGATGAAGTGTTCTGGCCCGATTGGCTGAAGGTGGAAGTGGAAAAATACCACCGCTTTCGGAGCAGCTGAATCCTTATTACCGTTTTTCTGACCTGAGGAAATTTTTACTGTTTCCAGATCGACAATCGACTTTGGTGCATGAGCGGAGTTTATTGAACAGCGAGGGCTCACAGAGGCTTCAATGTTGCGGACGCAGGTTCTGATTATAGGTGCAGGCGTGACAGGCGCCGGTCTTGCGAGAGATCTTGCACTGCGTGAAATCGAATGTATTCTGGTTGAGAAACAGGACCTGAATGCCGGGGCATCCGGCGCCAATCACGGCCTGTTGCACAGCGGCGCCCGGTATGTTGCAAGTGATCCGGAATCCGCCGTTCAATGCAGAATTGAAAATGAGCTGCTTAAAAGACTCGCCCCCCACTGCATCGAAAAGACCGGGGGGCTTTTTGTCTCTGTCGAAGGAGATGACGAAAAATATTCGGCTGCATTCCCTGATCTATGCTCGGCATCGGGTATTTCCGCCCTCCCGTTGACTGCCCGTGAAGCGCGCGAACGTGAACCCATGCTGACCGACAGGATAACTGCAGCCTACGAAGTCGAAGACGCCTCTGTCGATCCCTTCCGGCTCTCCCTCTCGAACGTTCATCACGCGCTGTCCCTGGGTGCAGTCTTTCTTCGTCATTGTGAAGTCACGGGTTTCGAAATAGAAAAGGGGCTGATCCGGAGAGTCCGGCTTTTGGACGCATCATGTGGACGGGAAATCCTGGTCGAAACCCAACAGGTTGTAAACGCCGCCGGAGCGTGGGCCGGTTCCATCGCCTCGCTGGCCGGGGCCTCGATTCCGATCCTTTATTCAAAAGGGACGCTGCTGGTCACCGGGCAGCGTTTGTCCCACAGGGCACTGAACCGCCTGAGACCACCGTCTGATGGTGACATCGTGATGCCGGGAGGAACCGTTTCTATTCTCGGGACTACCTCGATCAGAATCGAATCCCTGGATAACATCGCCCCGACGGTAAGCGAGGTGGATCTGATCGTAGAAGAAAGCAAGGCCCTGTTGCCGTCTGTCGAAACAACCCGGTTTATCCGGGCTTTCACCGGTGTCAGACCCTTGATTTCCCAGACTGGAAAATGCAATGACCGCTCCGTAAGCCGTGGCTTCGGTCTCCTTGATCATTTTTCAGACGGCCTCGAGAATTTTACAACCATAGCCGGCGGAAAACTGACAACTTACCGTTTGATGGCGGAAAAGGCCGCCGACCTTGTTTCCTCAAGGCTGGCTGGCACAAAACCATGTCTGACCGGGCACGAAAAGCTACCCGACCCCCCGGCATGCCGCTGGACCGAGCCGGGATCATCACCGAAAAAGTGGTTCGAGAGTGGAAAGCTGCAGACCATGATGTTGTGCGAATGCGAAATGGTTACGGCCGGCACCGTCGATATCATTGCCGACTGTCTTCGGGAAACCGGAGAAAAACCTGATCTCAGAGCGCTGTCACTGCGCAGTCGAATAGGCAAAGGCCCCTGTCAGGGCACTTTTTGCGGTGCCCAGGTGACTGCATATCTTTATGAACGGGGGCTGTCCGATTCAAACCAAGGGCTGAAAGAGCTAAGGGAGTTTTTGATTGAAAGGTGGAAAGGCATCCGCCCGATTCTTCTGGACATGCCACTGGCGCAGGCCGAATTACAGGAAGCGGTTTATTGCGGTTTTCTCTGCCTGGAGCTTCCTGATTCTGGAGATATGGAATCATTAACAATATCAGTTGAGAGCATCGTCAATGGAACATGCTGAAATCATTGACTGTGAACTGGCTGTTGTCGGCGCGGGCATCGCCGGAATGGCGGCGGCCATGTTCGCATCAAACAGGGGGGTTTCAACGGTTCAGATCGGACGAACCGGTGAAATAGCTTTTGCAAGCGGTCTTATTGACCTGATGGGTGTCCATCCGGTGGAGAAAAACAGGATATCGGAAAATCCATGGTCTGCAATCGAGGCCTTGGTTAAATATTCCCCTGAGCATCCTTATGCTCTTCTAGGGAAGAGAAAAATTTTGGATTCATTGAATGAAACAATCCAATTCCTTGAACCATTTGGCCTTAATTATCAGAGTAGAGGAGAAAACAATTCACTGATCGCCACCCCGGCCGGCACCTTGAAACCGACATACCTCGTCCCGTCCTCGATGTGGAGCGGCGTCCAATCCCTCAAGGACAAAATTCGCTGTACGATTGCAGGTTTTCAAGGATTGAAAGGGTTCAGCCCAAGGCAGATGGCAAACGTGCTCGAGCATAGATGGCCCGGGCTGCAGCCTGTGACGATATCCTTCCCGGTGGCTTCCTGCGCTCCTGAAATTTATCCCGAGCAACTGGCCCTCCGGCTTGATCTTCCGGAACAAAGACATCACCTGGCCGATCTTTTGGGGCCTAATGTCCGAAACACCGCCGCGGTCGGCCTTCCTGCGGTACTGGGAATCTATCGCTCTGAACAGGCAATTGCGGACCTTGAGCAGTTTCTGGGTATCCCGGTGTTTGAAATACCTACGATTCCTCCTTCGGTTCCCGGGATTCGACTCAAAGAAGCCTTCTCAGCGGGGCTTCTCCGGAACAGGGTCCGCTTGCTTCACCAGTTGAGGGTTCTCGATGTAGCACCGGCCAACGGAATGAAATTCCATTTGAAAGTAGGCCGGAAAGACCCTGAGCTGATAATCAAGGCCTCAGGCGTGATCCTTGCGAGCGGCCGCTTTCTTGGAGGTGGCCTTCATGCCGGGAAAAACGGGATTCGTGAGACGATTTTCAATCTCCCAGTTCGCGACCCGGTAGTCAGGGAATCATGGCATCACATGAATCCCATGGACCCCCGTGGACATCCCATAAACCGCGCCGGTCTTGAAATCGACGAAAACTTCAGGCCCCTCAAAAAATCCGGCGTTCCTGCATTTGAAAACTTATTTGTCGCAGGATCTATTCTGGCGAACCAGGATTGGATGAGAATGAAATGCGGATGCGGCCTTTCAATTGCAACCGCGTTCGGGGCGGTCGAAGCTTTTACCGCATCCGGATTGAGGTGAAAAATAAACTAAAATATGGTAATAAAAATAAAAACACTACCCGAAGCGGTACTGATATCAGTAAATTTTCATTGACAGATGTTGGTCATTCGAATTAGATTGTTCGTTTATTATTTATAAGAGCTGAAAAATGTTTGAAAGCTTGGCAGAAAAACTGGATGGCACCCTCAAAAAGTTGACCGGCAGGGGAAAACTTAGTGAAGGCAACATTAAGGATGCCCTCAAAGAAGTCCGACTGGCCCTGCTGGAAGCGGATGTCAACTACAGGGTTGTAAAAAGCTTCGTAGAGGATATCCGACTCCGGGCGGTGGGTGCGGAAGTAATGCAGAGCCTGACTCCCGGCCAGCAGTTCATCAAAATTGTAAACGAAGAACTGGCCGGCCTGATGTCCCATGAAAGCCAGGATCTCCAGATGGTCGGCCGAAGCCCTTTTTGTATAATGCTCGTCGGACTGCAGGGCTCCGGAAAAACAACCACGGCCGCCAAGCTCGCGGCCTACCTGCATAAGCGCGGGCGTCATCCATACCTGGTGCCGGCGGACGTATACAGGCCTGCAGCGGTGGAGCAGCTTGAAAAGCTTGGCGCAATGATCCAGGTTCCGGTATACGAAACGGACCTTGATTCAAAACCTGAGTTTATATGCGGGGATGCTGTATCCCGCTCTGGAACCGTTGGCGCGGATGTCGTGATTCTCGATACCGCCGGAAGGCTGCATGTAGATGAACACCTGATGAATGAGCTGGTTCGAATCAAGGAAGCCACGGCTCCAGTGGAAATCCTGTTCGTAGCAGATGCAATGACCGGCCAGGACGCGGTGAATGTGGCCGCAAAATTCAATGAAGTTCTTGATATAACCGGAATAGTCCTTACGAAGATGGAAGGTGACGCCAGGGGGGGCGCAGCTCTTTCGATTCGGGCCGTGACCGGAAAGCCGGTAAAATTCATCGGAGTCGGTGAAAAAGTGACCGCACTCGAGGCGTTTCATCCGGAAAGGGTCGCTTCGCAGATTCTAGGCATGGGCGATGTAGTATCTTTGATCGAAAAGGCCCAGGAAGAATTCGATGAAAAGCAAACGGCGGAACTTCAAAAAAAACTGCGCAAAAACGAATTCGATCTCGAAGATTTCAGGTCACAGCTGGTACAGATGAAAAAGCTCGGCTCTGTAGAAGATATCATGGGCATGCTTCCCGGAATGGGGGGCATGAGCAAAAAACTCAAACAGCTTTCCCCTGACGACACCGAGTTGGCCAGGGTGGAAGCCATCATTAATTCTATGACCAGGGAAGAGAGGCGAAGTTACAGGATAATTAACGGCAGCAGACGGCGGAGAATCGCCGCCGGTAGTGGAACCACTGTGCAGGATGTCAATCGATTGCTTAAAAACTTCAGTCAGATGAAAAAAATGATCGGACGTTTTTCCAAGAAAGGACGTCTTGGACTGGGTTCCCTGTTAGGCTGAAACCTATCAAAAATTGGTACGAGGGGGTGATAATTTCCAATGGCAGTTAAAATAAGATTGGCCAGAATGGGCTCCAAGAAAAAACCTTTTTACCGGATCGTGGCGGCTGACTCCGAATCCCCGAGGGACGGCAAATTCCTGGAAATTCTTGGATACTATGACCCGATGAAAGAACCGGCAACCGTAAAAATGCACGAAGAAAAAGTAGCTTACTGGCTCGAAAAAGGAGCTCGGCTTACGGATTCGGCCAAAGTGCTCCTGAAAAAGCAGGGCCTGTTGAACGCCAAACCGGCGGCAAACTGACGGGAATGCAGAGGTGAAATCTTAGACGGAGGTGTGTCGAGATGAAGGAATTGATTACATACATCGCGAAAGCACTCGTGGATAAGCCGGAAAGTGTCGTGGTAACCGAGATTGAGGGTGAACAGACCTCTGTGATAGAATTAAAAGTTGCCAAAGAAGATCTTGGCAAAGTGATAGGCAAACAAGGCAGAACGGCCAGGGCCATGAGAACGATCCTGAGCGCCGCTTCCACTAAGATCAACAAGAGATCGGTTCTGGAGATTCTCGAATAATCTTGAGAAAGGTTTCACCGCTTGATTTGATTCTCGTGGGGAAAGTCATTCGGCCTCATGGAACCGGGGGGCTTGTCCGTGTTGCTTCCTATGCCGGTTCGGAAGATTCATTCATTGAAGCGGGAAGCCTTCTGCTCAAAAAGCCAAGCGGAGAAATCCGCAGGTTCAGGGTTATTGACGCCAGGCCCCACAAACGGGTTGTTTTGATGCGTCTGGAAGGAATCGATTCGATCCCTTCGGCCGAAAATATACGCGGCGCGGACATTTACATTGAAACGAAAAACCTTTCCAGGACAAACGATGAGGTGTTCTGGTTTGAACTGATCGGACTTGCGGTCCACCTGGATACAGGTGAGGAAATCGGCAGGATTTCCGGGATAATACCCACACCGGCCCATGATATTTATGTTGTGCGGGAAGGTTCGAAAGAGTACATGATCCCCGCCGTTCATGAAGTAGTGGAAAAGATAGACATTCAGGCCGGAAGAATCGTGGTGAAACCCCCTGAAGGCTTATTTGAAGTAAATGAGATTTGATATCCTGACGATATTCCCGGGTATGATTTCATGTTACCTGAGAGAAGGAGTTCTCGGACGAGCTGCGGTGGATGGGCGCATCGATATCCGGGTGGTGAACATCCGGGATTTCGCAGAGGGAGTTCATCGAAGCACCGACGACAGGCCGTATGGAGGAGGCGCAGGGATGGTGATGCGCCCGGATCCGATTTACCGGGCGCTTGAATCCGTGGAACGGTTGGACGACAGAAGCGGAGTCGTCCTGCTGAGCCCCGGGGGGAAACCATTCAATCAGGCTATGGCATGGGAATTTTCCCTGTGGAATCAAATGATATTGATATGCGGCCGCTATGAAGGAGTGGACGAAAGAATAAAGCATCTTTGCGTGGACCGAGAGGTTTCGATAGGCGATTATGTTTTGAGCGGAGGAGAGCTTGGGGCACTGGTGGTTATCGAAGCGGTCACCCGCCTGGTTCCCGGAGTACTTGGAGACGACGATTCCGCGCTCGGGGATTGTTTCGAAGGGGGGATGCTTAAATATCCCCAATACACACGGCCGGCGGAATTCAAGGGATGCCGGGTGCCTCCGGTGCTTTTAAGCGGAAATCACGAGGAAATACGTAAATGGCGTAGAAGGGAGGCCTTGAAGCGTACACTCGAAATGAGACCCGACCTTCTCAGGGTAATGGACACGGACGAGGAAGACAGAAAAATCCTGGAAGCATTGAGATCTGAGAAATCCTGATCCACTGGAGGCCGGCGTAAGACCTGTTTCGCATTATCGTAAAGAAAACCGGAACGAGGTATCCAATGGAACTCTATATCGGGCTTGTACACCACCCTGTTTACAATAAGCGATACGAAACGATCGCCTCGGCCGTTACAATTTTCGATCTGCATGACATCGCCAGAACCGCGGTTACCTACAACGTAAAGCGTTTTCTGGTCATAACCCCGCTTGAAGACCAGCAGCAACTGGTCGGCCGGGTGCTTGATCACTGGGTCAAAGGTTTCGGAGCCCAGTATAACGGAAATAGAAAGGAAGCACTGGAACTGATAGATATAGTGCCGTCCATCAAAGACGCCATGAAGCAGCTGACAGGGGAAAACGGGCAGCGGCCTGTTATCGTTGCTACGGACGCCCGTGAAACGGAATTTCGACCCATATCGTTTGAAAATCTCCGTCGGCTTCTGGCGAAAACTGATCCCGTCCTTATTCTTTTTGGAACGGCATGGGGACTGCACCGGCAGGTGCTCGAGCAGGCCGACTTTGTTCTGGAACCCGTGAAAGGACCGGTTCATTACAACCACCTGTCGGTGAGATCGGCTACTGCTATTATCCTAGACCGGCTCATTGGTACGAACCGCCGGTGATGAAAATGATTTGGAGGAAAAAGAGAAAAAAATGGACGCCATAGAAATAATCGAAAGAGAACAAATGCGGGGCGATATGCCCGATTTCAACCCTGGCGACACCGTGAGAGTGCACGCGCGGATCAGAGAGGGCGACAAGGAGAGGGTGCAGGTATTTCAGGGAGTTGTAATACGAAAACGGGGCGGTCGGACCGGAGCGACATTCACGGTGAGAAAAGTCTCTTACGGCGTGGGTGTTGAAAGGGTTTTCCCGATGCATTCCCCTATAATCGATCGCGTAGAAATCCTCACCCGGGGAAAAGTAAGGCGCGCCAAGCTTTACTACCTTAGAAACCTTCGTGGTAAGGCCGCAAGAATTAAGGAAAAAAGGAACTAGCGCCTAAAAATTTAACTTTGGATGACGTATCGGCCGATCCGTTTATAGGTTTTATGTTGTTTGGATCGTGCAGTGTTGATGCTCAGTGAGCCTACCGCCTGAAAATCTTACCCTCTTCGGTGAAGCGGGGCGGATCTGTTCGCCGGGTCCGTTCTATTTCGAGACCTCAGTCCGTGGATCCGGGTATCGACGGATTGCCGGCGTTGACGAAGCCGGCCGGGGTCCCCTCGCCGGTCCCGTGGTGGCGGCAGCGGTTATATTGCCTGAGGGTGAAATGCTCGCCGGTGTGACCGATTCCAAACAGATGAGCGCGGAGGCCAGGAAAAAGGCTTTCGAAACCATTACGAAGCGGGCTGTTTCCGTTGCGGTGGGTGTCGTCTCTCATCGTTACATAGACAAAAACAACATCCTTCGCGCAACATTGGAGGCAATGAGAAGAGCGGCCGCTGCACTGGACCCCGGACCTGATTTTCTACTTGTGGACGGGATAAACAAGGTGCCCTTGCCGATACGACAGCTTTGCATAAAAAAGGGCGACCGGCGGAGCATGAGCATATCCGCGGCATCGGTGATCGCCAAGGTTTACCGGGATCGAATAATGGAGGCCTATCACGGGCAATTCCCGGATTACGGCTTCAACGCCCATAAAGGTTACGGAACCGCAATGCACCTGGCAGCACTCCGTTGCCTAGGCCCATGCAGCGTGCACAGGACGAGTTTCAAGGGAGTTCTCAATCCATGACCAGGGAACGGCTCGAACTCGGGATGCGCGGCGAACAGCTTGCCGTCGAAAAACTGAAAGGGCTCGGTTATAAGGTCCTGGAACGAAACTACAGATGTCCGTTCGGAGAAATCGATCTTATAGCACGGCATCATAAAACACTGGTTTTTGTTGAAATCAAGACACGGCGGGGTAGACCCCTGGCATACGCGAAAGAGGCGGTGAACGCCGGCAAACGAAGACGGCTGTCCAAGACGGCACTCGCTTATATGAAGGCCAATGGGGCGTGCGATTCCAGCGCACGTTTCGATGTGGTCGCGGTGAGTCTGATAAACGGCCCTCCAGAGGTCGAAGTCGTTACCGACGCTTTTGAACTGGCCTATTGAACCGCTGGTCAAATGAAGCATGGCGGCTATGGAAGCGGAAGAAATCATTCCCTGTGGGACCGATGCAGGGATATTATACGTGGTGGCAACGCCGCTCGGCAATCTCGACGATATAACTTACCGGGCTGTGGAAGTACTTTCAGCGGTGGATATGATAGCCGCTGAAAATGTTTCCCGCACCCGGACTTTGTGCGGCCGTTACAACATCCGCACGAAGGTCGTCAGTTACCGTCGGGAAAATCAGGAAACCCGGACGCCCAGGTTGCTCGAAAATCTGGTATCCGGTAAAAATATAGCCCTTGTCAGTGACGCCGGAACTCCGGGGATTTCAGATCCGGGCGGCTACCTTGTCCATGCTGCGGCAGGCGCACAAATTGTTGTTCGACCTGTGCCCGGGCCCTGCGCGGTAATCGGGGCGCTTTCGGTTTCTGCGATGCCGGCAGAGAAATTTGTTTTTCTTGGGTTTCTTCCGAATAAAGCCGCACGCCGACGCAAGGTGCTGGCATCACTTAAAAATGAGGAACGGACCGTTGTCTTTTTCGAAGCCCCTCACAGGCTTCGTCCTGCACTGTCCGATTTGAAGGATACCCTTGGAGACAGGCGCGTGGTCGTAGCCCGCGAGATGACGAAGATTTTCGAAGAATTTATTCGAGGGCCTGTAAGTTCGGTACTGGAATTCCTCCCTTCGGGGGTGAAGGGAGAGCTCACTATTGTGGTTGAAGGTTGCAGGTCTGATCAACGTTCAATGGTAGCGCCCGAAGATGTATCTGAAAAGGTTGATAAATTATTAATGGACCGTGACATCAGCCTGAGAGAGGTGGCCGAACGTTTTTCTGCGGAAAACGACATCACTTACCGGCGCGCTTATAAAATATGCCTTGAGAGAAAAAAATTTCTGGAACAGACTGTCGAAAATGGAGATTGAACGTTCCTTTAAAGTCAATAACTCGCTGGGACTTCATGCAAGGGCTGCGGCAAGAATCATTGAACTCGGGAAACACTTCAGCGCCAGGCTGTATCTTAGAAAAGAAGACACTGAAGTCGACGGCGACGGGATTCTTTCGATTCTATCCCTTGCCTGTACAAAAGGAACAACTGTAAAAGCAAGAATAAACGGAGAAGATGCAGAAGCGTTCATGGAAGCGCTTGAAAATCTCTTTGTAAATAAATTCGGTGAAAAATTATGACAATGGAAAACCAAAACGAAAACAGAGAACTTAGAGGGATCCCTGTATCTCCCGGTATAATAATCGGCAAGGCTCACCTGGTAGACCGTTCGAGAGTTAAGATCAGTTATCGTTATCTTATCAAAAGCGAACAGATCGAGGATGAAATAAAAAGACTGAATGATGCCGTGGCAGCCATGGAAGACCGGCTTTCAGAAATTAAAAACCGTATGCCGGAGAAAGCCAGAGATCATTCTTATATACTTGACAGTCACATGATGATCCTTAAGGACAGCATGCTGACCGACTCCTCCATCGAAAAAATAAAAAAGGAAAAGATAAATGCAGAGTGGGCGCTTAAAAAATCTTTTGATGAAATATCCCTTATTTTCTCGCAAATCGACGACGATTATATCAGCAGGCGCATCAGCGATGTGGAATATGTGGTCGAAGGGGTTCTGAGGAATTTAAGCGGAGAACAACAACAAAACCTAAACAAAATAAACGAGCGGGTTATCATCGTCGCCCGTGACCTTTCCCCGTCCGATACCAGTGAACTCAACATAGGAAAGGTTATGGGCTTCATTACCGATGGCGGAGGTAAAACCTCTCACACAGGTATCCTGGCTCAAGCGCTGAACATCCCGGCGGTTGTCGGCCTGGAATCGGCCACTACCATGGTTCAAGAAGGAGACCTTCTGGTAGTCGACGGCAACTCCGGTAAAGTGACCATCAACCCCGATGATGAAACGATTATTTTCTACCAGGAAAAACAGCTCAAAGATGAAGAATACAAATCGAGTATCGCCAGAACCTGCCACCTCCCATCTGTCACCATGGACGGCCATCACGTTCCGGTGCGAGCCAACATCGAGTTCATGGAAGAAATCACGGCAGTGAGGGACTACGGAGGCGAAGGCATTGGTTTATACCGGACCGAGTTCCTGTACCTGAGGAGCAAGGGGATGCCCCCGGAAGACGAGCTGTTCGAAAATTATAAAGAAGTGGCCGAGTTGATTTTTCCCGATCCGGTGACTATCCGGACGCTTGATCTGGGCGGTGATAAACTCGGGCCGCCTTTCAAAACGACGGATGAAATCAACCCGGCGCTGGGTCTGCGAGCAATAAGATTCTGTCTCAGAGAAACCGCCATATTCAAATGTCAGCTCAGGGCGATATTAAGAGCCAGCATATACGGGAAAATGCAGATCATGTTCCCGATGATTTCCGGTGTGCAGGAGTTTCTTGATGCAAAAACGATATTTGACGAGGTGAAAAGGGAACTGAATGAAAAAGGGATCGATTACGACCGTGAAATGAAAGTCGGCATCATGATCGAGGTGCCCTCGGCGGTCACGATGGCGGATGTGCTCGCCAGACACGTGGATTTTTTCAGCATAGGAACCAATGACCTGATTCAATATGCATTGGCGAGCGATCGAATCAACGAACACGTTGCACATATGTTTCAACCTTTCCATCCAGCTATTTTGAGGATGATCCGACATGTTGTCCTGGCCGCCGAAGAGGCCGAAATTCCTGTGGCGCTGTGCGGCGAGATGGCCGGCGACCCCCGCTGTATTCCCGTTTTGCTCGGTCTGGGGCTCACGGACCTCAGCATGAACGCCCAGTCGATACCCATGGCCAAGGCAATGATAAGAAGTATATCGATGAAAGAGGCCCGGCTTGATTTCCTGAAAGTCATTTCGCTTGGAACCGCGGCCGAAGTCCATGAATACATAGACCAGCGGATCAAAACTGTCTTTCCAGAAGCGATTTTCGCCGAGAATGGTGTGCGCCGCGCTTCTGCATGAACAAAAACCCGGGCTGCACGATGCTGGAAGGTGAAGTTGATGGCCGTTAAAATCGTTTGCCGCAACAAAAAAGCTACGTTCGACTACTTTATAGACGAAACCATAGAAGCCGGCATGGTTCTGCTGGGACCGGAAGTAAAAAGCCTGCGCGAGGGGCGGGGAAACCTTTCGGACAGCCACGCACGAATCAAGGGCGGGGAGGTTTTCCTGCATAACATGCACATTTCCCCTTACCCCTATGCGCATTACCAGGAGCTCGATCCGTTGAGAACTAGAAAGCTTCTTTTGAACAACCGCGAGATAAAGCGGTTGATCGGCAAGACCGAAGAGAAGGGGTACACCATGATACCTACAAAAGTGTACTTCAATGATAAAGGCCGCGCGAAAGTGGAACTGGCCCTGGCCAGGGGCAAAAAGAAGTACGACAAACGCCGCGCCCTGAAGGAAAAAGAACTCAAACGGGAGATAGATCAGGCCCGAAAAAAGCAGGATTATTGACAATTACCCTTAGGGTGGTTATCTTAAAGGTACGATGCCCTTTCAGACATGGGGGCGAAACGGCTTCGACGGGGATAGTTGAAGTCAAGGTTGCATGCCGAGGTACCAGCTGCTCGTAAAAACGGTTGGGATAAACACAAACGCAGACGATTATTCGTATGCCCTAGCCGCGTAAGCGGCTAGCGTCCCGTGGGTTTATGCCCGCGAAACCCGACCGGGGCGTCGACTCAGTGGGCTAGCCGATCCGGGTTCCTGCAAACCGGTTAGGTGAAAACTTTTGCAGGTGTGTTTTCGAGGAGTCTTGCTCGATTACGAATCGAAAGCGAAAAATTTTAGATCGAGATATGCATGTAGACGCCTTGACGGAATGTTTCCGGACGGGGGTTCGACTCCCCCCGCCTCCACCATGCTTCGCCTCTAGAGAGGCTACACGTGGCAGCTTGTCCTGCGTAGCTGAAAGCGGAGCAGGAGCTGAAGAATTCCGGTGGTTCTGCCAATAAACACCTAGATCGCCAAGGTGAAGCGTAACAGGCGCTACCGAACACAACCCGGGCTTTTCGTGTACTACGTTTACCTACTTCGAAGCATTCCTCATCCCGATCGAACCTATATCGGATTTTCTAAAGATGTTAGATCACTTTTAAATGCCCACAATTTGGGTCAATATCCATATACCGGGAAGTTCAAACCATGGAAGCTGTTGACTTACATCCCTTTTGTGGAACGTCAAAAAGCACTTGATTTCGAGAAGTACTTGAAATCCCACTCCGGCAAAGCTTTCGCCAAAAAGAGGCTTTAAACAGGCCCTTAAACCTTGACATTCCCGCTCTTATCGATGATATATCCAATTATAATTCAGGCATTATGAAATAGTTTCGCAGAAAATCGGAAGATTCATCAAGGAAGAATCTATTGGACAAGCAATACAACAAGGGGCCTGTAGGGGCGCACAGCCATGCGCCCCTACAGGCCCCATCGCCCAAAAGAAATCGCCGTTCCATCCGATTGCAGGGATACGATTATTCCCAGGCCGGCGCCTATTTCATCACCATCTGCACCCACACCCGGGAATGCCTGTTCGGGGATATCGTTGATGGAAAAATGCGGTTGAACGATACGGGGCGGATGGTTGCCGAAGAATGGTTGAAAACCGCAGAAATCCGCGATGAAATCGAATTGGGCGAATGGGTGGTCATGCCAAACCATTTTCACGGCATATTGATATTGTCCACCACCGTAGGGGCGATTCATGAATCGCCCCTACAAATGACCGTTACACAACGTCGGAATATGGCGGTGCCAAAAATTATCGGACGGTTCAAAATGTTATCGGCGAAACGCATCAACAAATTGCGCCAAACAACCGGTACAAAATTATGGCAACGCAATTATTGGGAACACATCGTCCGCAATGGACCGGAATTGAATCGCATTCGGGAATATATCCATAACAATCCCGCGCAATGGGAATCGGATAAATTGTACGGGCACGGCGCACCGTGCCCCGACGACTTTCACGAACATATCACCGAATATCACGGGAGGGATTCCTGCAGGAAAAGCCCTCCCGTTGTAAACGACATACCGTAGCTTTCTGCAAGTCACTTTTTTCTGTTCCTGACCCACAGCTGGTCTCATGAATATATAACCAGGGAGGGCGCTATGGACGACCACAGAACTCCGTTTCTCTTGATGAGAAATCGGGGTTTTTTATGCACATGGCATGAATGCGATCCGGCCATTGCGATGGGTAGAAACATGGGATGCTGCTTTTGGGGTTAACACTTCAATATTTGGGGATTCCAGGATTCAACAGGAATCATTGACACATGGGAAGCTGTACTCACACCAGCGGTGAAGCAAAGAAATCAGGAGTTCAGTGGATGATTTTTCAAAGGAAGGCATGACCTTTAGGAAGCAATACATCACATCTCTCGAAAGCTCTCATGGTGTCTAATGGCCTAAGATCACAAGGTTAATGCTGCTTCAGACGACGAGGTTTTATGCTGCAATTTCACGACCCAGGTTGATATGGAGCAAAACTGGGGTCAGACGAAGGGTTGCCCGCAGTTGCCGATATTCAGAATTTCACAACCGATGAAGTCACTGTATTGATCGAAACCTTGGAAGATTATTAGCATGGAACATCATCCTACAACGTAATTTCGCCCAACATGCGAAGTCTTTTCTTCCGGTGCGATAGATACGCCCGGTGATTTTTGAGCTGGACCCATTGAATAAGCGCCAACGTCATCTCCATATCGAACAGTCG
>Ga0129302_1001280_pt1 | contig 18784 bp, 25 predicted proteins | sample BlaSprsedimmetaG_FD_94476 | JGI IMG/M metagenome (GOLD analysis project Ga0129302, IMG submission 94476) | Hot spring sediment bacterial and archeal communities from California, USA to study Microbial Dark Matter (Phase II) - Blank Spring... | ecosystem: Environmental > Aquatic > Thermal springs...
CCCAATTGAGCTTTTAGAAAAAGCTCAACCAAAACTGAGCAATTAGAAAGGATTTTGAATTCTGCCCAATTGAGCTTTTAGAAAAAGCTCAACCAAAACAGTGCTACCTTAGTCCGCTTTGCTTCCTCGGTAGCACGCCAATTTTTTGATTCGGCTGCCTCCCGGGGGGTATCCTAAGAATTTCCCCAAAAGCGGTGCGAAAGGTATTTTAAGCCAACCCGGGCAATAAACTACGCGGGCCCGTAGCTCAGTCGGTAGAGCGTCGGTCTGATAAGCCGAAGGTCTGGAGTTCGAAACTCCACGGGCCCAAACTTTACGAATTATGAACTCGTCAGTGCCACTTCGTTAAGTGGCTTCGGAACTCCACGGGCCCATCATAAACTTTCTTGATGTCTCAAATTCAGAACTCTGTTGAAGTATTCAGGACGTTGCAATAAATTATACGCATCAAAATGTGTTTCTAATTCTTTCACCAATTCAGGAGCTATCCGAAAATAGTTAGTTTTCATGTTTTCACCTTCACCTTCAATCCGCCAGAGGTGTTGGGTTGGTTTACCTCTCCGACCTGTTAATTCAATGAACACCAACGGTTCCTTATTGTATACTAAACAGTCATTCTCAAGCAAAAGATGTTTCAGAATTTGGGAGGATTCTGGAATTTCGCCCAGACTTTTGGTTGTCACGTAAAGTCCCCTGACGTATATCAGGATCTCTTCGTTATTTTGAGTATCCTGATGAAGCGGTTCCACCGCAACATAAAAAACCGGATGCTCAAAACCATCCTGTGGAACGTCATAGGAATTGTAGTCAAGTTCCAGCATCATTTTCATAAGTTAGTCGTTTCAAGTGTCATACAGGTGATTATGGCGAGATTTAAAAAATGAGGGGCGGTTGCCCGCCCTATTTGATAACCGCGGGGGTGTTGGCCCCCACGTAAGTCCAGAAGCAGACCATGGTCACATAACCCGCCACGGCCCAACCCACCACCGGGATGAAGCTCATCACTATGGCTATGGCCAGATTCAGCAGACCGGCCACCAGAAAGTTTCGGATGAAGCTACTGTTGTAGGCCAGTCTGAACACTTCCCTGAACCTGAAGGCTACTGCCAGACTTTCCGTCTGGGCCAGTCTCAACCGGGCCGCCAGATGCACAGGCACCATCAACAAAGTGATGGGGATTATCACCAGGGAGCTGGTGACTATGGTTGCTACCATAGGCCACATCGGGTCTCCAGGTGTGTAGAGAGCCAGCCGGGTCATCAGGGAAGTTCCAATGAAGGGCAACAGCACCAGCAGGTTGAAAAATCCATACACTCCACCAACCACGGCACATTTGAGACCCAGAATCCAGCTCTCAAACGAGAAGCTAGGTAGGTCTTCGGCGTGTTTTCCCACAGCCAGTTTGGCGTTCTGCAAACCATAACCCATCACCGCCAGGTTGGCCACTGGAACCAGGCCCAAAAGGGAACCTATGGCCAGTTTGCCCCAGTCGGTAAAGGGCTTTCTCAAAGCATCCACAATTTTCATATTATGAAAATACCCATGCCCTTAATAACTATTTTAAGGCCTCCCCAGTGACATAAAGATGAGTAAAATTGCCGTCCTGAAGACCTCCCCTGAAACCGTGGTTAAAGATTATGCCCGCCTGATGAAACTAGCAAGTTCCCGTAAAGTTCTCAGGAAGGCTTATGAAACCGTGCTTAAGATTAATCTGTCATGGACTAAGTTTTATCCCGCTTGTTCAACCCCACCCTGGCAGTTGGAAGGCGTTCTGAAAACGTTGATTGATGATGGTTACGAACCGAAACACCTTCATCCCGTGGAGAACCAGACAGTGGTCACCCACCCTTGGAAGGGGGCATACGGCAACAAGTGGCTACCCGTCTTGAAAAAATACGGAACCCCTTTTGAACCTCTGACAGATGTGGAGTGGATAGATTACCAACCAAAAGCAGAGATGTTAGCCATGGATAAACTTTTTCCGGGTATTAGTGTCCCGAAAATGTTTCTTGGCACCAATGTCATTCACCTGCCAACTGTGAAAACCCACGGTCACACTACCACCACCGGAGCTATGAAGAATGCGTTCGGTGGCCTGATTCCCAAATACCGCCATCATGCCCACCAAAAAATTCACGAGGTGCTGGTTGATTTGCTGGCCATACAAAAAGAAATTCACAAAGGCATATTGGCGGTTATGGACGGCACGGTATGTGGCGACGGGGCGGGTCCGCGAACCATGGTTCCCTATGAAGGAAACATTATTTTGGCAAGTGACGACCAGGTGGCCATTGATGCTTTCGCCGCGGACATCATGGGTTTTGACCCAATGAGTATCCCTTATCTGAAGATGGCTCACGACCGGGGTTTGGGCACGGCTGACATCAAGCAGATGGAGATAGTAGGCATGGACCGAAAGGAGGCCCTGGCATTGAATTTCGGCTTCAAAACCCGCAAAAGCGTAGTCATCCGCTGGGACCAGCGACTTCGCAAGGGCACAGCAGGCATACCTTGGCTTCATAGGTGGCTGTTTCATTCTCCCATTTTCAGGACGTTCATTTTTGCGTCGGGATTTTTTCACGACCAGCTCTGGTACCCAACCATAGGCCAAAAACACATCCGGACTTTCAATCAGATGGGTTGGGGTCCGCTATTCACTCAATATCCTTACGGGAGATATCCAAAATTCACTGATGTTAAAGAATGGGACCCCTATTGAGACAGAAGTTCGGTGAATTTCTTTTCAAGTTCATTCACTTTGGCGATGCGCCGGATGTGGCGGTCCTCGTTGGAGAAATCCAATTTGAGCCAGAGCTTGACCAGTTCAACTCCAGCTTCCGTTGAAAGAGTTCTGCCCCCTAAACAGATGATGGATGCGTCCCCATGTTCTGCAGCACATTTTATGGTGACTTCGTCCCAACAGGTGTATGCCCGGATGGTGGGCACTTTGTTGGCCGCCACTGCTATACCCTGACCTGTGCCACACACCAGAATACCGCGACCACCTTCGGTCCGGATGCGCTCTGCAACTTTCATGGCAAAATCAGGATAATCATCATCCACATCAAATTTCATAGCCCCTAAATCCTCCACCTCATAACCGGAATTTTCCAGCATCCACTTGATGGCTTGTTTGAGTTCAAAGCCGGCGTGGTCGGCACCCAGAAACAACTTCTTGGCTTGCATGAAAACAAGTAAGTTACCCCCTAAAAAGGCTTATGTCTCAGAAAAGCTTAAAATGACTCAACCGCCACATAAACTGCAGGGCTCGTAGCTCAGTCGGTAGAGCGTCAGGCTCTTAACCTGATGGTCAGGGGTTCGACCCCCCTCGGGCCCGCACTTTTTCAGTTTTCGGGATTTCCACATTTTTTTCAGAAGTCTTTGCGCTTCGGAGTTTGGCCATCAGCCAGCCCACCTGAAACACCAGAATGAGAGGCACCGCCCAAAGAGCCCTGACCAGGGGGTTTTCGGCTACCACCATCATAGCCACCAAAACTGCAAAGATGACGTGCATGATGAAATCAACCGGCGGCAACTTGTTTCAACCTCACAAAATCTTCCCGTTCAAGTTCGTCCAGATGCAAGCGAATGAACTGTATGGCTCCTTCCATTTCGGGGATTATCTTATAGTCCAAAGCGTTCACTCGTCGCTTGGTGGATTCAACTTCTTTGAGCAGTCGTTTTACACCAATTTCCACTTCAACCAAATCCATGGCCTTTTTCACAACATCCTCGTAAGCATGTTTTACCCTATAAACCCGAAGAGACGTTGTGAACGGGGACGCCACTTGTCCTCTTTCCTCCAGTGAATAATTCACCTCCGGAACCTTAACTCCCATAATATTTTTGGGTTTCAGGTCCACATCAATCTTCATACCGCTAACAGCACTGATACTCTTGAGAGCCGCCAACCCGTCATATGCAATAGCAATACCCACTGCTTTGTTGGCCTTCTCGTAAGCAACGTTGAATTCACTCCGAACTTCACGGACTTTGTCAAGCATGTTCATGAGTTCAACCACGAGGGCGTCAAGCTTACGCTTGAGAATGTCCTTACCCCCCCGAGCCAGTTTAACCTTCTGCTTGAGGTTAATTAGCTCACTTCGAGTTGCCTTCACTTCCATCTGTTTTTCCCTTCTGCTTCAGATGACGCTCAATAAACTGCGTCTTGATTTTCTTCAGTTCGGTTTCGGGAACCTCGCTGAAGAGGTCCCATGCAATATCCAGACTGACTTCCACTGACCTGTTTTCGTGGAAACCCTGCCTGATGAACCGGTCCTCAAAGTCATTGGCGAACTTGAGAATCTGGCGGTCTTTGGCCCCCAAAGCAGCCTCCCCGACAATGGCCACCAGGTTTCTGAGGTCCATACCCTCCGCGTAAAAGGCATAGAGCTGGTTGGATACACCATAGTGGTCGTCTCGGGTCTTGCCCTCGCCAATACCCTGGTTCATCAACCTTGACAGACTGGGTAACGGGTTGATGGGCGGATAAATACCGCGCCGGTGCAGGGCACGACTCAACACTACCTGACCTTCGGTAATGTAACCCGTCAGGTCGGGAATGGGATGCGTCATGTCGTCGTTGGGCATGGTCAGAAAAGGCATCTGAGTGATAGACCCCGTCCTGCCATGAACACGTCCCGCTCTTTCGTAGAGGGTTGCCAGGTCGGTATACATGTAACCCGGGTAACCACGCCGACCCGGAATTTCCTCACGGGCCGCGCTGATTTCGCGCAGAGCTTCACAATAGTTGGTGAGATCTGTCAGAATAACCAAAATGTGCATGCCCTGTTCATATGCCAGATACTCTGCAGCAGTCAGGGCCATCCGGGGAGTCATCAGCCGTTCAATGGCAGGGTCGTCTGCGAGATTCAGGAACAGGGTTGAGTGTTCAATGGCCCCCGTTCTTTCAAATTCACGGATGAAGAACTTGGCCTCCTCCGAAGTAATACCCATGGCACCAAAGATGACGTTGAAACCTTCAGTCCCTTTCACTGTGGCCTGACGGGCAATCTGAACCGCCAGTTTGTTGTGGGGCAATCCACTACCACTGAAGATGGGCAGTTTCTGGCCACGCACCAAAGTGTTCATGACATCAATAGTACTGACTCCTGTCTGGATGAAGTCCTGGGGCACCGACCTTGACACTGGGTTAAGAGCGGCTCCGGTGATTTCCAGTTTTTCCTCTGGTTTAGGCTGCAAACCGCCGTCTATGGGCCTGCCGAGACCGTCAAACACGCGGCCCACCATGTCGCTACCCACCCCCAGGCGGACCACGTCACCAGTGAAGCGAACCCGGGCCTGCTTGGACACCCCGAAGGTGCCCTCAAAAACCTGGACCACTGCCATGCCCTTGCGGGCGTCGAGCACCTTACCGGTCAGGTCGCCGTCGGCGGTTCTGATTCTCACCAGTTCGTCGTAACCTGCACCTTCTACACCTTCCACGAAAAGGAGCGGTCCTTTGATTTCACTTACCGTCTGAAACTCTTTTATGAATGCCATTTACACCACCATCCCCACAATTAATGTAGCCTCCTTTTCAAACTCGTCGCCCATCTTCTCCTTCAGGCGGGCGATTCTGGGTACTGCGTCATGAACCTGAAGGTCACCCGCGGACTTGCCCTCTTCCAACATCTGCATGGCATAGGTGTTGAAAGCTTTCACGACCTCTAACATGCGTATCTGCTTCTGGGGAGAGGCAAAGGCATCATCAGTGAAGGCGTTCTGCTGCAGGAAATCCTCGCGTAATATTCTGCCAACCATCAGTATAACCTTTTCACGGTCAGGTAGTGCATCGGGACCAACCAACTGCACAATCTCCTGCAACTCGTTCTCCTTTTGCAAGAGGCCAGACGCCCAATCACGCAAAATTGTGGTTTGAGGGTTCACTCCTTTAACCCACCAGTCCGCCACCTCTTCGGTGTAAAGTGAATAAGAGTTAAGCCAGGAAATGGCGGGAAAGTGGCGCCGTTGGGCCAGCCTTTTGTCCAAGGCCCAGAAAACCTTCACAACACGGAGAGTGTTCTGGGTTACAGGTTCTGAAAAATCACCACCCGGAGGAGAGACGGCTCCAATCATAGTCAGGGAACCGTCGTTTCCGGTCAGGGTTTTCACCCGTCCGGCCCTTTCATAGAACTGGGCAACGCGTGACGACAGATAGGCAGGGTAACCTTCCTCACCCGGCATCTCCCCCAGACGGGAGGACATCTCGCGCAGAGCCTCGGCCCACCGGGAGGTGGAGTCCGCCATCAAAGCCACGTCGTAACCCATGTCGCGGTAGTATTCACCGAGGGTAGCTCCCAAATAAACTGAAGCCTCCCGGGCTGCCACCGGCATGTTTGACGTGTTGGCGATAAGGACCGTTCTTTGCATCAATGGCTTACCTGTCCGTGGGTCTTCAAGCTCGGGAAACTCATGCAGAACGTCCGCCATCTCGTTACCCCGTTCACCGCAACCCACATAGATAATGATGTCTGCGTCACAGAACTTGGCCAGCGACTGCTGGGTGACCGTCTTGCCCGTACCGAACCCGCCAGGGATAGCCGCGGTTCCACCTTTAGCCAGAGGGAACAGGGCGTCCAGAATCCTCATGCCTGTAACCAGTGGAATGTTGGGGTCCTGTTTCTGTCGCACCGGCCTTGGAATACGGACTGGCCACTTCTGCATCATGGTGAGGGATTTTCCGTTCACAACCGCCACAATTTCCTCAACTGTGAATTCACCTTCATCAATTTTTTCAACCTTGCCTCCAATCGTAGGAGGAAGCATGACTCTGTGAATGATGTTGAATTCCTTCACTTCACCAATAATAGCACCTTTGTCCAGTTCATCGCCCTTCTTGACCGTGGGTCTGAACTTCCACTTCTTTTTTCGGTCAAGGGCAGGAGCTGAAATCCCACGCACCACATAATCACCCTCCTGCTTGAGAATGACCAGAGGACGCTCGGTCCCGTCATAAATGGAGCTCAACAGGCCCGGCCCCAGCTCGGCCACCAGGGGGGTTCCGGTGTCCTCTACTGGTTCGCCCGGCCTGATGCCTGACGTATCCTCATAAACCTGAATGAAGACGTCCTCACCCTCTATTCTAATGACTTCACCCACTAAGCCCATGTCCCCCACTCGCACCACTGAATACATCTGGATGCCTGGCATACCTCTGGCCACCACCAGAGGACCTGTAACTCTTACTATTTTTCCTGTCATATTTTCACCTTTATGATTTCATTTCAAAGCCCAAGGCTTGTTTGATTAGAGCCCTCATGTCGGCGTCCTCACCCTCCAGCTGGACGAAGGCGGGTTGCACCGAATCCTGCATCTGCTTTCTGGTGCGCGGGTCCAGCTGGTCTGCCAGAGCCTGTTGGACGAAGACGATGGCTACGTCCAGTCGACCCATGAGTTCCCTGACCGCATCCGGCCGGTAGTAGGTCTCAGTGATACCTGCCAGCCTGAAACCCACGGACTTGTCAAGGTCAGCCACCACGGCCACTTTCATGTATGAGTTCACCTCTTATATCTGCGGGCGACATGCCCGTCTCAACCCCAAAGCCGATGACCCGTAGATTACGGGCTTCCAGCTCCTTAGCCTGTAGGAAACCCACGACGGGTCCGGCGGAAATGGGGTTCATGCGCATGAGCCGGAGACCCTTGCGGAGCAGGCGGGTCTCCAGTTGATTTTCAAGTTCGTGGGGCTCAACACCCCCCAGGTCAAAGGTCTGTTGAATTGCCCTGAACAGGTCCTCCTGATGCTGATACTTGAGGAAAGTCGTGGTCCTACCACTCACAAATTCATTCAACGGAGCTCCATAAACTCTGGCTTTCACCAGGTTCATCAGATCATAAACAAACAGGGTTTCCTGGATGAAGTTCTTAAGAATCTTCACTTTTTCCAGTCGCTTCAACATGAGCAACCAGTTGAAATAAATGCGGTTCTCAATCTCACGGTGAGACATATCCGGGTTGATGCCACCCAGTAAGAGATTCTGGCCAAAACTCCGGAGGATGCTGTGACTGTCCGAATCATACATGTTCATCAACAGGCGGGGCTTGATAGTGGGCGCAGGCACCAGCAAATGCTCCAACTCCTGGCGGGTCAATTCTCCATATTTGCCACGCAGAACGGTGAGCATGTTGAGCATGTCCAGTTTCATGAAAAGTGGGTAAAGCTCTCCTTTGAAACCGTCAGCCGTCATGCGGTAGACTTCCATGGCGGACCTGCCGTAGTTGCGGAAGGTGGCCATGTGAAGCAGTTCCAGGTTGTCCAACCTGCCGGGAATTTCCACTAAGTCTGACTGATAAGGTCCCTTGCCTAAATAGGCCAGAATGTCGGCGGTGCTCCGCAAAGTCACCAGTTTTCTGTAGTCGTCATCCTTGAGCAGTTGGCCTTTGCGAGCCCGGACCCGAGTACAAACATAAGGGTAATTCACAAGTCAGCCTCCTTTTTGGTCCCGGTCCAATTGAGTTTGGAGCGGGGTGCAGACATAGGGGTAATTCACAAGTCAGCCTCCTTTTTGGTCCCTAAATTCATGCTTCAACCCCCAAACAGGCTCTCCAGCAAATCGGCGTAGTGGATTTCAAAATACTGGTCCACCATGTCCCGAATTTCCACGGACAGCCAGACTCCATCCTGGCCGATGCGCATACCATCCAGACCTTTAACGGACTTGGCGGCTACCCTCATCTGTTTCAGCACGGGCACAAAGGAAGGTCCGGCTTCAACTACAGGTTGCTTGAACTGGTGTTTGGCCTCCTTAACCGCCTTTTCAAACAGAGCCTTGGGATTCTTGCGGAGGCCGTTCTCAACTGCTCTCCGGAAGTCATCAAACACCTCCTTGCGATCCGCCATTTCGTTGGAATGGGTTCTTCGCGATATGCGGGTGGCCTCAACCATGGCTTCAGCTCTGCCTTCATTTTTGGCGTCCGCCAGAGCCCGGTCTATAACCGCTTTCGCGTCCTCCTTGGCTTTTTTGAGGCGGCGCTCACGCTCAAGCTTGGCTCCGTCCATCAGCTTCCTGGCCTCGGCCTTGGCCTGGGCCAGAATAGCCTCCGTCAACTGCATCATGCTTACACACCCATTATCATCAGCAGGGCAATGACGAACCCGAAGATCACAATGGTCTCAGGGATGACCGTGAGAACCAGGCCTTTACCAAAGAGTTCCTCCTTTTCTGCCATGGCGCCGATGGCCGCGGAACCAATTGAGGATTCCGCCAGGGCAGTGGCAATAGCCGAAAGTCCCAGAGTAATTCCTACACCTATTGCTGTCAATCCATCCATATCATTTCACCTCCAGTGAATTTATTGCTGATTGAGAAAGGCGTATAGTGCCTTCTCGCAGGCGTATAAAATTTGCCACCGAACTCCACCAGGTGGAGACGGGTGGACTGAATAAAAGGGTCAAGAATGGCCAGCACCAGGTTGAGGCTGTGACCTAAAATCAGAACCAAAATACCGGCCACGGCTCCTGCCATGCTGGCAAGCACATTCATAGCCAGAGCAATTCCCGCTGAAGCCAACCCAATGGCAGCCAGACGCATGTAGGAAAACACATTACTGACAAAGCCCGGAATTTCCAGCACGCCCTGGATACCTTCAAACTTGCCCATGAAAATTACACTGATGGTTAAGAGCACCAAGCCCGGAGTCGTCTGACCCAAAGCCAGAAGGACGACCACCCCCTGAAGCAGAAACCATGATCCCACCCCCAAAATGGCGTGGGTTGCACTGTGAGCCAGCTCCTGGAAGAACTTGATGAGCAGACCAAAGTTCAGATGAACCACTCCAATAACCGCAGAGGAAACCATTAAGGGAACAATCCCTTCCAAACGGTCAAAAAGGATGGGACGCAACAGACCATGGGCCAGGTTACCAAAGACCTCTCCAAACAGAAAGCCGAAAATTATACTGGTGATGCCCGAAATCAGGAGAACCTTGCTGAAATCCCCAAACTCCTTGCCCAGCAGGGATTTGAACAGGGCGTTCATCTGGTCTTTGAGTAGCAGGGCCATCAGGGTTATCAACACCCCATAACCCACATCGCCCACCATCATGCCAAAGAAAAGAGGGAAGGTCAGTGCCAAGGTGGGGGTCGGGTCAAACTTACCCTCTTTGGGAGGACCCACAAGAGACAGCACGGAATAGAACGGCTTGGACACCTTGTTGTGTTGTATGAACACCGGCGCGTCTTCGGGGTCAAACTCCGGCTCCTTAACCACTACGCCGTCCGTTTTCTGCATCAGTTTGAGGAGGGCAACCTTCTGGGATTTGGGAACCCATCCCTCCAGAAAAAAGGCGTATTTGGTCTGCCGGGCGTATTTGGCTAATTCAACAACGCGATAATAATTCTCCAACATCTCCAGCACGGCCACCAGGTTGGGATAAAGTGAAGCCACAGCATCCACGAGCTGACTCCGGGCCTGGTGAATGACTTTTTCAGTCGCCCTAATCTGAGCCTTCAGAATGTCTGCAATCTCGGAGATTTTGCCCGATGCCTTTGGGATGTGAATGCCCAGCCACTTGTGCTCATCCAACATCTGCTTGAGCTTGTCGCTGTTGCCCAAAATCACGCCAATAAATGCATAACTCCATCCCTCGTCCCAGAAACCTGAAATCATAACATGTTCAGGCAGATGGGCGACTAAATCCTCTTTGAGTTTTTTCACTGCATCCGTGGGCATCTTGCCCGCGGCCATGAAAACGTTCCTGCTCTTGAGCACCCCCAAATCAATGTCCTGGTTAAGGTTGGTCATAACCTGTAAATCCTCTTTCAGAGCTTCCAAATCCCGGTTCAGTTGCTTCTCCTTCTCAAGCAGGGATATTACGTGCTCATCAGCCTTAATCAGTAACTGGTCAGCTTTCTGTTTGAGGTCCTTAAGAGGCAGAGTTTGATGCTTGGGCACCCTGCGTCCCTTGAAGAAGGGGCCAATCAATTCCACCAGACTTTTCAGCTTGACTATTCTGTCCGCCAGGTCCTCCATACCTTCCAGCTCCAACCCTCTGTCGGTGACCTTGCCTTCTTCAGGGTGGAAGATGCCTGCCGACGCCAGGGCCGACAAAGCCCTTGAGGCTTCCTTGAGGGGGCCCGCCACAGTTATTTTGGATACCTGGGTTTTTACCGGCTTGTGACCGTGACCCCCTTTGACAGCGTGACTCATGCTTTCTCCACCTCCTTCACCAAAGTTTTAACCATGTCAGGTATGCGGGAGCGGGCCTGCTTGATGGTTTGTGAGGTTTCAGTCTGTTGGGAGGATGAAGTCTGTTCGGCTTTGACTAATGCGACCTTCACCAGTTTTTCAACGGTTTGTTTGAAAACCTGATTACCTTCCCTGCGACCCTCTTCAAGCACCTGCATCTCCTGACGGCGGGTCTCCTCTCTGACAACATCGGCCTTCTGTCGGGCATCTTCCAGAATGCGGTCTGCTTCGGCTTCGGCCTTTAGTACTTCTTCAACAAAATCCATTTTAACCTCTCCAAACACCAAACACCAGAGTAACACGATTGTGGAGCCATCCCCTCTCCCGCTCCCCCAGGGAAGCAGAATGAAGACTCTTGTTTAGAAGAACCACCACCTTGGAGTGGCCCGTGGTCACAAGGGCCTGGGATAATGCAGGGGTGACTGTTTTCAGACCGGCCTCAAGCAGGTCCTTCTCACCTTTGCCAACATCTGCCATGGTTTCGTGACGAGCCACTTCCACAAAACCATCAAGTTGTTTGGCAGCCACACCGGGATTTTCTACAGAAAGCCACAGAACCTCTGCTGTTCGTTCCCCGAAATTCAGCTCACCCAGAGGTTTCAGGTTCACAAGGTGAAAAGGGAGAGGTCTATAAAAAAGTTAGCATGCCGACAAAACAAGCTTTAATAAGGCTTATTTTTCATAAACTGTTAGATTGCCCCAGTGGCTCAGTGGCAAGCTTTTAGAAAAAGCTTGACTAAAATGGGCAGGTATGGTGCCTTCGGCACCATGAGTGGTCTGAGCAGAATAACGCCCCAGTGGCTCAGTGGTAGAGCGGCTGTCTCGTACAAGCTTTTTGGAAAAAAGCTTGACCAAAAAGCTACGAGAAAACAGCAGGTCACGAGTTCAAACCTCGTCTGGGGCTCAGCAGAGTTAGACAAAGCATAATACTCCCTATATTTCTGAGGTTTATGACTTCCGAACTCTGGCTGGGACTGACCGCCCTGACGGTGCTTCTGACTGCCGGTGCAGTGGCTGGCCTTAAACGCAAGGGCCTGCTGAAGACCCTCAACATCAAGTGGCACTTCCGGCTGGCCTACACCGGCCTGGCTTTGCTGGTGCTACATGTGGTGACCGGCCTGGCCGGGTGGTGACATGACCGACAACTCCACAGAACGTCTGCATCTGACTTACGAAGAAGTTGACGGCTTCAGTCGAGAACTGGCCCGTCGACTTAAACCCCTACTTGCCGGTCGCGTTCACAAACTGGTGGCTGTTTCCCGTGGTGGCCTGGTGCCCGCCCGTATCATGGCGGATGAGTTGGGTATCTGGGAAATTCACTGCATCGGAGCTCATTCATATCAGGGTATGCGATCAGGAGAACTCAGCATATACCAGGACATGGGTGCTCCTTCGGAACGGGGGGAACTGGTGGTGCTGGTGGATGAAGTGGTGGACTGGGGCCGGACTCTGGCCGACCTGAAAAAACATCTTGAAGCCTCGGGCTACGAGGTGATGACCGCAGTCATCATGGTCAAACCCCACCGGACTTTTGAGCCGGACCTGTGGATGGACGAGACGGACAGGTGGATAGTCTTCCCATGGGAAAGCCGTGAATCTGCGGATTTGTAGGCCGGGGAGGCTGAAAATGTTGTCCTCAAAAAGGGACTATGTTGTTTTTTATAGATGAACGTGCATGGGTGGCACGGTGATATCCATGAAATGGGAAATGACACCAACCAAATGGGATGATGACGGAGACAGTGATGGTGACGACATCTGGGATAGCGACGACGAGGAGTGGTAAGTCGCTTCCAGAAGTTATTACATCACACATAAGCGGGGCCCGCAAGGGCCTCGTTCATTTTTTTCCAGCATTTTTCAAAGGTTAAATATGCCTGATCCGCCTTAAGTGCATGGCTTGCAAGAAAAAAAAGGCTTCAAAGACCACCAAGAAAAAGGCGGTCAAGAAGACCACTAAAACAACCAAGAAGAAAAAGTAAAGTTGACTTTAATTCGGGGTCCGCCTGAAAGGGCAACCCCCTTTTTAGTTTTCACAAGTTTGATAAACCCTTACGAGTCTGGGTAACATGGCAACAACCAAATCCAAGTCAGGTTCAAAACCTAAAAAGGCCGCGAGCAAAAAGCCCGTGCGCAAACCCGCACCCAAAAAAGCTCCGGCAAAACTCCAGAAGGCCCCCGTGAAAACCAAGCCGACCGCAGTTGCTCCCGCTTTGTCCACCACTGAAGCCCGGGTGAATGAGTTCGCCCAGGAAGTCAAGCAGTTAGGTATGCAAGTCAAGGCAGGGGTGACCCCCAAAGACAAGACCAAAAAACTTTACAGGTCCGGCAAGGACAAAATTTTTGGCGGGGTGTGCGGAGGTCTGGCTGAGTATCTTGGCGTAGACGCCACCCTTATAAGAGTAATCTGGGCAGCCACCATGTTCCTGTGGGGTATCGGTGCAGGAGTTTACCTGTTAGCGTGGATACTCATCCCGCGCAACCCGGAACACGAATGGTAATGAAAGCTTCAAACCTGGTCAGCCTTTCAAGGCTGGCCTTTTTGTTTTTTCACCTTTTGGTAGCCTCCCGTTTATCACCCTGGGTCAACGTGGCTCTGGTGATAGTGAATTATGTCGCAGATGTGTTTGATGGAATTGTTGCCCGCAGACGGGGAGGTACTTCATATGGCGAATTCATGGACATTTCAGTGGACCGTGTCATCACGTTGGGTTACTTTGCATATCACCTCTACTTTCAAAGATTGAATCTGGCCTTCTTCGTGCTGGTATTTGCCCGTAATTTTATGGTGGATTATGTAGCTCACTTTAATCTCATCCTCAAGGGCGGTAAGCAAAAACATACTTTGACGCAGGGCGTGGCTAAGTGGCTGTATTCCTCCAAACCCTCCAAGCTGATTAATGGAGGTTTGCAGGCAACCCTGACGGCGTGGGGTTTTCTGGGACAGGTACCCCTGGTGCTACAACTGGTTTTTCTGGTCACCAGCTACCTGAGGGCGTTGCCCGACATCCGCAAGCTGGCCCATTACATATAGATGACCAGCAAAAGACCTAAAAGAGTTCCTGAAAATCAGGGTCCCGGTTGCCATGACTCCGAAAAGTCCAAGCCCGCCCAGAGATGTGCCCAAGGCCACAATCTGACCCCCTACCTCTGCTGGCATGGTCTGGCCCAACAGAACCAGCAACACCCCCGACAGCACTATGGTCACGGTAGCCAAAAAGGTCTCAAACAGGCTTAACATAAAGTATAACGCATCCGGATTTTTTATAGCTGTCCCCGCACAGACTTAACCCATAAACCGGGTCATCAGCCAGCTTACCAAGGGCCACGGCAATCGGGTGACCAGCCATGACATGATACGGGCTCTGCCAGTTGAACAGGGTATCTGCACCTGCTTTTGCTCGCTATACACTGTCATTTGTCCGCCTTCTTCAACATAAGCTTCTACATAAATATTAAAAGTTCCGCAAAGGTCTGAAGGCACATCCACCCCAATTTCACCTGAAACGAAGTGGTCGGGAAGTGGGGAATTCATCTCTCTTGTCAAAGGCACCCCCATCTGCTGGACAATACGTTCAAGATTGCGGGGGGTGATTCGTATGGAATAGTTGAGCAGGGTGGTGTCGGATGCCTGTAACTCTAAAGCCAGAGTGTGGCTACCGGGGGTCAGGTACACGCCAGTGTCCCCTATTGAAGCACCATCCAGATAAACCTGATAATCCAAAGCAAAGCCCGCCATCAGCAGGCACGTCACCATCGTCAGCCACTTAAAAGTCATAAATATCAAACTTTCAAGTCCTAAATAAAGCTTTATCTATGGCCCGAACATAAGAAGCTCATGGTCGGAACCTCCAAACCACCCCGGGTGCTTCTGGTAGCTATGGAGGCCGCCATAAAACCAAAAATTCATACTTATGCCGGCGGATTGGGCATTCTGGTGGGTGACAAGCTCAGAGCATCTGAAGACATGGGCCTGGACGTCAATGTGCTGACTTTCGCCTATCCTCAGGGTTACGTTCAGCACAAAATTGAAGAAGGCCAGGTGACTTGTGAGACTCAGGATTACTCACCGTCCAAGCATTTCAAGAAAGCAGGCGAGGCCGAAATCAGGACCAAGTTCGGTCAGGTGGCCTACACTCTTTACAGGGATGGCCACGCATGGCTGGTGGACACTGAGCTGGCCCCCCGGCTCTATGTGGAGGCCTGTCAGGAGGACCGCCTGAAAAAGGAAATTGTGCTGGGCAAGGTGGCCGCCAGCCTTTTCAAGGACCTGGAAGCGGACATCCTCCATGTTGAAGAAAGTCACGGGGTTTTCGCGGCCCTGGAAGTCAGGAAAACCCCCACCGGCAAGCAGACTCCCATAATTTTTACCACTCACACCCCCCTACTTCACGGTCATGAAAGATGGGAGGCCACCCAGGTGGAACAATATTACGGAAAAATAGGTTATGAAGGCTCAATCAATACCAGCGATGTGCTCCGTTCACTAGCGAACAAAGTGAATGCCGTGTCGCGCATGCATGCAGATAATATGAGGTGCATGTCCCAGTGGGAACTGGATTATGTAACCAACGGGGTTCGCCTCAGCTGGATGGACGAGTCAGTGAAGGAAGTGGTGGAATCCTCAGTTGGGGACATCCACGAAGAAAGTTGCAGACTTGCCCATGCCAAGGCGGTGACCTTCCCGGAATTAAGGGACGCCAAGACCTGTTGCAGAACCCGCCTGGTTGATTATGTGAATAAGCATGGGGTAATAAGTGAAGATTTCAGCCCCGATGCATTCACCATAGGTGCGGCTCGGAGATTTTCCATTTACAAAAGGATGGACTTGTTGCTGAAACGGATGGACCGGCTGGAAAGTTACGCCGGCAAACATCCTCTTCAGATAGTCTATTCAGGTCTGGCCCACCCCCACGACACGGCGGGGATACAGCAGATAGAAAAAATGCTACAGCAGATAGGAGGAACCCGAAAGGTCAAACTGGCCTTTTTACCGGGTTATGACTCGGAAATGGGCAAACTCATGGTGGCCGGTAGCGACATCTGGCTGGACAACCCCAAGGAGAAGGATGAAGCCTGTGGCACCAGCTGGATGAAGGCCTGCATAAACGGAACCCCCATGCTGGGCACTTATTTTGGAGGAGTCCCGGAATATCTCATCGATGGTCAGAACGCCTACATGATCGGGCCCGGCACGGATGAGGAACAAAGCCTCTGGCTGGCCGAAAAGGTGAAGGTGGCCATGAACCAGTTCTACGAAAAGTCACGGGAATTTTACGATGTGGCCCGGAGTGCTCTGGCCAGCTCGGCTGGCATGACGGCCCGGCGGATGATGAAGGAATACTTCAACCGAATTTACAAATTCTAACAAGACGGAACAGATATGATATTCTCAGACGAAACCAGATAATTGTTTCCGGCAATGTGGTCTTTTCTCCGATCCCCATAACTGGCATAAATGTGAACCGGCCGGTGAAATTCACTTTCAAGTTCGCGCTTCAAGTCATCAAGCAAATGAAATTTATCTTTGTGAAATCCGTTCACTTCCAGACCTTTCACTTTTCCGTATTCGTTAATTTTGAATTCGGGAGCATACACCCCGACCTCTTTCAGTTCGTCCCCTATGTCTTTCAGAAAACGTTCAACCACCTGGCGTGGAGTGTAAGTCATAACCACCACCTGATGGCCCTCATCTACCTCCCGTTTCAGATGGTCCATCAATAAGACATTGTAATGGTCTGTTGGGTTCTCAATTGCCAGCTCGTCCAGAGTCCTGTTCCGAGTTACCCAATCAAAACCTTTGTAAGCGAGTTTATTGGGATGCACCTCTTTCGAGAAAAAAGTTCCCACCCTGCTGGCGATCCCCATAAGGGCGAACTTGGCCCGGGTGCCCGGAGAGTAGGTGCGGTTGCAGGAAATTTTCCGGCCCACGTATTCGGGCCAGCACTCATCAAAGAGACAGTTGTCAAAATCAACCAAAACCACCTCCAGTGGGGTTTGGCGGTCGTACATGGGGTATGGATAAATGAGGGTTTATAAAGCCAAACCACCCCTTTATTTGGCAGGGGGACCGTGGTCTAGTTTGGTATGATGCAGGTTTCGGGAATCTGTGACCCGAGTTCAAATCTCGGCGGTCCCAAGCTTTTCTCATCGCCCGCAGGCGATTCCAAAACCTTGACCAAAACAAACTTTTCTGCTGAAAAGTTTGATCAAAAAGGGAGGTATCGGAACCCCACAGGGGTTCTGATCACGAGTAGAATCTCGGCGGTCCCAACCCCGCTTTGCGGGGTTGATCAAAAACGCGATGCCGACGGGCATCGCGTGGGGGGTTAAGGGTTCAGCACCCAGATGAAGCCGTTCAGCACCGCGGCGAAAGTCACCCACAACAGGTAGGGCAACATCAGGAAGCTGGCCAGGGGACTGACCTTTTTGTAGAAATACATGGTCGCCAGAATGCTTATCCACAGCAGGATGATTTCAATGAAGGCCACCAACGGCCAGTGCATGGTGAAGAAGAGGAAGGACCATGCCAGGTTGAGCACCCATTGGACGCCGAAGGCCATGTAGGCGTGACGCATCTCCACCAGGTCAACGCCGTCCTTCCAGATTTTGAAGAGGGCCACGCCCATGAGCAGGTAAAGGAAAGTCCAGACCGGCATGAAGAGCCAGCCGGGCGGTGCGAAGGCAGGCAGGGTCAGGGTGGCATACCAGGTAGGTATCTGGGGGCTGGTGAGAAAGGACCCCACGATGCCGGGAATGAAGGCCAGACATATACAGAATAGCAACACAAAGAAAGCGACCATGCTGAAAACAAGCTCGGGGAGTATTTATTCTCAACGGAAACCTTATTAAATGTAAAAATGAGCATTATTCCAGTGCCCCGATGGTGTAGTCGGTTATCATACGGGACTGTCAATCGCTCCACTCGCCCGTGAGGCTCGGGTCGCGAGTAGTCATCCCGTGACCCGGGTCCGAATCCCGGTCGGGGCGGAAGCTTTTCAAAAAAGCTTCACCAAAACCCAACGTTCGCAGACGTTGGATGCCACCTTCGGTGGCACGAGTAGCTAAAAGGTGAAAAGAATGTCTTCTGGAATCAAACAGGTCATTCTGGTGCGGACGGACCTCGACATGGGTAAGGGCAAACTGGCCGCCCAGGCCTGCCACGCCAGCCTTGGGGCCTACCGCAAGGCCGCCAAACTCACCCCCCTCATAGCCAGGGCCTGGGAGAGGGCGAGCGAGGCCAAGATTGTGGTCAAGATCCGCGGGGAAGAAGAGCTAATCAAATTCAGGGCATGGGCCGACCAGAACAAACTGCCCAGCTATATGGTGGAGGACGCAGGGAGAACCCAGCTGGAGCCGGGCACCAAAACTGCTCTGGCCATCGGGCCCGCGGACATTGAAAAACTAAAGCCCACTGAGGTCCTGCAGTTGCTCTGAAGCTCAAGAGTTTTAAACCCAAAGCCCCCATAAAGTGTGCGGGGGTGGCGGAGTCCGGTCAAACGTGTAGGGTTCAGGTCCCTATGGCTAGTGCCTGCGAGGGTTCAAATCCCTCCTCCCGCACAAACCCCCCTTCGTGGGGTTTGATCAAAAACGCG
>Ga0129302_1001300_pt1 | contig 18637 bp, 17 predicted proteins | sample BlaSprsedimmetaG_FD_94476 | JGI IMG/M metagenome (GOLD analysis project Ga0129302, IMG submission 94476) | Hot spring sediment bacterial and archeal communities from California, USA to study Microbial Dark Matter (Phase II) - Blank Spring... | ecosystem: Environmental > Aquatic > Thermal springs...
TGGAGAAGAGAAGCCATTCTGACTGTTTGGATTTCTTCTTCTGAGAGAAGCTGGGAGAGGTTCTGGTTTTCTGTTAGTTTGCCTGCTAGGTACATGACTCCGATGGAGTGTTCGAATCGGGTGTGGTTTGCTCCTGTATATACGAACTCTGATCCTGCCAGTTGCCTTAGCCGATGGAGTCTCTGGAATGGGTATGAGTCGATGAGCTGTTTCTCTGCTTCGGTGATGTAAACGTAGCCGTGAACAGGGTCTTTGATTTCCCCCCAGTATCGCTGCATGGGCAACTTTTCTCCTCTGCTTGTCAATCTGGAGCATCATTATTTAAGTTCATCGATTATTAAAAGGGGGTAGAGGCTGAACTTTACAGTGACCAAGAAGGGAATTTTCGTCTGCATCGAGGGCTTGGATGGGAGCGGAAAAACCACTCATGCCCACAGGCTGGTGCAGAACCTGCAGAAAAGGGGAGTTGACGCTGTGTACACGACTGAGCCGGGGCAGGGAGCCATTGGAAAGTTTATTCGTGAATCGGTTTTGCAGGGGGAGAGGCGGGTGCCAGGGGTTGTGGAGGCGGTTCTTTTTGCGGCTGACCGTGTTGAGCACATGGAAGAGGAGGTGAAGCCGGCGTTGAGGGAGGGGAAGGTTGTGGTTTCGGACCGGTGCGTGTATTCGTCTCTTGCGTATCAGGGGGCGGCGGGGCTGGACCTGGAGTGGATTAAGGAGATTAACAGGTTTGCTCTTCCACCCGATTTGGCGCTGTACATCGATGTGCCGCCCGAAGTTGTGGTGAAGAGGATAAGAAGGAAAAAGTCTGTCATGGAGACTCTGGAGACCCAGAGAAGAGTAAAACAGGTTTACATGAAGTTTGTGGACAACAGAAAGCTCATGTCTATCGACGGGGACAGAAAAAAAAGCCAAGTAGAACAGAACATCCTGAAGGTAATCCTAGATTTCTTGAAGAACCACAATAGTTCTTAACATAAGTGCTTCATTGAAGCGAAAAACAGGTTATAGTGAAAATTGAGGGCATAATCTTGTCAACAAAAATTGACTAACATAGGGTTCGTTTGGTCAAGAAAATTTGACAAAAACGCTTTTACGTTCATTTTGGCATAAAATAAATTGCTATGTCTCATAATGTTAAGAGAATCGCTTCAGTAGCTGTTGTATTGCTGAGTTTTTCATTTATTATGCTAACTGTCACGGTTCCCTATGCTTTGGCAACCGATGAAGACTCTTGGACAACCAAAACGCCTATGCAACAAGCAAGAGGTCGCCTTGGAGTAGCGGTGGTGAAGGGGAAGATCTACGCAATCGGAGGCGACAGAGGTAGCATATTTGGCTATCCGGCTGACTTTATTTATAGTGGTACAAATCAGGTTGTAGGCACAAATGAAGAGTACAACCCAGAAACAGACACATGGACCTATAAAGCGTCCATGCCGACTCCAAGAAAATATTTTGGAATAGCAGTTTACGAAAACAAAATCTACTGTATAGGGGGAGTATTCAACCGTTCTGTTACTGGAGTAAACGAGGTCTATGACCCCGCGACGGACACATGGCAAACCAAGACATCAATGCCTACTCCTAGACATGTCACCGCAAGTGTCGTGAACGGTAAAATCTACCTGATAGGCGGATGGAAATCAAACACAACAGAAGTTTATGACCCAGCAACCGATACATGGACAACAAAAACGGCAATTCCACACGAAATGAATTTTTACACTCAAGCCGTCGTTGATGACAAGATATACATTATGGGGGGTTGGTCAGGGCGGTCTATCCAAATATACGACGCTGAAACTGACAGCTGGAGCTTTGGAGCACCTGCACCCACATATCCGCATTCTTCTGCTTTAGCTGCAACAACCGGAGTTTTCGCCCCTAAAAGAATACATCTTCTTAGCGAGGACACCCATTATGTTTATGATCCCGAAAATGATACATGGTCAGCCGACTCCGCCCTCATGCCAACAGCCCGCGGTTATGCAGGTGTCGCCGTCATTAACGACACATTGTATACCGTGGGAGGCGTAATTTTACCGCCTATAGACGCTCTTCATGGGTCGATATCTCCCAGCGCCGCGAATGAACATTACACTCCAGCCGGATATATCCCAGAGTTTCCATCATGGGCAATTCTGCCTTTGCTTTTTGTTGCATCCTTTGTGGTAATAATGTGTAAACAGAGATTGATGAGAAAATCAGCTAATAATTAAATTGTTTGATACTTTTCTTCATATAGAATGCCTTTGTTCGTACGAGAAGAGAACATGGGATATTGTTGCTTTTAGAGATTAAACGAATAAAAAATACAAAGTTAGACACTCATGTTTGTTTTACACATTCTTTTGCAAAGATTTAATATCTTTCTAAAAACAATGCTATCATGGGGGATTCAAACGGGGGCATCAACAAGAGCAGAATTGGCTTTTATGGGTTTTTTCATTGCAAATCAGACATATCCGATGAATAAGCCGAAGCTGAATATTTCGGAGGCGTTTCACCGCCTAGTCTCAAATGAAGGACAGAAAGAGCTCGCACGGAGATTAAAAGCCGTGCAGAAAATGCAAAAATGGAGGTAACAAAATGACAAATCATGCGAAAAAACAGTTTAGAATTGTAATGACGCTATTTTTCTTGCTGTCGATTTCTTGCATTTATTTCTCTACAGTACCCCTTGTACAGGCAATAGAAGAAAACTCTCAGGAGAAGGGGTTAACAATATTAAATGAAGTGGTTAGTCTCGACTTGACAAAATATACAACTAACACAAAAAAATTGCCCCAAAACTCGTATTTCGATATTGTTCCTCAAGAGAATATACGGTATAATCTCGAGGCTAATAGAAGTAAATTAGATATCCTTTGTACATTTGCAAACGGAAAATTGAATCTTTTGCATGTACTTGAGCGCGAGGGATCGCCACATATGACCTACCCAACCACTAGTGAGGTGGAAATGTCTAAGAGATTCTTCAGCAAATATCAAAGCTATTCTGGAAACTCATTATATGTGGAATTAAGTTCGATGCTGGACAAGATTAATGCTGACAAGAACTTAACAGAAACATCCGTGAACCTAAAACTTGAAGTGACTAACGCAGGAGATGATACATCTTTCAAGTGGACGTACATATCTAACGGTATTGAAGCTCCATCCAAATTCGTAGCCTTAGGTTATAAGAATGGGTTCTTAAACTACTTTGTTGATTCTTGGGATATCTACAAAATAGGAGGTACTAGCGTAAACCTATCTGAAGAAGAAGCCAGAGATCTTGCAATGGAGCGCGTTAAAACTTACTCATGGAAAGTGAAATCTAACAATAATACTGTGAAAATCAATAATTTTAATGTCACAAAGGCAATGGTGATGAATACAATTTTCTGCAACTCTCTTAATGTAGATGAGGCGCGCGGTGAAGATCCTTTAAGACTTTATCCAATGCGGCATGTGTGGGTTTCATTGGATAAGTTTTATCCCGGCAATGTTTACGGAATAGAGGTGTACATCTGGGCTGACACGAAAGAAATTGTTTATGTCAAAGAAAGATATTCCACTATGGACCCGCCGACTGATCTAATAGCAAATATTAACGAAAGCGTAGTGGATGCACCAGATGATCAAACGGCTGTTAGTGAAGCCGAGCCAAACTCGATGCCGATTGAATTGATTGCGCTTCCGGCTATTGTTGCCGTATTGCTGGGAAATACTTTGGTTTGGTTAATGAGAATGAAACCGTCTCGGTTTCACTGTTTATCAAAACTAACGTCATCCAAGATTATCGGAGTGCTGTTTTGTTTCTTGATCACTCTTATGGCATTGTCAACCCCAATCTCAGTTGTACTTGCAGACAGTTATTATGGGCACGTCACATTTTGGGGTTCAGAAAGTACTGGTGCCTGGTTAGATTCTGAAGGTTTCAGCGGGCGTAAACATCCAGATGAGGTTACACAACAGCAAAATACAGCACATGATATCGCCAGCATTTTCAGTTCAAGGGATTACTCTGTTGACAATTACCAAGGAGACGATTCGGTCAAACAGTGGATTTTAGCTAATATTTCAGATAATGAACAGAATTATCCACGTGTGGCAGTGGTTTATTTCGATCATGGAGTTGGCAGAAATGATACCCCTGCGGGGGCAGGAGAATGGCATTTTATGGTTGAAGATAACGTAGGTCTGATTGATCACGATCAAGATCCAAAGACTGAGCCTATTGCTGATCACGATCATTTAGTTTATGACTACGAAATATACAGTAAGACTGGTTTGGGAAACACTTTCTTCGCTTTCATTAATACATGTTATTCAGCAGCATTAGAAATTCCAGAATATGAGGGAGTTCCTGCTGGAACTGGTGAATATGGTGAGAATCCTAACGGTTATGAAGTTATTGGAATGCCTTATGCTTGGACTCATGAGGCTTCAATAAACGAATATGGCTATGCTGATCCAGATCCAAACTGCAAATTTTGTTACATTGGTTTCCCTAGAGGTGCAGCATCTCTAAACCAGACATTCCACGAAGATTATCCATATACCAAATATGCTTATTGGGTTGAAAACTTCTTTAGTTGGGCAATCAATTATGACTTGACAGTTAATGAAGCTTTGAATCAAACATCACTGATGTTTGGTGGGCCATTTGGTAGCCATGTTCTTCACACAGGATTTACTGCTATATGGCCTATGTATTTGTATAATGAAACTACTGGAGAATACGAATGGATGTATCTTCACGGGGGCGAAAATCAGGACACCTTAGTAGTCTACGGGAACGGAAACATTAAGTTGTATCAGCCTTTGTTGACGGTGAATGCGTACGATAGTTCGGGTAATCCGTTAGAGGTTGACGTTAAGATAGACGATGAATCTGTTGGAACAACAGCCGTAAGCAAGCGAGTATTCGCCACTTTTCCGGATGAAACCCACAAAATTGAAGTAACTGAACCCGACGGCTATACATTCCAAAACTTCACGGTTGGCGTCAACACATACACCTATAAACCAATTGACATTCCAGTTGAATCAGACCTGACGGTCACAGCGTACTTCACTCAGGAACCATTCCCTAATCAAGTAACCGTCATTATCGACTCTGTGCCACACGACGGTTATTCACGGTATCATGCCCTTACTGTTGATAATCCGATACCCCAGCGCTTCTGGGAGGGAGACTGGCACAACCAAAACCCAGACGCCATAATAGCCGTAACCGGTTCAACCCTACACTACGAAACAACATTCTATCTAACAGAAGGCTACCACAACATCGAATATGCGGTAAGCTGCTGGGTTGGATACTGGCACGCAACCATAACCGTTAACAGCCAAGTGGTGGCTGAACAAGACACAGACGTATACAACCACGTAACAGCACAAATAAACGTAGGCGGCAGTCCACCCCCACCTCAGTACCGTTTGAGTATTTCGGCTGGTGCTGGAGGGACAACAAATCCTCAGCCAGGCGATCACTGGTATCCTGCGGGTACTCCGGTGCAAGTCACTGCTAACCCATATGGTGGATACAATTTTGACCGTTGGCTATTAGACGGAAACCCATACTACCAAAACCCCATAACAGTCACAATGAACAACCACCACACACTACAGGCAATTTTCATCCAAGGAACTTGTGATATTTCAACGGGCTCCGTCTACCTACACAACGGTCAGTATTATCAATGCGAGGTACCCTTTTACATAGACGGTCAGGAGGTCGGACCCACATGGAGCACCTACCAAGTATCACCTGGATATCACACATTCGCTGTACCTCAGGTAGCTTGGGGTGGGCTCGGTTTTGCAGTAGTATTTCAATATTGGGTTGTGAACGGATGGCCCGGCCCCAGCTCTAACCCGATAGGAGGCACGGTTACGCAAGACATGTTTTTTGGAGCAGTCTACGAAGTGATTCTTTGGTAACTCTAACAACAAAACCACCACAATTTCCCCCTTTTCTTTTTATAACTTTTTTAGACGATGTATGGGTGGTTGGGTTTTTCTAGGTCTTTGACGAGTTCCATGTCTTGTTTATGTGCTGGGGTGTGGGTTAGTGGGATTCCTTTGAGTAGAGACCATGGAGTTTGTTCTGCCAGTGTTGTGGTTATGTGGTTTTCGCCGAAGCATTGCTTTGATACGTCGTAGACTAGGTGGCGGACCTCAGCCTCTGAGACGTGCCCCAAGGCGTGGAGGTACTCGTGGGTCAAGATGCTATAAACAAAGGCGTTCACAAGCCGCCTTGACTTCGTCACCGCCTCCACGATGTTGACCAGCCGTCTGTTCAGTACAATGTTGTTTGTGCCCAGCTGATGGTACGCACCCAAATGGAGAGGCAGGTCATCCAAGAAAAGCAGCATACCCCGCCTGTGCTCGCCCAAACAATCTTGCACGGTTTCCTTGACTATCTCCCAGATTCCGCGGAAGCCTTCAGCCTCATCAATTCTCGAACAGTAGTATTCAACCTTAGAAAAATCTTTTTTGGTCTTTAAATCTTCGTCTCGCATGAGACGGATTGGCTGAAAGTCCTCTGAAAACAGCTTTATCGCGTTCATTATTACCTTCAAGTAACATCTTGGTATTTATACATTTCAGTTTTAAACAACGTCACAGCGCATCCGCGCAGTTTGTTAACCAATTCTTTCATGTGGATTGCCAACAAACAACCTCAAGAAAGAATGAACTACATGCTTACTGCTCCAATGTACTCTTGCCTAATTTTGGCTAAAATCGCCGAGAAACAAAAAATAAATCATTTACTCCAACAATGCACTTTCTCTCTAACCGTTAGGCATAAATCATTTATGAACCCAAACAGCATCTGCAGCGGCAAGTATTTTTGCTTGTCATCACCCATAACCTCTTTCTCTCCTTTCCGAAACAGCAACAAATTAAATCGTCTTAAACGAACGCTGTTAACCAAGGCAACAACTTTTATGACCGAATTGTTTTTCTGAAAGAATTTTGGATTCTCAATTTTGTTGAACAGCTTCATTCTTCTTTCCAATTCGCGGCACCATAGACAGGTGACTTTTTCGCACAAGTTCAACGTTGGATTTTCTTTAAGCATCTCACTCATAGAATCGATAAGCTCTCTAGCCGACGCAACATAGGCCTGAGCCCCACCGATCCTTCCAGTCTTTAAAACTCCCATTTTCCTGAGGTCTGGAACAAGCCGAGGAAGGTTTCGTATGCACCCAAAATACTTCCTAACAAACAATTTTACTTTTCCTTGATCCGTTTTATAGTGGACAGCATAATAAAGGGGAACTGCATCAGATAACCCTGCACGACATTGTGCTTCATGCCGTATAGCTACTAGTCTATCGCCAATCCCAATGCACAAGTACTTACCATCGATTTTTGCTAATCTTGAATAGGGCAGCAAAGGATCAGATTTTTCGTCATGCTCTTCAGTCAGATATTCTGCCTGTTTTCCAATCACCGCAACCGAACAAGTTGGATGCCTGCTTCTGAACACATCCGTTCTCTTTCTGAAGGTTTCGGGAACAAGACCGGTGTAGCTGGGGGTTGATTCGCAATCAAAAACGTAATCTTTTGGAACTGATGAGAGCGGAAAATAGTACGTGAAAGTGTTCATCATAATTGTGCCGTTGGAACCAACAACCTCTAACAAAGCATCTATGAATTCGTCGGGTCCACCTTTTATGTAGCCTATGCTTTTGAGGGACAGCGTGACAGCAACACGGTCTCCCTTCTGTATACCCATTCTTCTTAAATCTGCAACAATTTGCTCCTTTGAAACAACCTGTCTCGCAGATTGGACGAGATTACGTTTATTGCTCATTTCTGAGACCCAAAATTTCTCTCGCCTCTGCAGGAGTAGCTATCTCCCTACCCAACTCCCCAGTTAGCCTAACTATTCGCCTAACCAAATTTGCATTGGTTGCCAACTCTTTTTTGGGATAACTGTAAAATATGCTGTCTTCAATCCCCACCCGCACATGACCTCCCATAAGTATTGCCCCCACGTTAATTTGCGTTTGAAATCTACCAATCCCTGTTGCAGACCATGTGCTTCCGGACGGCAGAGAATCAACAAGAAAAGCTAAATCCCTTATACCCGCAGACATTGACCCCAAAGACCCCAGCAACAGATTGAAATGAAGCGGGGGCTTCAAATATCCTTTATTAACCAAATATTTCGCGGTGTTAATGAATCCGGGTTCGAAAATCTCAAGCTCGGGAACTATGTTTCTGTCCTTCATTATTTTTGCCAATTTCTTTATCGTATCCATCGAATTTACGCTTGGATGCTGAGGAAAATTCATGGACCCCACAGTTAGACTAGCCATTTCGGGATAAAGGTCTAAAACCTCTGAGCGGTGTTCAACCTGCGGAGCCACTCGACCGCTAGTTGTGGCGCAAACAATTATGTCCGGGCACTTCTCTTTTATTCCCCTGAAAATCTCTTCAAAATATCCCTTTTCATGCGTTGGTCTACCTTGCTCGTCTCTCGCGTGAACATGAACCACAGAAACTCCTAACTTGTAGGCTTCACAGGTGTCTCTGATGATTTCCTCCGGCGTTATCGGAACATTTGGAGTATCCTCTTTTGTGGGGATCATGCCTGTAGGAGCTAATTTGATAACTAACTTGCTAGAAAGCACGCAAGAATAATCATTAAAGACATACATCTCTTCTAATCACTTTCCCAGATACACGTAAAACTGAAGTGTCGCTAATAATATTGGTTGTGGAAAACTATACTAGAAGAGTCCTCGAGTTAAATTGAAACCATCCCCTGTGTTCTTTTAGATTTCCATTATTTGAGTAATCATCTAGAAAGGCATCTGGTGAAGCAAACAATACATTACAGCATCAAAGGCAACCCAGTTTACCTCAAGCCGACTTTCTCAAAGGCCCTTAAAAACAAAGGGGTTACCTGTTTTTGTGAGAGTTCAGCGTTTATTCGTTTACTTATGAAAGCTGTTAGTTCATCCAGTGCAATCCGCATAGTCCCTTTTTCGTGACGGATCAGCAACTCCAAGCCGCCTTCTTGGAAGGCAAAACGGAGAACATGATAATCGAACTTTAGTGGAATTTGTTTGCCACCATCCCCGATACGGTGATATCTGACAGCCAAGAAGAAATCTATTGTCTCCATTTCTGTTTCGTCAACGCTCTTCAGGCACTGCTCAAGTTCCTTCTGGTCCAAGAAATTGAAGTCCACGCCATCAGCCACGCCGAACTCGAAGCCAACTGTGCAATCCTGTTTCAGATATGGGGTTACAGCGCTCAAATCAACAGTTTCTTGATTCAGCCTATAGAATGTGCAGAGAATAGCCTTCTGAACCTCTTTCGCTGAGTCTAGATGCTCGAAAAGGGCTACACCGTGAACGTTTTCGGGAAAATTTTTGTAACGCCCAAGCAACCCAAACGCCTTTTGTTCCGGATTAGGATGCCTTTTTCATCTTTCGTATTCTTTCAAGATTCTCAAGAAGAGTCGACAGGGTGGCTCCAAGGCTGTTAAGTTTCTCGGCATCCGTTTCTTCTGCAAGCTGTTTCTCTAGCGCCTCAATTTTAGCTAAGATTGTTGATTCTAAGCTGGAGAAGGCGGGAGCTTGGGGTGCCTTTGGCTCCGGCTCTCCCTCTTTAAGGATTATAACCCGCTTTTTGCAGCTGACGCACCACAGTTCTCCGCTTTTTAGTTTAAAGAGAGGCGAAGAGCAGGCGGGGCAGGAGTGCTCCATGAGGGTGGCTCCCTGCCTAAGCAAATCAGCCATAGCCTTGATGTTTTTTGAGTCTTCAGACATGTCAAACCCTTCTGAGCAAGCTTTACGGTTTAGAGAATATATTTTTGCCGTCAGTTAATTAACTATCTATTGAAGCCTGATTAGTGAATGGTTTGTGCTCCGTAAACGGTATAAATCGCCGCGTATGTATAGGTAAAACTAAATAGGCTAGGTCTCGTTTAAGCATGTTAATGGAGGCTTCTATATGGTGAGAAAAAAGAAACTAGAGGAATACGAGGAAAGAATAGCAGAAGCCATGAATGTTCTTGGCATGGTTTCCGAGGACACCACCACTCCGAGAAACATAAGAAGAGCCGCAAAACAGGCAATCTCAGCTCTACAGGTATCCGAAAACACCCCCGCAGTCAGAGCAGCCAACGCCATATCTATTCTGGACGAGATTCTGCAGGACCCCAACATGCCCCCCTACACCAGAGTGAAGCTCTGGAATGTCATGAGTCTACTTGAAGCCATCAAAGACTAAAAATCTGCAGGATCACCATGACTTTTTTATTTGTAACTCGTTGCCGAAACCATAACAGCGGAGCTTCACCTTTTTTGTTCAGTGAAAATATTTGATGTTTCTGTAGTTAGGTTCCCTGATTTCGAGTGCTCACCTGAAGGAGGCATTTTTTGATGGGTCAACGGTGCTCTGGCTTAGCTTTTGAGTGGGATGTGTGCACAAAAGCTTTTGACAGATTACTAACATCTAACTTATTAGCGTAAGACAAGCGTTGCAAATTGTGTGAAAGGATGAAAACATGGACAAATTTGACAGAGACCTAGAGATTATAGTGGCAAGGCTAAACAGTGACACAGACAAAGAGACACAGAAAAACCTGATTGCCCTAAAAGATAAACTGATTCGGCTGCATGAAGAGAATGTTGTCAAAATCAACCACTCAGTTATGGAGCTGGTGTGCGCTAAACATTTGCTTCTTAAGGGCTACGAAGTGGACATTGAGCGTCCGATAGATGGATTGGTATGTGACCTGTACGGCGTGAAGGGGTTAGGCTCCCACATTGTTGAGGTGGAGACAGGGTTCATTCCCCCAAGTCACGCCCTTGACCCCGCTAACTATCGCAGGTCTAGGATAGCCAGCAAAATAATCCGGTATGGCAACCACTCAGACAAGTTTGCTTTAGGCGTGCCACCATACTATCTGCTGCAGATTCCCGATGCCTTGGTTAAACCTCCTCGGGGCAGAACCTCCGAAGAGTTGAAGTACCTCAAGATTCTCTGTGATCTCTACTACAAGAATCCGCCCGTTAGCCTCGAAGAAATCAGAAACGCGCGCATCCACACCATCTACATAATAGATGTTGACGAGATAGCCGTAAAGGAAGTTGACCCAGTAACCTACCTAAAAAAGAGGGACAACTTTTGGTCGGCTACATAAAACAGGAAGCATACGTTTGCCATGGACTTGTGTTGCTTAATCTTCTTATATGCTGGGCATCCAATTTAGGTTGGTGAACGTGTAATGGTGACTGTTTCCTCGACTCTGATAAACTCTCATCTGAGCGAACCGAAGGTTGAGCAGATGTTCCGATTGCTGGAAACCGATTCGGAGATACAGAACACTCTCCGCATGTCGAACGTTATGGCTGTTGAGCGGCTGAAATACAATGACCACGGCCCGGTACACGCCAAAATAGTTGCGGGAAGCGCCCTAGAAATTTTTAACCTCTTGATACAGGAAGTCACACCTACAACAGTTCAAAACAGAGTTTGCTCCCTCGAAGATGCCAAGGTTGTTGTGCTTTGCGGCTCTTATCTACATGACTTGGGGAACAGTATTCATCGGCTCGACCACCATTTCCATAGCTGCGTGATAGCCAACCCCATCCTTGACAGGCTCCTGAAGAAAGTTTATCCTGAGGACTCGGCTTTGGCGGTGAGGCTAAAGTCTGAGATACTGCACTGCATTTTTTCTCACGAGGATGAAGTTGACTGTTTGAGTGTGGAGGCGGGGGCGGCGAAGATAGCTGACGGAACGGATATGGCTCGGGGAAGAACCAGAATTCCCTACAGAACAGGAAAGGTGGACATCCACTCGCTCTCCGCGCTTTCAATCACCAAGGTGGAAATCGAGAAAGGAGAACGGAAGCCTGTCCAAATCTTGGTTAACATGAATAATCCTGCGGGCGTCTTCCAAATAGAAGAAGTGCTGGAGAAGAAACTGAAGACCTCAGGCATACAGGACTTGGTTGAAATCATAGCCGTAGAAAAGGGAGTACAAATAAGACGAAGCAAAGTCTACTAAAACCTAGTTTGCGAAATTTTCTAACAGTTCATTGCTTTCTATTAGGAGCCTAATAGAGGTACATTGTTGAAAACAGTCTTTTTCGTAATTTTTGCATAAAGCATCCGAAAACACATCTAGGTAAGATGCTGTTTCTCACTGCTCCGATTTTAGATGAGCCATCCGAAAAAGAGCCTGTATAATCTGTGCTCCAGAATTGTCAGGGGTTTGGCTCTTCCGAAGACGCGGAAATAGTTTTTTCCCATAGCCTCAATCATGTCTCCTATGTCATATCTGGGAAACAGGCAGGACGAGATTATGAGCCTTCCCCACTCGCCCCGCTCCAGCTCATGAAGCATCTTGGTGCCTTTGCCCGTCTCCACCTCAAAAAAGTAAGTGTCATAGTTCGGAGAAACGTAAGGCAGGTCATCGAGCTGCTGCATAAACGCCCCCTCAGTGGCGCTGTACATCTCCACTATCGGAACCTCACCGAAAAACTTTCTGAGAACAGGACCATACTTGAACTGAATCTTCCGTACGCTAGTGCAGACAAGCACCTTAAAACTCCAAAGCTCCTTAGGCATCTTTCCATGCTTCCGCTTAACATATCTGGCAAAAGAAAGAATCACGGGTGTTACTCCCATGGTAGCCACCACAGGCTGATTCAAGGCTCGCTGATAGACCAGCTCAAACCTTTTCTCCCAGTCTGAATTGGTGATGCCCGGACCCAGAGCGTCGATTTCCTCCTGTCTGGGCAGAAGGCTCACCTGATTCAGCATAGGATTAAGTTTCGCGTAGGTTCCGGAGCTGTATCCGTAACTAACCTTTTGCCCATCCACCTGTTCAGTGGTTACTGCTGACGGAAAATTGAGGTTCAGTATCTTCCCCGCCAGAACATCCATACTGTTCGTTCTGAGGGCAAAGTTGGTAAAAGCCCGTGCTCCACACATAAAAATTTGTTCAATATGGGTTTTGGTGACCGGAAGCAGTTTGGCGGTGCCCGTGGAGCCTCTGGTCATAACCCAGCACACGGGCGGCTCAGACAGGACAGCAGAGTAGTTGCCAGCCTTAACTTCTCTAAGATATGGACCAAGACCAGCGTAGTCTACTGTCGGAAAGTTGGCTCGAAACGTAGAGAAGTCTCCGACTTGGTGAACTGAGCGCTTTTTCCCGTAATCAGTTTTTGCATATTCTTTAAGCAGTTTCTCTAAAAGTTGCTGCTGTGCCTCCTCGGGATTCTTTAGGCATTCGTGCCAAGGAGACACAATCTGCTTCAGAATGTCTACGCCAATCATTATTGCCCATCGACCAACACGGGTAAATTGAGTTTCCTTTAATGGACTTTTTGCATGGGCAACTATGGTTTCGGATGTTTTTCCCTAGCCCTCATCGCACCTACTAGTACTCCCAGTATCACGATTGCGCCGATAACGATTAGGAAGAAGGGAAAAACAGAATGTACAGCAAAAACGCCAGTTACTGCAAGATAGAACATGACGCCCAACAATATTAGGATGAAACCGCCGAATAAGGAGCCTAAAACGCTGTATTCATGCTTCTCATATTTCTCTGGCTGTTCTCCTTTCTCCATCTTCTCCTCTTTTTCCTGTTTCTCATGTTTTTCCTCTTTCTCAGCCTTCTCGCTTCTGTAACGTTCAGCCTGTCTAGGCGCGGCAACCTTTAAACTGGCGCCGCACTGGGGACAAAAAGTCATATCTTCGCTGACTTCAAAGCCACACTTCGGACAATAGGGCATAAACTTCACCTTCAAACAATTCTGATTCTCTATTATTTGAGTGGTGAGTATTTAAAACATATAGTCGATCATTCGTAGAGAAGTGTTATAAGCAGTTACAGCAAAAAAAGAAATGATTAGGTGAATTAGTTGAGCAAAAGCAAGGAGACGCCCCGCCAATATCAAGAAGGACTGTTCACCGCCATTTCCATCGGATTTTTCCTTCTCCTTGTGGGAACCCTCTTTGTCATCAACCCTAACCTGTTCAGCAGCATTATAGATTTCTTCAAAGACTTCAAGTTAGTTCAAGTCTTCCCGAACACAAGCAACATAATGTTCCCTGCCCCCGAGTATCCGCAACTACACCAGACAGTCTATCAGGCTGCTAGACAATTCAGCATCGCCATAGGCGTATTCCAAGTCGTCATCTTGGCACTACGATTCGTTATTCCCTCATCATGGGGAAAAAGATCAGAAACAGTCGGCAACTTTGTTTACTGGATTGGAGCAAACTTTCTCATCCAGTCCTTCCTTATCGGAAATACGCAATGGTTCGTATTCTGGTCCACAATAATAATTCTTGCTGGAGTTTCTATTATCGTAAGAGCAGTGATTATGGCAGCTGCGCGAATCTAAAGGTCTCGCCTGAATGTTATCCTTCCTGACAACCCATGTTTTTGACGGAGTCTGAAGTTAGTTAACTGTGGTGCTGGCTATTCGGTCACTGTATTTTTGGTGAAGGTCTGTTGAAGTTATTAAGCCGCCAATCAAGTCCAGAAGCAGAAGGACCTGATGGATTTTGCTTATGTTTCGTATGAAAGCCTGCCCAAAAGTTGGTCTTCCACCAGATTTGGTAGCAACCGTGAGACCCATCAATCTCTTCCCGAAGGTGGCGCCATACATTGTCTCCGCAATAGAGAAATAAAGAATGTAAAGCAAACCCATGGCAAAGGGAAAACTGAGTATATTAAAGAACGCAGAGGGATTTCCAATAAAAAACGGAAACATTGCTATGATAAGCAATATCGCAGTTGCGGCGCCCACTATTATAGAATCGATTATGTAGGCTATAGCCCGTTTTATCCAGTGATCTTGGAGATGTGGATCCCTCTCGAACCTTTCAACAACAGTAACGTCTGCTGTAGCCTCAAGCCTCACAGGATTTCCGCACTTTGGACAAAACTTTGTGTCCTCAGGCAGCTTTTCTCCGCACTTTGAGCAGTAAATCTTGAACACCACCCTTTTCTCTATCATCTCATTTTGGGGTTATTAATTATTTTTGCAATCATCAACACGAAGGAACTTGTACAAATAGACCACTCACGATTTCGCTTCACACCTTACCAAACAACAGTTCAGTTTATCTACTAAACTGTGAGAATAATATCAGAGGAGGTTGCGGAAATGGTTTCACGTTTAAGGAATCCCTACTTTTGGGCTGCAGTGGCGATACTTCTTGCCACAGTTTATATATCGTACGGCACATACGTTGGTTGGTTTCAGTTAGGCTTTTTTGTTGGTTCATACCGTTTCAATCACTGGACAAGCTGGATCGGATTTCTTTTTATAGCAATCTACACCCCATTGTATCACATACTGAAACGACGCCACCCAAAAAGAGCAAAAACACTTTTGGGCACACACGTAATAGGCAACCTGCTTTCTTTCATGGTTATTTCCATCCATTTTGCAGCACAGCTGGGCAGACCCGCACAATTTTTTCCCGACTTAGGAACAGGAATAATATTGTACGCCATGGTGGCAATAATGGTTGCAACAGGCATTCTTCAAAGATTCTACATCGCAATTAGCTTTTCAAGAAAATGGAGATTTCTGCACACTAGCATGGCAACATCATTCTATCTGGTAATTCTGGTTCACATATTGCAGGGATTAGGTTTCCTGTAATGTATGTAACCTCTCGTTCATAGACTAGAAGTTTAACCTACTAATTGCTGAAAGAATAGCAGTTTTCAGAATGGGTAAGAACAGGTTGGGCAGCCACCCGAATACTCGGAATCTGCGCTCACATGGTTTTCTGTTTCCGTCTCTTTGGTCAACTGTGAACCCACAGACAAGACCTGCCCTTTTTTGCTGCCATACCGATAAACGGTTATCCCCTTGCACTTCAGCTTGTAAGCCAAAAGATAAATCCGCTTAACGTCCTCCACAGTTGCATCGTTCGGAAGATTCACAGTCTTCGAAACAGCATTGTCGACATACTTCTGGAAAGCCGCCTGCATCCTCACATGCCACTCCGGGTCAATATCTAAGGCGGTGACGAAAACTCTCCGCACATCCTCAGGCACCTCCTTCATGTCCTGTATGGAACCTGTCTTCACAACCTTCAACATCAAGTCCCTGCTGTAGAACCGCCTCTCTTTTGCCACCTCCTCGAATGTGGGCTGCGTCTCCAGAAGCCTTGTGCCCTTCATGACGTTTCGGACAAAAGCCACAGCAAAAATCGGCTCAATTCCTCCCGAGCAGCCGCCGATTATGCTTATTGTTCCCGTAGGCGCGACAGTGGTAACCGTGGAGTTACGTATTGTCTTGTAGCCCCGTTTTTCCCAGAGGCTGCCCCTGAAGTTGGGGAAAGCTCCCCTCTTCTCGGCTATCTCGACAGATTTCTTCGTAGCCTCTTCACTGACAAACTTCATTACCTTTTCTCCAGTTTCCAAGGCGTCTTCTGAGTCATAGGGGATGCCCAAGCTGATGAGCATGTCCGCGAAGCCCATGACGCCCAAACCAATCTTTCTGTTAGCCCGCGTAACCTCGCCGATTTCGGGGATAGGATACTTGTTCACGTCTATCACGTTGTCCAAAAAGTGAACGGCGGTTCTAACGGTTCTTCTAAGCTTCTCCCAGTCCACTTCTCCGTCCTTAACCATCTTGGCCAAGTTGATGGAGCCCAGATTACATGACTCGAAGGGCAGCAGCGGCTGTTCCCCGCACGGGTTGGTGCTCCGAATATCTCCCACCTGCGGAGTTGGATTGTGCCGATTTATTTCGTCAAGGAAAATTAGACCCGGGTCTCCTGATCTCCAAGCATTGGAGACTGTCAGGTCGAAAACGTGGCGCGCCCGTAGCCTTCTTTCAACTTCGCCGTTTCGGGGGTTTATCAGATCATATTCATCATCATTCTCTACCGCATCCATAAACCGGTCCGTAACCGCCACTGAAATGTTGAAGTTGGTCAAAATTCCCTCGTGGGACTTTGCTTCGATGAACTTCAGGATGTCAGGATGGGTCACATCCAGTATTGCCATGTTGGCTCCTCTTCGCCGTCCCCCCTGCTTAATCACGTTAGTGGCGACGTCATAGATGGTCATGAAAGAGACCGGACCAGAGGCTACCCCCTTGGTGGAGCCCACTATGTCTCCTGCTGGCCTCAACCTCGAGAAAGAGAAGCCTGTTCCCCCGCCGGACTGATGAATCAGCGCCATATGCTTCAAGGTGGTGAATATCCCATCTATCGAATCTTCCACGGGCAAAACGAAGCAGGCGGAGAGCTGACCAAGTCTGGTGCCCGCATTCATGAGAGTGGGGGAGTTGGGCAGAAACTCGCGGTTCGCCATAATCTGATAGAACGTTTCCTCTGTTTGTTCAACATCAGATTTCTTGTCGTAGAGAAGGTCAGCTTTAGCCACGGCTTTGGCGACTCTGCGGAACATTTGGCGTGGAGTCTCGATGACTTTGCCTTCTTCATTTTTCATGAGGTACCTGTTTCTTAGCACTTTTATGGCGTTGACTCCCAGCTTCAAATCGTCAGTGACGCCGAAGAACTTTTTTTGTTTCCTGATTTCTGTGCGTTTTTGGCGGTACAGGATGTATGCTTTTGCTACATCAGCGTAGCCGTTTCTTATGAGAACTTCTTCGACGAGGTCCTGAACGTCCTCGACGCTGGGAATCCTATTTTCGAAGCGTTCGTTAAGGCGCTGCACAACTTCTTCTGAAAGCTGCTTTGGAACAGCTCCGTCTTCCTTTTCCACAGCCGCAAACGCCTTATGTATTGCGGCGGTTATCTTTGCTTCATCAAAATCAACTACGCGCCCGTCCCTTTTCGTAATTTTAGAAACTTTGCTCATTTTGTCCCCTAATATTACTACGATTTGCCTCCTAATTTAATTTACAGAAAAAACAGCATCAGCCATGAAACGAGGCTACCGCTGCTAAACAACTGAATATTACCAAATGATTGGCTATACAAAAAAATGACAAAATAGAAAGGGGGCTTTTTGGGAGGTTTTGTGTTTATACTGGCAATTCGTGGTTGAGCCAAGGATAGAGTTGTCTAAGTTTCTTCATAGCTTCGTCGACTTTCTCTTGTGGGTACTCGTATGGGAGCATCTTGCCGCTGTTGTAGTCGTCGTATGCTTGCATGTCAAAGTGTCCATGACCACACAACAGGAACAGTATGGTTTTCTCTTCACCGGTTTCTTTGCACTTGAGCGCCTCGTCAACCGCAGCCTTTATCGCGTGTGATGGTTCAGGGGCGGGAATAATTCCCTCAGTTTGAGTGAACAATTTCGCTGCATCAAACGTTTCAATCTGGTTGTATGCCCGAGATTGAACGACTCCTTCATCTTTTAGCAGGCTGACCGTTGGCGCCATGCCGTGATACCTTAATCCTCCAGCGTGTATTGGCGCAGGTATGAATGTGTGACCTACCGTGTGCATTTTGACTAAGGGTATGATTTTTGCGGTGTCTCCGTGGTCGTAGGTGTAGTATCCTCTAGTAACCTTTGGGCATGCAGAAGACTCAACAGCTATGAACTCGGTTTCTTTTGGTGCTTTTCCTTTAACTTTGTCATGATAGAATGGCCAGTAAAGTCCCGAGAAACTGCTTCCTCCGCCTACGCAGCCGATGACTTGATCGGGGTAATCGTCCACCA
>Ga0129302_1001302_pt1 | contig 18618 bp, 13 predicted proteins | sample BlaSprsedimmetaG_FD_94476 | JGI IMG/M metagenome (GOLD analysis project Ga0129302, IMG submission 94476) | Hot spring sediment bacterial and archeal communities from California, USA to study Microbial Dark Matter (Phase II) - Blank Spring... | ecosystem: Environmental > Aquatic > Thermal springs...
ATATAAACCTATTGAAACCTAAAGGTCCGTTGCATACCGGAGGGGGAAATGTATTCGATGTTGGCGAATATCAACTTCTCTTGCGCTACGTTAATTTCAAACAAGATCAACTTTACGATGGGACATCTAAAACAAACTATTCGGCTCCCGGACCCTATGAACGAACCACGGAAAACTACCAACTTGCGTTTCGGGCGGGGATCATTCGGAACGTTGACCTTCGGGTGATAGCCCCGGTTCTCGGTCGGGAAATGAAGCGCAAAACCAAACGGGACGACCTGACACAAAACAATTTCGGCCTTGGGGATATCAGGTTGATCGGGAGATACCGCCTGCTGGCTCAAAACAAAGGAGACAACTTTAATATGGCCGTTGGACTGGGGATTAAGATGCCGACCGGTAACACAAACGAGCATAAGGACGGAGAATTGCTGCCCGGCTACTTGCAGCCGGGAACAGGATCGTGGGATCCCATACTGGAGCTCGCAGCCCATAGAGGTGCGGGGCGGCATCGTTACGGCGCACATCTGATTTATCGCCTGAGCACCGGCGGTGAACGGGGAGAGCAGGATTTCGAATGCCCCGATGACTTTCAGTACAATATGGCCTACGTGTACGGCCTTTCGAGGCATTTGGACATCTTCATGGAAATGAACGGCAGGTATATGACTAAGGCAAAGCTAGCCGGTATCACTCAGGAAAACACGGGGGGCCATACGATTCACCTTACCCCTGGTTTCAACATCAAGTTCACACCCAAAATGCACATCAGCCTTGGGGTTCCCATCATGGCTTATCGGGATCTGAACGGCGAGCAACTATCGGAGGATTATCGCATCTCCACGAAACTCGTATACAAGTTTTAGAGAGGAAAAGAAATGAATAGACCGACCATTTTGGTGATTGCAGGACTCTTGGTGTCACTCATGGCCGGCCCGGCTTTTGGAGAAAAAACGAGGGTCGAGCGGGATGAGATGGAAGCGATGAAAAACAAACTCGAACAGCTGGAAAAAGCCATCGAGAAAAAAACTTCACCGGCTTCGGCCGATAAAGACGATAGCCAGTGGTATCGAAAGATGGATGTGGCCTTGGGTGCGACCGGCGTGCTCCAGCGTTCTTCCGGGGTTCAGAAAAGGCTCGGTCCGGACGGGGACACGACCGCCGGTTCCGCCTCTTTCGAGTTGGAATTAACCCTGCCGGTTCCCGATAACGGCACTTTCTATTCGCTGTTCGAAGCCGGGCCCGGAGACGGTATCGACGGGATTATCCCCACCATTTCCGGATTTAACGATACGCCGGTCGACGATGATAATGTCGGTCTCGCCGAACTATGGTATGAACACACGTGGATCGAAAAACGATTGCGGTTCCGTGTAGGGAAAATTGACATCACCACGGATTTTGACACCAGTGCCGTGGCCAACAGCAGCGCCGACCAGTTCCTGTCCGGCGCATTCGCAAACAACCTTGTCGTGGAATTCCCTGACGACAATGGTTTCGGGGCGATGTTGTGGATTTCCCCTGCAGATATCTGGGGTATCGGAATCGGCGTCGCGGATGCCGATGCAGGTTGGGACAAGGTGACCGAGGATATTTTCTCTATAATTGAACTGGACTTGAAGCCCAAGATCGCAGGCCGTGAAGGCAACTATCGGATATACGGATGGTTTAACGGTAAAGACCATGAAAATCTCCTGGATCCGAACAAAACAAAAGAAGATAATTATGGATTCGGCCTGTCCTTCGATCAGCAAATCACCGATACCGTGACACTGTTCGCCCGGTATGGAAGACAGCGAAGCAGTGTCTCCCGGGTGGAACAAGCGTGGAGCGCAGGGCTTCAGTTTGCCGTTGATTTCTACGGCCGGCAAGATGACGCTTTCGGCCTGGCCTACGGTCAATCCGTCATCGGAGATGCGGGGGAAAAACTGGACCGCACAAACAGCATCGATACTGCTGATGAGCATCACCTTGAAATCTATTACAATTTCAAGGTCAACGATCACCTCAATATTACCCCCGACATTCAATGGGTGAAAAATCCCGACGGAGACAGGGACAACGATGACCTATGGGCATTTGCGCTACGAGCAAGACTGACTTTCTAGAATCCATCCGGGGACCCCGGATGGAACATTCCCGCCAAGATGGAATCAAGCGGTTGTCTGAAAAGAGCATGCGGCGAATCCCGCAATCCAATGTAGTAAAATTTTTATTTTAGCTGATTGAATGCGAAGCGAATTTTCTTGACAGATAAAAGGTGATTTGTCAGTAATAACGACAAGGCAGTCAGCCCATGAAGGGCTGGAAAAGCTCGTTGAACATTCACTGGTAAGACCCGGGAAATGCTTCATGTAACTTTCCGGGATAAAAATAGCAGGCCACGAAGGTCCTCGCCGTAAGGAAAGCGGATCTTCGTGGCTTTTTTTGTTTTGAACCGTTAAAGACCTAACGGAAAACAACATGTAAAAGCCGGCAGAGACCCGACGATTCAGAATAACATAAGGCCCGGGCGAGAATAATCTTTCCGAAGAATGGAGAACACCCCGGAGCATACTCGATGAAGGAGATTCGGAATGAAAAAAATTGGAAAGATGTTTCTTGCCGTTCTTGCCGTGGCATTGATGAACCCGTTCGCCGGGAGCGCTGCAACTATCCCCGAAACGCTGGAGAAAGCCGATCAATTGATGGCGGAGGTGATCGCCGAAACAGGACTTAAGAAGGGCGATCCGAACCTGCTTGTGCTAACCAACGCCGGTTACGGCACAATAAACGGGGAGAGCACCGAGGCGTTTCTCGATTCAGCCCGGGATAAAACCGGCTGCAGCCCGGGAATTCGTTCGCTCCTGGCAATACACACATCCGTCGAAGAGCCCCTGTGGTGTTCGGTCTACCGGAAGCACACCGGTAAGGTGGTGTTTTTCAAATGGACAGGCGAAGATTTCCATCGCCAGACCATGGATGCATCACCCGCGTCAATCCTTTCACCGGAAGGCTGGAAAAAGGCTGCATCGGGTTTGATCGGTGGGAGGATTTTCTCGGTGATCAGCATAAGTCTCACATGGGCGGCCGACCCACCGTGGCCGCTCCTGCATGCGGCGACCTTTCACGACCATTTCTGTCCAGGGTTGAATTCCGGCTACATCGCCGGGCTTCATCTGATTGAAAAAATGCCTCTCCAGGCCGGCGACCGGTACGTATTCGTCACCGCCCCGGGCAAATGCGCGGCCGACGCCCTTCAGGTGATGTTCAACACGACCGCCGGAAAATCATCCGGATATTCAATGGCCATGGACGGAAAAACTCTGGCGGAATATTCCAGCGGTAAAATCAGGCCTGCCACGATCGCGATGCGGGTAAACAAAAAAGCGGACAGATGTGAAGGCGTAGTCCTTGGTTTCGACTGGGGCAAAGCCTACGAGGTGATAGGCGTCAAACCCGGAGAGATGGCCCCCGAGGGCGGCCCTGCAGATCCCATGTTCTGGATTGCCCGGGTCAAGATGTCTCGTGGACTCGCCGGCCTTCCTAAGCCGCAGCTTCTCGAATACATCGTCGAACTGAAGTCTTTTTCCGGGAAAGCCTCTCTGGCCGACAGGATTGCGGCAGGAAATCCTTACTCGGTCATTTTGAACCAATAACTACCAGCTCGGCCCCCAAGGTTCTCATCCCGCTTCACCAGGAATAGGTGGTGATAGTGGCTGCCGGCAAAGAGCCCCTGCCCCATCTGGTGGACATGCTGATTAATAAACACTTGAAGGAGATTATAAAAGATGTGTGAAAGTAATGCATTTTTTTAGAAAAGGTGAAGAAGATACATTTTTCATTAAAGTACACAACCAAAATGCTTACTTTATCAAGGAGGTTCTTATGAAACATTTTTACCGCATAATGCTGCCGGCACTCTTGCTGGCCCTCTGTCTGCCCGTTGCGGCCTTGTCCAAGCCAATCAAGGACGCCCTGGGCAATAAACCCGAGATCTCGGCTGAAGTGAAGCGGGTCATCTGCTCCGGCCCCGGCTGTCTCAGACTCCTGGTCTACCTGCATGCCCAGGACCGCGCCGTGGCGGTGGACGACATGGAGACAAGGCGTTCGAATTTCGACGCCCGCCCCTATGCCCTGGCGAATCCGCAATTCAAGAAACTGCCCACATTCGGCGAATTCCGGGGACATGATAATCCCGAACTGATCCTGACCCTGGAGCCACAACCGCAGCTGATTTTCAAGACCTACGCGGGCATGGGTATGAACCCCAAGACCCTGCAGCAGAAAACGGGCATCCCCGTGCTGCCCCTGGAATACGGCAATCTGGGAAAAGGGCGTGATAAGTTTTTCACCTCGTTGCGGACCATGGGCGCAGTGCTTGGCAGGAAACAACGGGCCGAGGAGGTTATGGCCTTTTTCCAGGAAACCATTGCCGATCTGGTGCGGCGCACCGCCGGCATCCCTGAAGAGGCGCAGCCCCGTGTTTACATCGGGGGCGTAGCCATGAAAGGCCCCCACGGCTTTCATTCCACGGAGCCGACCTACCCGCCCTTCGGTTTTCTGCATGCCAGAAACCTGGCCTCGTCTGCGGTTGTCGATGGCAAGGAGCTGAGACACGCCGACATCGCAAAGGAAATGATTGTGGAGTGGGATCCGGACGTCCTGTTCCTGGATCTCTCAACTCTGCAGATGGGGGATAACGCAGGCGGGCTGCATGAGTTACGCACCGATCCGGCCTACAGGACTCTTACCGCGGTAAAGAAAGGTTTGGTCTACGGTGTGTTGCCGTACAATTGGTACACCACCAACTACGGCTCCGTGCTCGCCAACGCGTATTTCATCGGCAAAATACTGTATCCGGAGCGCTTCGCGGATATCGATCCCGTGGCCAAGACGGACGATATTTACACCTTCCTGGTGGGCAAGCCGGTGTTTTCCAAGATGAACGACCTTTTTCAGGGGCTGGTTTTCAGTCCGCTATCAATGCAGTAGCATGCACTTTAACAACGGACAGGTGCCGGAGAATACCGTCGCTACATCGGCTGGAAGATCGCGTTCATCGCGGCCACGGCAGTGGCCCTGGTAGCGGCCCTGGTGGTGTCCATCTCCCTGGGCGCGGCCGACGTGCCCATTCTCACGGTGGCCAAGACCCTCCTGGGCTGGGAGGTGCCGCGAAGGCACGAGGTCATCATCTTAAACATCCGGCTGCCCCAAGCCCTTGCGGGCATGGTAGCAGGCGCCGGGCTGGCGGTGTCAGGGGCGGTGATGCAGTCCATCCTGCGCAACCCGCTGGGATCCCCCTTTACCCTGGGCATTTCCCACGCCGCGGCCTTTGGCGCAGCCCTGAGCGTGATGCTCTTCGGCACCGGCGCCATGAGTTCGACCAGCGTGGGAGCGGTGACCATCACCAGCCCCATGCTGACCCTGACCGCTTCGCTGTTCAGCAGCATGCTGGCCGCAGGGGTCATCGTGCTCATCTCACGGGTCCGCGGCGCCACGCCCGAGGTCATGGTGCTCACGGGCGTGGCCCTCGGGGCGCTTTTCACCGCCGGGACCATGTTCCTGCAATACTTTGCCGACGACGTGCAGCTGGCTGCCATGGTCTTCTGGACCTTTGGCGATGCGGCCAGGGCCACTTGGCCTCACCTGGGCGTCATGGCGGTGGGCTGCCTTGCAGGGGCGGTGTTCTTCATCTGCAACGCCTGGAACTACAACGCCATGGACGCCGGAGACGAGACCGCCAAAGGCCTGGGAGTGCGCGTGGAACGCGTACGCGTGCTGGGCATGTTCCTCGCTTCCCTGCTCACGGCCGTGATCATCGCCTTTCTCGGGATCATCGGATTTGTAGGGCTGGTGGTGCCACACATGGTGCGCCGTATCATCGGTTCGGATCAGCGCTTTCTCCTCCCTGCAAGCGTCTTTCTGGGGGCTCTGCTGCTCCTCGTTTCGGACACCGTGGCCCGGCTGATACTGGCGCCCAACGTGCTGCCGGTGTCCGTGCTCACGGCGTTCATGGGTGCGCCCGTGTTTATCTATCTCATCATCAGGGGACAACGACGATGACCAGCCGGCAAGACATGATGCTCCAGGTGCATGACCTGCATTTCAGCTACAACAGACACCCCGTGCTATCGGCCATGTGCTTCGGCGTGGAGGCCGGGGAGCTCCTGGCCATCCTCGGACCCAACGGTGTGGGCAAAACCACCCTGCTCAAGTGCATCAACGCCATTCACAAGCCGGCCGGAGGCACCGTGCTCCTGGAGGGGCACAACGTGCTCAGGCTCCGACCGGCAGAGATCGCCACCAGTATCGGCTACGTGGCCCAGAAGAGCGAAACCAGCCGCTTTACGGTATTCGACGCCGTGCTCATGGGGCGCATGCCCCACGTGCGCTGGAAGGTAGAGGACGATGACCTGAAAATCGTGGAAGCTGCGCTGCGGCGCCTGGGTCTGGTGCATTTGCAGCTGCGCTATATCGACCAAATCAGTGGCGGCGAACTGCAGAAGGTGGCCATAGCCAGGGCTCTGGTCCAGGAACCGAGGATCCTTTTACTGGACGAACCCACCAGTTCCCTGGATTTGCGCAACCAGATCGCCATCCTCACAATGCTGCGCCGCGTGGTGGATGAACATGGCATGGCCGGGGTCATGACCATGCACGATTTGAACACGGCCCTGCGCTTCGCCCACAAGTTCCTGCTGCTCAAGGACGGTGCGGTGTTTGCGGCCGGACGAGTGGAAGAACTCACCAGCGATATGGTCCAGGAGGTCTACGGCGTGCCCGTGGACCTCCACATCATCGGCGGCTACCCCATCGTGGTTCCCATGGACTGTGATATGGACCACCCCCATCCAGGCCACGATGCCAAGGCCCACGACCACGACCACTGAAAAGGGATCTGTCGGGAACCCTGGGGGAAGCGCCCTTAAAGGCGATCCCCCACTTTATACGGCGACTTTCAATTCCTCCTGGAGTTTTCAGATGGGTCTTTCCTACAAAATGAAAGGGAAGGAGCCTTTGGGTGGCATTGTAAAAATCCGGCGATACTCTTTATCAGGTGTAAAGCATCAAGAAAAGGCGTCGACTCACCTTGCAGCCGTTCTGAGATCACTCAACAGCTGTTCCAGGTCCAGGCCGAATTTATTCGCCACATCTTCGAGAGGCTCGAAAAGAGCCTGGCAGCAAAGGCATACACCGGCCTTTTCGTCGTACCGTTTGAACACTTCTTCTGTTTTCGGATGCATGGAAACGACATCCAGGATGATCATCTCTGGTGTGATGGCCGGCATTTCTTCTAATTTATTTGAATCCACTTGCTCCTCCGTTTTTTGAGATATTTGATGGCCGGGGATTCCATTAAAGACCCATTATTATTTTTAGCCAAACCATCGAACAAAAATAAATTTATGATAAATTTCCAGAATATCCCTACCCATGATTTTCCGTGTTAAAGAAAATTCTGTCGCCGGTGCAGAGCTTTTTTATGCCGAAGCTCGTATAAAATTTCGCCAAAGAAGGTAAATCGGTGCAGTGCATGGGATATAAATTCTCGACCCTGTTTCGCTGAAAAAAATCGATCGTTCTATCCAGTTGAGCCTGATCTCCCAGCAAATGAAATCCGCCCAAAACGGCATGGACCTTTCCCTCGTGCGTCACATGCCTGGCATATTCAATAATATTACAGATACCCGAATGGGAACACCCCGCAACGATGACCAAGCCCTTGGCTGTTTTTACGGCAAGAGCCGTATCGTCCAGAATAAAGTCCTGAACTTTTTCTCCATTATCGAAGTAAAAAAACGAAGTCATTTTAGCTTCGAAGTCATTCAACCTCGGGATCTCACCAAGAAAATAGATGGCATCGGAAATTCGATAAGGCCCTTTTGACAGAATAAGCTCGAATTTTTCGGCAAGAGCTTCCTTGCTGCAAAATATACCATTATATTCACCTGTTGCCTTTCGCCTGTCAACGAACGCGCCTGGATGCACCAGAAGAGGAATACGGGGGAAATCTCCCGCCTCGAGTGTTTCCAGGCCGTTTGCGTGGTCCCAGTGACCGTGACTCAGTACGATCATATCAGTGGTTTTCAAATCAATTCCAAGCAGACTGGCATTATCGGCAAAAACACCCGTGGGACCCGTATCAAAAAGAATTCGTTTTCCTGCTTCAATGAATGCAGAGAAGCCATGTTGAGCGGAGAATATTTTATCCTTATATCCCATTTTAGCCTGATCTTCACACAAAATAGATATAATATTATGCTGTTTCATTTGAAATGATCCCTCTCCCTGCCTTCATGCATGGTAGTTTAAAATGCGGCGCAGAAACTGCCGGGTTCTCGGGCTTTTCGGGTTGTTGAAGAACTCACTTGTGCCTGCATTTTCAATGATGCGTCCCTCGTCCATGAACATGATTCTGTCTGCGACTTCCCGTGCAAACCCCATCTCATGAGTCACCACAATCATCGTCATACCTCCTCTTGCAAGGCCGACCATGACATCGAGCACCTCACTGATCATCTCCGGGTCCAGAGCAGAGGTGGGTTCGTCGAACAACATGGTCCCGGGCTCCATCGCAAGAGCCCTGGCGATGGCGACCCGCTGTTTCTGGCCTCCGGAAAGTTCTTCCGGATACTTGAATGCCTGCTCGTGGATCCCCACTCTTTCAAGCAGTGCCATAGCCTTTTCCTCGGCCTCGCGCCTGGTCTTCTTGTAGACCTGCATCGGTGCCAGAGTGATATTATGCATGGCGGTCATGTGGGGATAGAGTTCGAAATGCTGGAACACCATGCCTATCCGTGCGCGAAGCTTATGAATATCCGTCCTGGTATCCTGGACGGATATCCCGTCGATAAAAATCTCGCCTTTTTGAAAATGTTCCAGGCCGTTGATGCACCTGAGCAGTGAACTCTTTCCCGAGCCGCTCGGTCCGCAGATGACCACGGTCCTGCCTGTTCCAATCACTTCAGTAATATCATCGAGAACTCGACGGTCGTTGTCGTACCACAGACTCACGCCTTTAATATCGATCAATCTGTCAACTCCTTTTCGTACGTTTTTCGAGACGGCTGCCGGCCATGGAGCCCACCGAGCAGATTATAAAGTAGACCAACCCCGCAAAAAGGTACAATTCCACGGACCGGGCCTCCCGTGCGTCCACCAGGTTGACCCGGCGCAGAAATTCTCTCAGCCCGATCACGTAGGCAAGGGACGTATCCTGAAAAATGATCACGGCCTGTGTGACAAGTGCCGGCACCATGTTACGCACCGCCTGTGGCAGAATTACGTGGCGTGCGGATTGAAATTGTGTCAGTCCGGTGGAATAGGCCGCCATAATCTGGCCTCTGGACAGAGACTGTACCCCTGCACGAATTATTTCAGCAAAATATGCGGCCTCGAATAGAACAAAGGAAATAATGGCTGCATTGAATGCTTTAAGGGAACTTCCGGTGACCACCGGGGAGAGGAAATAAAGCCAGAAAATTACCAGGATGAGCGGCAGACCGCGAAAGAAATGAACATAGACAGTCGCAGGATAATAGAGCCAGCTCCTGGAGGAAAGACGGCACAGCGCCAGAACGACACCGACCAGAAAACCTCCGGCGATGGTAATCAGGGCCAGCTCGAAAGTCAGAAGGAGCCCTCCGGCCATGAAAGGAAAATTTCTTGCGATTACACCCAGGTCCATGACTCAATGCCTCCTGTCGATCATACCCGGAATGTGAATTCTCTTTTCCAAAACCGACATCAGAAAAACCACGCACAACGCAATCGACAAATAAACCATGCTGGCGGCCGTGGTCGTTTCGAGGCCGTGCCAGGTGAAGGAATCGATGTAATAGGCCGTATGAGTGACTTCCATGACGCCGATGGTCATTGTGAGCGCCGAATTCTTGAAGCAGGTGAGAAACTCGGTTGTGAACGGCGGAATGATAATCCGGAAGGCATAGGGAACGATCACGTGACGATAGGTCTGGAAAGTGGTGAGGCCCGTGGAATAGGCTGCCCGGTATTGATCCCGGGGTATCGCCAGCAATCCCGAGCGAAACTGTTCCGCCACCCGGGAAGCCGTATAGGTCCCCAGGGCGGCCACGCCGGCCCAGTAAGAATAATTGGGAACATTGTCATACAGCCATTCCTGGGTCGATGCGGGCAGCAGCAGCGGAGCTGCGAAATACCAGAAAAAAAGTTGCACCAGAAAAGGGATGTTACGAAATATATGCACATAAGCGCTTCCGAAGAAACGCACCGGCGGAGACTGCAATACTCTTAGGATCCCTACCGTAAGGCCCAACACCACGGCGAGTATCCAGGCGAGCAAAGACAGGTGAAGAGTTGTTAAAATTCCTTTTATCAACAACTCACCATAAGGATGACGCCAGAGAACACTCCAGTCGAAATTGTAATTGATAAAACCCATAATTTACACCGAATGAATCGTTCCAACTCATTACCATCCATAAATGGTCCTTTTGCCCAATCCCCCATACCCCAACCCTTGCGGGCGGGGGATGGGGGAGGCAGTGCCTGCCTCAGTCCGGATAGCTCAAGGCCTTCAGCAATGTCTTGTACTCTTCGCTCATGGGTAATGGCACTTCGCCGTTCGGTCCGAACCACTTGTTGTATATTTCTTCAAACTTTCCACTCTTGATCATTCTTATCAGCGTTGCGTTCACAAAATCCCGCCATTTTCCCTGATTCTCCGGAAGAATGATTCCATAGGGTTCATAGGTCAAATATCCGCCTACGATTTCCCAATCGTCCGGATTCTGGGCTTTCGCCTTCATGCCGGCAAGAATGCTGGCGTCGGTGAAATATGCGTGGATTTTTCCCTGCTGCAGGGCCAGGAATCCCTTGTTGTGTTCTTCGAAGAGAATCTTTTCGCAGGCAGGTTGGATCAGGCCGGATTCCATCGCTTTGTCGATGCCTTTTATGTTGGCGGTGGATCCGCTGCCCATGCCGACACGTTTTCCCGCCAGGTCTGGGAAATCCCTGATGGAACAACCTTTGGGAACCAACAGCCTGGTGCCGGTCAGAAAATACGGCAGGCTGAAATCCACCACATCTTCTCTTGCCAGGGTGATTGTAGTCGACCCGATGCCGATATCGACCGTTCCATTAACCACCAGGGGGATACGGGTTTTTGGATTGATAGGCTCCTTCACCAGTTTGATTTCTTTTCCGAATTTCGAGCTCAAAGCATTGACGATTTCATAGCCGAGGTCCAGGCCGAAACCCACCCATTCCCCTTTCTCATTCATAAATCCAAAGGGGACGGAACCTTCACGAAACCCCATCGTAATCTTTCCGGACTTTCCGATCCTGTCGAGCAGGTCTTCGGCATGGCATGTCATAGCCATGCTCAAGGAAACAAATACAAAAATAAAACAAATTACCAGTGAAAGCCTTCTCTTACATTCCATCGTTTTCCTCCTATTCCTTCTTCAGGGTTAATAAAAGAACCGTATTTTTTGAGTTTTTAACGCTCACCTGCCAGCAAAGCCGCTCCGAGTGCACCGATCATCTACGGAGCTTACAAGTTTGACGTAACATGGTTTGGTCACGGATTTCGTTCCATGAATACCCGGATATCTCCCTCGCGGCGTGTGAAACCAATGGTGTCCAGGTATTCCAGGATCGGAATGGCTACCGTTCGACCGTATCCCAGGCTTTGCTTGCAATCCCCTATCGTGAAAGCACCCCGGGAACGAATCACCGCACCGACCCTGGACTTGATCTCTTCGACGGCACCCGGAGACAGGAACCTTTTGTCATTCAGAATCATTATTTTATTTTTTTGATTCAGATAGTTAACCATCCTCCTTATGTCATTTTTCAAAAATTTCCTCTCGGTCAATTTCCATACCCTGTCCACGCTCAACGGAGCGAGCCCTGCGTTAGCCGAGGAGGTCAGAATCGCCATTACAATCTCTCTCTGGGTATCGGAAAGTGAACCATGGGCGTCCGGAGCGATATATCCACCATTCTGTTTTAGAAGCATTCTTCTGGCAGCCAGATCATCCAGTATTTTTTCGATCAATTCCCACTCCAGGGGATGGGGAAGACGCGAGTTGATTTCCACGGCGTTGAAATGACTCTTCAGAGGAAAGTCCCTCGACAGGGAGCGGGCCGCATGGAGGGCCTCCTGCATAAAGCCGTCAAAAGATTCCCGAGCTATAAATCTCTCGACACGCAGGCGTACGACCTTGCCTTTACGCATCATGGCTTTGATTTTCCGCTCGATTTCATCGGCTGCGAAACCTGTTCTGTCTGCCATCTCTCTGGCGGACAGAAGTCGCCTTTGCTGAACGGGGAGAAGATTTTCCAGAGCCCCCTGGAGGTTTTCCCGATTGAGTTCCTCCAGATACGGAAGCAGACGAGGGGCTTTTGAGGCGCGGAACTTCTCGCCTGTCACCTCCAGAATTCTACCTCCCCCCGAAATGCGATGCTCCCCCAACGGGCAGACGACGAGTTTTTCCCCCGGTGCGGCAGGAAATGGAGTTTTCATCCGCAGCTGAACCAATCCGCTTTCACCCGCCTTTAAGGACTCCTTTTCCATCATGAAAATGCGGGCATTTGCGACAGCTGTTCCCGCATGAATTCGAAGCATCTGTCTGGAAGTCACAGGCCGCCGGGCATTGGTAAGTAGGGTTAGGGCCGCATTGATGAACCTGAAGGGGGATGGGCTCTGAATATCGGCCAGGACCATACCTCTCGACGCCTCGCCCACGGAAACCCGGTGCAGATTGATTCCGACACGCTGACCTGCCACCGCACGGGTGGTTCTGCGGTTGTGGACTTCCAGTGACCGCACACGCGCCTGGACCCCTGCAGGGAAAATTTTTACGGTGTCTTCCAAAGAAATGGAGCCGGCGCTGATCGTGCCTGTGACAACGGTCCCGAATCCCGGATTGCTTCGTACCTGGTCGATCCACAGCCGGAACGGTTTCCCGACTTCCTTCGGTGTAACCTGACCCGCGGAACACTTCACTGCGCTACGGACTCCTTCCAGCCCCCTGCGGTCAAGGGCTGAGAAGCGCACAATCGGGGCGCCTTCGAGGAAGCTGCCTTCAATCTCGTCGATGATTTCCATCTCTGCCAGATCCAAAGTCTCTTCATCCACGAGATCAACCTTCGTAAGGACCACGAACCCGCTGCGTACGCCAAGCAACCCCAGCATGTCCAGGTGCTCCCTTGTTTGCGGCATGCAACCTTCATCGGCCGCCACAACAAGTATTGCAGCATCGACGGCAGACAGCCCCCGGATGGTGTTTTTTATGTAATCGGTGTGGCCCGGGACATCCACCAGGGCAATTCCAATGCCGTCCTCCATTTCAAAAGGGGCTATGCTCGATTCAATGGAAAGCCCCCGGCGTTTTTCCTCCTCGAGCCGATCCGTATCAATCCCTGTCAGGGATTTCACCAGGGATGTTTTTCCGTGATCCACATGCCCGGCGACTCCCATTGTGATGTAGTGCTTTGCCTTTCCCATGATTTGATCGTTCAAAAGTATTTAACCCTCGACACGCCATGTTGTTGATTGAAGCGTGATCTTCGAGTCACAGTAAGGCCCGGGGTCGCTATTTGAAGTCGCGTCGAGGTATCCTTCGCTTTTCGCTGCATTTCAAGCGAAGGATGGAGGGGGCAAGGGGAATCGAACATCCTCCCGGTTTGTTTGACCGGGCCGACGGGTTTGAAGCCCGCGGGGTGCCCAGCACCATTGCCCCCAAGATGAATGACCGGCACGAAAAGTCTGATCGGAGATCTAATGAAGAAGAATCAGGAAAGGGAGGTTTCTTGACCTCGGCCAGACTTCGAGCCTACCGAATCCGGGTAGTCAACCGGTCTGAAACCTCAGGTGAAGCCGAAAAGAAACCACATGCATTCAATCCTTCAATATACGTGGCAGGTTTAGCCCATCTCCATCTGCTGTTTCTCTGATGAGCACCAACAAGATAAGACTTTATATCAACTTTTGCGATATGTCAAACAGGTTTTACCTTTAGTTCGAACCAAGAAACCCTCAGGACATGGCATCATCCAGGACTGGATGGATGAGATTTACGGGGAAGGCTCAATGCGGCGCCCATTTTGAAAGAAAGGCTACGGGGCAAGGATTGATGATTCCGAGCACAGCACCGGCTTTAAAGACTTCGCCGAATAGGGCGCGGATATCTGAGGATACGAAGAAAACCGGGTCAAACTTCCGATTCGATGCATCTTCAGATTCCATTTTTTTTACCGTATCGAACAAAAAAGCGCATGCAGCAGCAGTGTTGATATCCTGTGCCAGAAAGTCAAGAAAACGGCCACGGAAGACCTCAGCCGAGGGCGACGGTCGTCTCACGCCTTCCGTCGGTTTAAAATCCTCTCCGCCCGCCTTCAGACCGAGCCGGTGGAGCCTTCGGTGCAACCGGACAAGGGCGGTCTGAGCCGAGGAAAGTTTCTCGGGTGAGAAATCCAGGGGTTTTCGGTAATGGCGGTTGAGCAACAGAAGACGAAGGGCCTCGGGGCTGAAATCCTTTAGAAGGTCTTTCACAAAAACCGAATTCCCGGCCGATTTGGACATCTTCTTGCCGCCGATGGTGACAGGGCCGTGATGAATCCATGTGCTCCAAAGCGAATTTGGGTTGCATCGCGTCACTTCCGGGAAAGAGGACATCGCGCATTGCCCGTAGATGAACCTTTGACCCGGTTGGCCCGACAATGGTAAGGGGTGTCTTGCGCTTCGAACCAAGCATGGATTCAAGCAACAGAAACGGTACCCCTCCACAATGATCACCGTGAAGGTGGGCAATCACGATCACATCGAGCGTATTGGGTTCGATCCCCTGCCTGCGCAGGCCAATGAGGGAAGGGGTGCCAAAATCAATCGCGAAACGAATTCCAGGGCCGTCTACCAGAATGCACGTCTGCAGCCGCCCACCGCTGCCGAAAGCGTCACCGGCACCTAACCAGGCATCTTTCCTCCGTTCCATCTCCTCCCTAAATCAGATCCTTTTGTTTACTTATCCAATGCCTCCCTGACTTTGGCGGCCAGGCCTCTGGTTGAAAAAGGCTTTTGGATAAACTGGATGCCTTCGTCGAGCACGCCCCGGTGTACTATGATATTAGCGGTGTAGCCGGACATAAATAAGCACTTGATCCCTGGACAAAGTTTTTTCAATTGGTCGGCCAATTCCCGACCGTTCATCTCTGGCATGACAACATCGGTGATCAGCAGAGATAGTTCACGGGAATGAACTTCGGCCAATTTAAACGCTTCTGAAGGACTTTTGGCTAACAAAACCTTGTAGTTGCATCGGGTAAGAATTCGCTCGGTCAGTTTCAAAATCGAAATTTCGTCTTCCACCACCAGCACGGTCTCACCGTTGCCGTTCGGAACCTGCTCATCAATTATCTTCGGTTTCCCCGAGATATCGCCCGATTGTCCGGGTAGGTAGATCCTGAACGTCGTGCCGCGGGCCGGTTCACTGTAGACATTGATGAAGCCGTTGTTTTGCTTCACGATGCCGTAAACCGTAGACAACCCCAGGCCGGTTCCCTTCCCCACACCTTTGGTAGTAAAAAAGGGTTCAAAGATGTTTTCCATCGTCTCACGGTCCATGCCGCATCCGTCGTCGCTCACCGCGAGCAGGACAAAATCGCCGGGAATAAATCCCGCATGCTCGGAACAATAATCCCCGTCGATGGTCACCGTTCCCGTTTCGATGGTGATCCTTCCTACGTCGGCGATGGCATCGCGGGCATTGACGCACAGATTGGCCAAAATCTGGTCAAGTTGGGAGGGATCCATCAAGACCTGCCAAAGCACCTTGCCCGGATGCCAGGCCAGATCAATGTCTTCGCCGATCAATTTTCGCAGAATTTTGAGCATGCTCTCCACGGTTGCATTCAGATCCAGCGTCTCAGGCGTAACGACTTCCTTCCTGGCAAAGGCCAGCAACTGCCGCGTAATGTCCCTGGATTGATTGGCGGCGTCATAGATTTCCTTCAAGTCTTCCCGAAGCGGACCTTCCGCCCTCACTTTGTCCATGGCCAGTTCGGAGTAACCGATTATGACGCTGAGGATATTGTTGTAATCATGGGCCACACCGCCGGCCAACCGGCCAACCGCTTCCATTTTCTGGGCCTGAATCAACTGATCCTGAAGTTTTTCACGCTCCGTCTCCGCCTGTTTACGTTCGGAGATATCCCGGAAAAACCCCACCAGACATGCCCGGCCATCGAGAGTGATGGAGGCGGCATTGACATCGGCAAAAACAATGCAGCCGTCCTTCCTACGGCAGGGAATCTCCTGAGCCAACGTCTTGACCCCTTTCAACTGTGCTTCGAAATCGGCCATTACCCTCGGTAAATCAGTCTCCGGATGAAGGTCCGCCATGCTCATTGTCGTGAACTCCGCTCCGGAGTACCCGAGGAAACGGCAGATGGCGGGATTTGCATATCGTAAGTTTCCTGTTTCGATGTCGGCAATCAAAATACCATCGGTGCTTGTTTCAAAAAGCTTACGGCATCTGGCCTCAGAGTCCCTCAAAGCCGCCAACGCGCGCTCACGTTCTCTTCTGTCGCTTTCGATGCTGAACAGTGCAAAAGCGATATCTCCCACAAGTTCCATAAATAGCGACTGTTCTTCTCCCTCGCCGGCCACATCCACCGGCAGGGCCGCAACCAGTACACCATAATCGCGGTCGGAATGGCGCAGGACGCCTGCCATGGCTGCCGCATCCCTATAGTCACTCGAAAGAGGACACTTAGGGCAGTTGCTTGCAGTCTCGTATACGACTGCAACACCGGTCCCTCCCAGCGCGTTACGGCAGCACTCGGGCCAAGCGCCGCGTTCGAGTTCTGATCGTACGGAAGTGAATTTTTCCCCTATGCCCGATTCGGCCGCGGCATGAAGGCCGCCTCCCGGATCCCGTATTCCGATCCATGCAGACTTGTAACCCCGCGTCTCGGTGAGAATCTCACACGCCCGCTGCAGCAGTCTGTCTCTGTCCTTCTCGTGGGTGATGAGCTGATTAACTTTGCGCAATGCGTGCAGAACCGCGGTCAGGTGGCGGATCTTTTCTTCTTTACGCCTTCGCCGGGTGATGTCCGTTACAAAAGCATAGTAGTACCGTATCTCACCGGATTCATCCTTGATGGCGTGAACCAGCAACTCGATCGGGACCCGTGTTCCGTCCTTCCGCAGGTACTCCTTTTCATAACGTACCGGTTTCCCGCCACGCGCGGCTTCCCCAAGCGCTTCGGCCTCGATTTGACGCCACTCGGGAGGCGTGAGCGTCTCGTTCCAGTCCGACTCTTTCAGTTCTTCCGGATCATAGCCCGTCAGTTCGCAGAAAGCGCGGTTGAAGACCCCGATGTGACCGTCCGAATAGGCCACGGCCAGCGGTTGTTGGGCGTTTTCGACGATGTCCACAAGGAAACGGCGACGCTCCGTGCTTCGCCGTAATTCTTGCTCGGCAAGTCTTCTCTCGGTAATATCAATGGAAAGGATGAAAAGCCCCTCCGGCACGGGCTCGATGGACAGTTCAAAATAACCCCGATCGCCGCCCGGATAATTGAACTCGTTTTCCAGTCGCCGGGGGTGGCGGTCCTTAATGGCCTGCTGCAAGACGCCGAAAAGATGAGTTGTCTCGATACCAGGGTAGACATCCATCATCGTCCTGCCCGGAAATTCATCTCGTTCCTTGCGGCCGTGGCTCGCGGCAGCGTCATTGACGTACACATATCTCCAGTCCGAACTTATGATCTGGCACCCTTCAAGCATACCATCGAGCGTCTCCCGGTATCTCGCCTCGCTTCTTCGCAATGCTTCCCGGGCCTCACGCTCGGCGCTCTGGTCGCGAAAAACCAATACAACACCGGTGATTTCATCCGCTTCATCGCGAATCGGCGCCCCGCTGCCGGCAATGGGCCGCTCCGTTCCTTCCCTCGATATAAGAATCGTGTGATTGGCCAGTCCTACTACGATGCCTTCGCGCAGCACCTTCGCAACCGGGTCCTCCGACGGCACCCGGGTCTCCTCGCTGATGATGCGAAAGACCTCTCCCAGCGGCCTGCCGCGCGCCTCCTCCTGTTTCCAGCCGGTCAGCTCTTCGGCTGGGGGATTGAGAAATTCGACGGCGCCTTGACAATCGGTGGAGATGACGGCGTCGCCGATAGCTCTTAACGTAACGCTATGGCGCTCGACATTTGCACGCAGTGCCGCCTCGGAAAGGTAGAGCGCCCGGAATTGGGCCTTTTTGTCCCTTTGCCACAAAATCAACCCGGCCGCCACGATACAGGCAGCCAATCCGAACAGAAGCGCCAACATCAGCAACGATCGGAAATGCCACTCGGCAAAAGCCTCTCTCTCATCGATTTTGGCTATCATGAACCAAGGGGAATCCGGGACGGGTAGTATGACCGAAACCACTTCAACCCCTCGATAATCCTCTCCCCGAATCAAACCCTCCTTACCAAGCACGGCCATGACGGCGGGCACCTTTGTCCTGCTCAAAGGAATTCGCAGGTTGAGAGCAGTGTCCGGCTGGTGACGCAGGTTGTTCAGGAAAAGCACATCGTCGCCTTCCCTTCTAATCAGCAGAGTTTCGGCGGTCTTTCTCGGTGTGGGCCAGAACTGAACCAGGG
>Ga0129302_1001303_pt1 | contig 18617 bp, 16 predicted proteins | sample BlaSprsedimmetaG_FD_94476 | JGI IMG/M metagenome (GOLD analysis project Ga0129302, IMG submission 94476) | Hot spring sediment bacterial and archeal communities from California, USA to study Microbial Dark Matter (Phase II) - Blank Spring... | ecosystem: Environmental > Aquatic > Thermal springs...
TGAAATGTTTCAATCCCTCGGTCGGGATTCTGTGTTTTCGGACCCTGACGGGCTATTTATACAGTATGTTATCAGATGAGTTTCAATCCCTCGGTCGGGATTCTGTGTTTTCGGACGTTGCAATACCCAGGTGAACGTTACACCAAGTCTAAGTTTCAATCCCTCGGTCGGGATTCTGTGTTTTCGGACTGGGAATCCCCTTATTAACGTTAACCTATGAAGATATGTTTCAATCCCTCGGTCGGGATTCTGTGTTTTCGGACGTCGGTAAGTTCCTACAGTTCAGAGATCACAATGAAGTTTCAATCCCTCGGTCGGGATTCTGTGTTTTCGGACAAAGGGCGCTTTTCGTCAAAAGTCACACCATATTCAGTTTCAATCCCTCGGTCGGGATTCTGTGTTTTCGGACTCAATTAGGAATATCGGACACTGCCAAAATTGCTAAGTTTCAATCCCTCGGTCGGGATTCTGTGTTTTCGGACGCTCACACCCTGGGGGCAAAAACGTGTCGTTTTCCTACAAGCTCTTTCAAATCAGCATCTTTTTCCATCAAACAATCGGCCATTTGAACACCTAAATCGACGTGCTTTTTGCCCCGAAAAATCTCCCGCGAGCACCTGGGTTTAACGGCGTTTGAATCCACCCGCTCAAGAATCGGTCCTGGGGCCGGTAAAACCCTCATTCCCCTAAAGAGGCGTCTCGCAAGCAAATTTCCCCTACATCTAGGGGGGTCTCTTGCCCATTTGCCGTTTGCGAGCGGGTCCTGGGCCAGGCGGGGGTGCTTCGCCGCTCGCAAGTCAGCAAGCCAATAAAAAAGCGCCCGTTTACACGCGCTCACACGCGCTCACACGATGAAGACCGCCTTCTCGGCCGGTTTCTCCGATCCCACCGTCTCCACCTTGGCCATGCACCCGGCGCATAGCGGGTAAAAACGCACGCTGTCCGCATCCGGATCCAGAATCTTGTCCAGTTTGCCGCGCAGAGCCAAAAACTCCTTGGCCGAGAGATGACATTCAAACAAACTGTACTGAGTCCACGCCCCAAAGCCGCATAATGTCTTATGCACCTTCGTCCGCCGCCGGTCGCTGGAGATGTCGTAAGCGATGACGTAGAGCGTGCGCCGGGGATTGCCTCGCCTCATTGCGTCAGCTTGCCACTATCTTACCATGAACGGCTTAAATTGGCGAATCTCGTCCGTTAACCACTTGGCGACCAGGCGCACCTCCAGCTCCAGGCTGCGCCGGTAGGTCGCCTGGTAGCCAAAGACCGGATGGCGAATGGACGTATCTAACCGCTCCTCGAACTTGCTGAGGAAGGTGCGCCGCCCATCCTCGCCCAGACGCCAGGCGCCCAACTCGTCCTCGAAATCGTCCGCGCTCAACATGCGGTTGTTCAACAGCGTCAACACCACCGAATCCACCACCAGGGGACGAAAAGGTTCCATTACGTCCAGCGCCAGGGCCGGTTTCCCAAATTGAGAGGAGTGCAGGAAACCCACGTAGGGGTCCAAACCGACGATGCTGACGGCCGAGGCGACCTGGTTCATCAACAGGACGTAGCCGAAGGATAGCAGGGCGTTGACGGGATCGCGCGGGGGGCGCTTCGTCCGGCGTTCGAAATGCCACGCGCCCTTCAACAGACGCCCGAAGACGCCGAAATAGAAGGCCGTTCCCGCTCCCTCCAGGCCCAGGAGCGTGCCGATGTCGCTATCTGCCTGGGGCTGGGATGGATCGGGCGGCGCAACGATCTGGCCCGGATCCATCTCGTCCACCTGATCCAGCACCCCCTTGATCGACTCGGCCGCCCGGGCGATGGCGAGATCGTCCCGCTTGCGGTTCGCCCGCAGTAACGTCGTCCGCATGTTGGCCAACTTCCCCCGGACGAAAGTTTGCGCGAGGGCGAAGGCCCTCGCCGGGTCGTTGTGGGCCCGGTGTTGCGCCAGCCGGATCAGGCTGTTCTTGCCCAGCGGCGGTGCCAACCGGCCCTGGAAACGCCCGTAGTAGGAGCAAAAGCAGACGTCCGCCTGCTGAGCCAACAGCGCGGCCAGCGCCGGGCTGGTCAGGGTCGCGTCGCCGCAGACGACGACCTGGGTTACCTTCATCAGCGGGACGCGGACCTTGCGCTTTTCGGTGCCCCGTTCCTCGTCGGCTGGGATATGGACCATCAGGGTGTCGCCGTCTTTCTTGACCAGCGAGCGGGGTTCCGTCAGGTATAAGGTTGCCATGCCATCCTCCCAGGTTTGTAATTGTGCCATCAGTCGGACTCCCGCATCAGCATCAGCACCTCGCGGGGCAGGCAGATTTCCTCCAGCGAGCAATCGTGGCACTTGGCCCGGTGATCCAGCGGCGGGGGGATCCGGCCGATCTGCAAGAGCTGGAAGGCCCGCGCGATGGTCTCCTCGGTGCGGGTTCGCAGCGCCGGCGTCATCTCCACCGTCACCCGGCGCCGCGAGCGCCAATAGAAGATCTCGCCCCGGGTCACAGACCCCCGCGTCCGTTCCTCCAAGCACATCGCCTGGGCGCAGAGCTGGATCTGGTCGTTGGCCCAGCGTCCCTTCCGCCCCCGTTTGTATTCTATCGGGACCATCTCTCCCGCCCGCTCCTCCACCACGTCGGCGAAACCGGCCACCCGCAGCCGGTCAGACCACAAGTAGACCCGGCGGTGGATGATGGTATCCCCGTCCCGTTCGGTTCCACCCCCGTGGGCCTTCTCGTGTTGCTGGATACCCTCGAGGACCGCCGCGTTGATTGCCATCTCGCCGTGGACGTACATCAGCCAGAAACGCCGCTCGCAGTAGGTCAACTGGTTCAGCATCGAGATCGGCAAATAGTCAGGTATTTCCATCGGTTGTTCTCACCCGGCGACATTGGCCCATCCCCATCGTCGTCTTCATCCCGACGCCGGTGTAGAAGGCCAGGTCGGCCAGGCCGTTGAGTTGGCAGCGGATTGCCTCGTCGTCCGCCATCAACCCGTACGTCACGCGCCCCACGAAACCCACCTGCATTGAGCGGCGGAACTTAAGCATCTGGGTGTTGACGTGTTCCAGCCGCTTGATGACCACGTGTTCGTCAAGATAGGCCCGCTGCGCTTTCCGGTCCACGTACATCTGTGGTGGGGCCAGGTCGTTCCACGAGCGGGCCAGGCTGCCGAAGACGGTCTCGGGCAGGGGCAGGACCATCACCTTCTTGCCCCAGTCCTTCTGCCCGAAACCGAAAGCGGTCGGTGAGACAAATTCGAACGTGATCTCCGGTTCTGGACGAGCCTCCATCGCCAACCGGGCCCACGAGGTATACCCGGCCCAGGGATGGCTCTCGGGGGTGGCGAGGATCTCCTTGATCAAAAGCAACGCCCGGCCCAGGCGGATGACGGGCCGTCCCTGGTCGTGCAAAAAGCGGGCCATGAAATGCTCGAAGATGGGCGGGTAGAGGACGGTGAAGCGCAGGAAGTAGTCCCGCGCCGGCGAAAGGCGGATGCGGCCATCGTGTGCGTCCCCGGTGTTCAGCAGGGGAGAGACGGTAAAGGGCCGCGACGGCATATCGGGTATGTGCAGCACCTCGGCCAGGGCGGCGTCGGACTCGCGCACCGTCTTGAGGAAGGCCGCGTGGGCCTGGTGCCCCATCGTGGCGCGGACCGTCGCCTCGCGCGTGGGTGTGAGTTTGAGGATGATCGAGTGCAGGGTGTCGGATTGTGATTGCATTATCTCCTCCTTGTTTGCTACACTGTAGGGGCGCGACTCCGTGCCCGTCCGACTCCGTGCTCCGCACTCGCCCAATTATCGGCCATCTAACGGGTGACCACGGAGGGATATCCCCTACGTTATGAACTTAAATGAACTTAAAGGATGATCGCCTCGGTCTTGAGCCGGTCTTTCATGTAGAAGTAACCCAGGAGCTCGGCGTGGGCCTGGAAGGCCTGGGTGCCCAGGAATATGCGATACCCCTCGTCAGATCCCCCATCAGGGAATTCGACGGTCAGGCGGCGCGAATAGAGGGACGTTCCCTTGAACTTCCCGTAAACCACGCCGCCATCCGCGGGCGTGATTCCCAGCACGGTCACGTACCGCTCGGAGAAAACCCGGGCGATGCGCGGATCCAGGGGGTACGTATCGCCCCCTTGCTCCCGGGCGATCAGGCGCAGGCCTTGCAAGGCGACCGGCCGGCGACACACCCGTTCGTCGAACTCGGCGCGCGGCCAACCGCTTTCGTAGCCCAGGGCCAGCGTCAACCGGGGATCGCGCCAGTCCTCAATGGCGCCATAGAGGTCGCCCTTCAGATCGGTCGGGCCAAACTGGCGCACGAATTCCCGTCGCCCCTCTAACCAGTTGATCCAGTAGTTGCTCACCAGGTGTATCAGGTCGTAGGCGTTGACCGTCTCACTGGAAAGGAGGTGACGCTTGTCGTAGACCACGGCCGTCGGCCCCTGGAAGGCGTCCCGGAAGGAGAACAGCGACTGCGTGAGGTGCACCTGGCCCTCGACGAACTCGCGCAACCGGCGCTTTTCATCTTCTCGTTCCAGCAGGGACGCCAGGTGCGGTTCCAGATCGGCCGGTTCGTAGACGACGTCCTCCCGCCACTTGATCCAGTCGGCCACCTGGATAGCGGTCTCCCGGTTCAGGGACATCCGTTTCCCGTTATCGTGCAGCCACTGCTGGCGCTTCCAATGTTTCCAGAAGAAGTTCCGCAGGGTCCAGGACGGTTTCTGGCTCGCGGGGGCAAAGACCTCGCGCACCCGCTCGTACAGGGCATCGACCTGTTGGTGTAGGTGTTCGGGCATCATGCGCTTCACCTGGTAGATGGGATAGAAACACTCGGTGATGGCGTGGGTGCGGATGTAGTGGTAGAGCGACTGCTTGGGCGGCAGGGATTCGACCCGCCCGACGAGCGTGGCGAACTCGGCCCGGGAGAGCGTCTCCCCCGCGTGTTCGGCCAGGGCCCGGTAGGCCTCGTCGCCCAGGATAGCCACGGCCCGGCTGGCCCCATCCTGCTGGCGTTTGCCCAGGATGCGTCCGGCGCGTCCCAGGCGCTGGAGCAGTTCGTCGCCATAGCGGGCGTCGCAGGCGAGGAAGTCGATGTTTTGCCGCGCCTTGTTCAACTTCTTGAAGTTGTAGCCGATGTCCACCGTGGGCGTCGCCAGGATCAGGGGCCGGCCGGTGGCCTGGATGCGCCCTTCCTCCGGCTCGGGACCGGTGATGCGGCCCATGCGCGTCTCCCCGATGGTGCGGCGCAGGGCGGCGTAACAGGCGTTGATCCGCCACAGGGCGCTGCTGATCAAGGCCCCATCCTCGCCGTCGTCCAACCATTGGGCCAACGTCTGCCGATGCTCGGCCGCCCAATCCTGGATTTGCCCGGCGATCAACGTCACCTCCAGGGGTGTCAGCACGGGGGTGGTGGCGTAATCGGTGCTGGCTTCCGGCTCGGTGTGGGGCGCGACCAGGGTCCAGCGCTCGTCGAAGACCCGGTTCAGGTACGTCTCCACGTGGGGATTGGGCGTCGCCGAGAGCAGGCAAATCCGGCGCCCATCCTGGAAGTAACCGAACTGCTGGGAGATGACGAAGAAGAACAGGAAGTTCGCCAACTGCTTGCTGTCGTAGTAATGAAACTCGTCGATGACCACGTAATCGAAGGCCGTGAGGAACTTCTGGAAGACGTTGCGTTGGTCGTGGGACCCGTAGCGGAAGTACAGGGCGTAGTAGAAGATGTCGGGGTTGACCACCAGCACGATGGGCCGCTTTTGATGCTCGCCCGGCGAGATGCCCAGTGCCTCGGCGTAGGTGAGGGGATTCTGGATCAGCCGCTGGAGCGTCTCGCCGGGGCGCTGGCCTTCCATCACCTGCCGCAATAGCGAGGCGTGCACCTCGGCCACCAGGAAGTCGAGCCGGTGCTTTTCCACGAATGCGCGGACGTCCTCGGCGTGCTGGTGGAGCAGGGCGTTGGTCGGCGCGATGAAGAGCACGTGCTGGCCCTGCCCGTCGAGATCGAAGAGATGGAGCAGGCTGGCCACCGTCTTGCCGGTGCCGGTGTTGTAGGCGTTGACCACCAGGTCGTGCGCTTGTAACGCCCGGTGCGTGCGCCACTGGTGGTAGAGCGGCGCGTGTTCCAGGCCCCAGGGGTTCTCGGGGGCCAGTTTTTCGGATTGGGGTTGTAGGTGAATGGTGGTCACGCGGCGGCCTCCCAGATACCCAGGGGGCCAACACGAATGTGTACATCCCGCTGGACCCTAGCTCCTGGCATGTACGTGATGACGGCGCTCGCCAGGCGCCAGGTACGGCCGCTGGCGCTGTTGTCGCGTTCCCAGCCGGTTATAGGCTCCAGCGCCCCCTCGATGTGGGGGACGGCTTTGGCCCCGTTGGTGTCCACAGCCAGGGTGTGGGCTGTGATGGTTTCTCCGGCCCGGACGACGTGTGTTGGTTCGGATGGCTTGCCGGGCAGCGAAAGGTCGGTTTCTAACTGCATCCGCCCCCAGCCATAACCACGCTCGCCGCCCAGTTGGAGGCGCTGAAGCGCTTTTTTCCAAGCGGACAGATCAGCGGGCAGCGCTTCCCGAACCCACAGGTTGCCCAACAGATAAACGGGACGTCGTCCATCATCACGTGCAGTCGGAGCGATGAATTCGGTTTCCCGCAGGCTGCCGTCCAGCGCCGCCGCGCGGTCGTAATCCAGGGCTGTACCAGCATAACTATCCAGCAAGAGATAGTCGAAATCGTCGTGTTTCCACGGGAGATATGGCTCGCGGCCATCCAGGGAGGGCCATAGATAGCCGCAGCACACATGCTGTCGCACCAGGTCGCCGATGCATTGGTATGCGCTGCCCCGGCTGCCGTCGTATTCGTCGCGGGTGATACGGGCGGTGAGGGCGGCCCATAGATTTTTCCCGGGCACGTAGCGCCGGGTCTGCATCAGATTGCTCACCTTGCGGTAGCCGACGTGCAGTGGGCTGAGCAAGCGAAATTTTAGACGATAATGCGTCCAGGCCATATTACCCTCCGGCGGCTTTGGCCCCGTAACGGGCATAGATCAGCGTCTGTTCGTACAGATCGTGCACCAGCAGCATCAGGTCCAGATCATTCAGTACGTGATCGCTAAAAAAACTGAGCGCAGTTTGGGCGTCATCGTCATCGTCGGGCGCTCGATCAAAAGCGGGCAACGCTACGAGAGCCTGAAAAAGTTGAGCGCGGATAACCGGCGCGGCCTTGGCCTCATCGCTGCTGCGGGAGAAAAGGAAGAGCATACAGGCATAGACACCCTGCTCCTGAAGCACACCCAGCGTTTTGGTCGCCAGGCGCTCTAGCGTCTTGGCGTCGTTCGTCTGTTCGACAATTTTCTGTGCCCGTTCAGCGGCGATTTTATCGAGGTTGAGGATGGTTTTTGCGGTCATCGCTGCACCTCCGCGATCCTGCGCATGCGGCCAAAGCCGCGCGTGCCCATCCCGCCGATGCCCAGGTGCTCGGCCCATTCCAGCCCAGCGGCGACGACGCCGGCAGGCTGACTCCACGTCTGACCCAGGTTATCCCCCGCATTGTCCTGTTCGCTTTCTTGATCATACTGCTTGCTGGTCACCGGGAATGCTCCCCGATAATCGTCCACCACCACATCGAGCCACAGAAAGGCGGCGCGGGGGATGGCCTCGTAGGTAAACAGGGCCTTGTCCTCGGCGGCGCCGGTTTCGGGGTTGATGCTGACCGAGGTGCGTACCTCCAGGTTGGAATTGACCACCTGGGAAAAGAGTTTGTCAGAGACGAGGGCGACCCGTTCGCGCGTCGGCGCGGGGACGTGGGGCAGCGCGTTGCCCAGATCCAAATCGCCCTCCTTTTCCACCATCAGCCAGCCCAGGTTGAGGTAGGGTTGGTCGGTGATGTCGCTCCAGCGGGCCTGGTCCGCGCTCACGTTCTGCCCTTCGATGCCGAAATCGGCCAGCGCAGAAGGGCTGGCGACCCACACCGGCCCGGCCATCGAATAGACGGGGAAAAGCAGCAGCCGCGCGTCGCCGATAGAGACGACACCGGAATGGGCCTTTTGTTTGCTGCCCTCGCTCTTGACAAAGCCAAAGGTATAGCAGATAGGGCAAGCGTCGTTCCCGCAGTGATTGTCCTTTCCGGCGCACCTCCGCTTGTTGTAGCGGTAAGCCGCATATTGACGGATCGCGCCGCTCAGGGACGTGCCGGGGATCTTGGGCAGGCGGGTGCCCGGCTCGCGGGTGATGCCCAGGTCGACCCGCCCCAGACGCGTCCCGCCCGTGCCGATGTGGACGGGATCCACAGTCATTAGCAAATACCGGTGGGTGCTGAAACTCATGACTCGACCTCCTCTTTCATAATGTGCAGGTACAGTTCGATAGCATCGGCCAATTGGCCGCGGGCGGCGTGCTCCGCCCAGGCAGCCAGCCAGCCTGTTTTGTCGTTTCCCCACGGTTCCCCACGCCACCCGGCGTTGGCCAGGGCGTCGCGGCAGAATTGATGGAACGTCTCGTCGTCCGCGCCGGCGTCCCACGCCTCCCGCTTGGCCTCGACCAGGTCGCGCAGGGCGTGGATCTGCGTGGCGCCCAAGTGATCAGAGAGGGTTTGCCAGATGTGCTCAATGGTCTCTAGTTCATCCAGCAGATAAGGGCGGCGCGGCAGTCCCCGGCGCTGACCCTGCGCGTCGTAGGCGATCTCGAAACGGCGGCTGGTGGTATTCAGCCAGACCCAGTCGAGGGTGGCGGGGGTGAAATAGACCCGGTCATTTTGCCGCAACTCGCCGGCGTGGACCAGCCAACCGTCCTGGCCCGTCCAGGGATTGGTGGCCTGGAAGCGGCGCGCGCGGTCGGCGGGTTCGGCATTCGTCGCCAAAAAGACGTAGGGATACCAAGCGTCCGGGGTCGCGCCGTCACCCATCACGGCGGGGACGCGCCAGGTGAGGGAACGGCTGTCTTGCGCCAATGCGACCGTGATCGTTTGGGTGAACTGCTGGGTGCCCTCGGCCAGTTTCTCTTTCTCGTTGGGCAGCGGCCCGGTTTGCGCATCCTGTTCGACCGTCCACACGCTATCCCTTGCGCCCGCATACGTGAGCATGCGCCGGCCGGCGTCCAGGGCGGCGCGCAGGGGAGTGCGGCGGTGGAAATAGACCGCGCCCAGGTGAAGCGGCAGCCGGTTGTGCACCTTGCCCATCTCGCGCTCGTATTTCTGCTTGATGGCCTGGATCACGTCCAGGGCCTTGTCGGCGGGGACGAGGGCCATGAAAGTGCGCGGTTCGGCCAGGATGGGGATGACGGTGGCATACTTGGCCTCTTGATACTCTAAACGGATGATGGATCGTCCGGGGATCAGGTTCATTCGTCCTGCTCCCGACGCTTCCGGGTTGTGCAGAACCGGCGATTGACCGCCAGCGACCAAGTGCTTTCGGAGGTAATCCTCGACGCAAATCGCGGCGGCGGCCGGGCTGGTGTAAATCTCTGCTTTCGCACCCAGTTGCCGGGCCGTGTAGCCCAGGTTGTCGCAAGTGATAAAGTGCCCCGGTTGATCATCCGTGGGCGGGTGCCAGACGAGGCTTAGAGCCGTCTCTCCCAACGCCAACTCGTAGGTGTGATAGCGGCCCAGATCAGGCGTTTGATCGAGCCATAGGAGTAGACGGCGGCGGTCGTCCGTCAGGCTGGCGTTGAGGCTCTCTTGTATATCCTGCCAGAATTCTTGGGTCGTCCGCCACACGCGTTGGATGCGGGCGAAGGTCGGGGGTTTAGCCAACCAGGTACCGTTTTTGTCTGTACCAACGGCTTTATCTGTGCCAATGGCGAGCGAGCGTACCAGTGTGCCCTTTAGCCAATTCTCCAGTTCGAATTGGCCTACAATCAACGCCATACGACCATTGGTATCGGCTACCTCATCGATCCAGATAGTCTCTTGGCCTTTATTCTCGGCCCATATCTGCGCTCGGCGTCCACGTCTTGCTAAACAGATACCACAAAGAGCGCGCTCCTTGGCTTTTTCTCGAGTGACAAAGTAGGGTAATCCAGGTTTTACATAACCTATAGGGCGCAATTGGCAAGCGGTACATAAATCTTGCTTCTGATTCAGCCAATAGCCTTGTACGATGGCCGGATCGTAGGTGTTAATGGGTTCTTTTTCGGGCAATACCTCGGGCAGATTCAGCTTCTTCCCGCGTCGAGGTGATCCAACGTCAACAGTCGGATAGATATCGGTGGCTCCATAAAGTTCCGGTTGTTCCTGCAATGTTTCAAGTGTCTTGGGGTTGGCAAGCGCGTTATGGAGCAGAGTCCTTAATTCTCCCTCTATCTGCCCTTTATCCATCTCCGGCAGTTCAGGGATGAGAAACACCGACCCGTGCTCATCCGCATACACGTCAGCGCCAACCGGGAATTCCACTTCGAGAACATGACGAATTATCCCTTGGGCCTCGTCCAGCAATTGCTTCCGGGCCAACAAGTCAGATAATTGGTTAGCCTGGAATAGGAAATCGAATGCGTTCACGCGGACCGATGACAGCCGCCAGCGCATATTTGCAGATGTGGGAATCCTTTCAGTCAGAACAGCCTGTGCCAGTGCGGTTTTGAAAAACGCAGCGATGGGTTCGACATAATCTAGAAGGCTGATCTCGTTGAACGGTAACCGAGTATCCGAAATCCCACCTCGTAGCGCCTTGACAAGTTCTTTGAAGTTAGCTCGTTCCGCTAAAGGGTCTCTCCATACACCTGGCACTGCCTCAACGATATGACGGCGTTCTTGAGGCCAATCCCGCCAGTCCAAAGTAGTGGTATGTTCATAACCAAAGGCAGTGGAAAGCCGCAATTCAGCGAGATTATATTCTTGAAGATTCTCTGCTCTGTCGTTATCCGGGCACTCATCACGTTCACAGTAGCGATCATCAATAGTGTAGCCTGCCTTTTCCTGTCCTGACACTTCCCCATGAGCCAAGATGAGGAGTGCAGGGGTTAACGAACCCAAGTCTGGAAGTACGTACTGGAGCAGATATATCCGTTTATAATCGGGGTCATCTTCGCTGCCAGGATCATATTGATGTTTGTCATTTAGTTTTTCAAAAAAGTCATCCCAGAACAACGTTAGCAAATCAGCCAGCGCCCAAGATTCTTGTGAACCAGGCAAAGTGAATTTTAGTGAACGCCACTCCTCTTCCCTGGTCCGTTCCTCCCTCTTTTCATTTTGGCGAATTTGCTCTAACGCCTGTCTCAAATCCTCTTCCCGTTGCTGCTTGTACTCGTCACGCTTCCGGCGAAGCAGATGTTCCCACCCATCAGGATATTGCTTTTTCCACTGTTCAACCTTTTTCTGGATTTGTTCCTCAACGTACTGCTTGATCTGTTGGCTCTCTTGTTGATCCCGAACTTGGCCTCTTTTTTCTTGTACAACGAGGTAAAGAGGGCCATGGCCCCTTGTGAATTCATACAGAGTCTTCAAAGCTTTAAATGTCTGCGGGACATCTCGTTGTTGAATCCAGGTCTGGATGTTTCGTTCAAGTTCTTCCTTATCGAGTTCTTGTTGGAGTAGCGCTTGAAGTTTTGAATCGGGAACTCGAGTTAGATCGGGTGCAGCAAACCGCTGATATCGATATCCCTCGATTGACAACTCCCTGGGAGTAGGACCCTTGATAAAGTTCGGATCCAACTTTCCAATGTTGTGTAGCCACGCCGCCACCTCCGCCAGCAGCAACGCCTCGCGATGTTGCGCCAACGTCTTCAAATCATAGCTCATTGTGTGCCTCCTGGTCGCAGTTGCTCGGCCGCGGCGTCCGCCAGGACCGATAATCCAGGCAACGAATCGAAGGGGAACGGCAAGGGGTCAGCCTCCGTGCGAATCGTCAAATTACCGTCTGCGACTTGTCGAGCGGTCAGACCGAAGCCGCTGCTGGTCTTGGCTCCAAAGCCGTAGACCGTCAACATCGTCCTGATGCCTTTGGCCACGGCGGTCAGATCATCGGCCAGCTCGGTGCGGGCCTCTTCCGCCGGCTTGCCAATGAGATCGAAGGGCACGTAGAGCAGGGTGAAGGCGCCCTCGGCCCCAATAGGCACGCACTCGAAATAGAGCGGCTGCTTGCCAGCTCCAGACTCGCGCGGGTGGGGATTGATCACCTCCAGGCCGGTTTGGGTGAAGAAGGTGGGATAGAAGCGCAGGCGGCCCTGGAAGCCCTCGACGTCCCCCCGACGATAGCCTTGCTTACGAAGCAGTGCGTCAAATTCCTGGGCCGCCCGTTTGGTTTCTGCTTCGATGCGCTTTTGCCTTCCCTCTCGCTGCCCATCATCAGCGTCCTCCGGGAGAGACCCAACCCGGTGCCGGGCCAGGGCGCGGTTCAAAAACATCGCGATGTTGGCGTCTTCGTTACCGAAGAGACGATAGAGCCGCAATCTCCTCTTGACAAAACTACTTTCTTTATCCTGCTCGTCTTCGACCAGACCCGACGCTAGGGCTCGAGTCATTGCCGCCCGCAGCGCGCCTTTCCAGCCCGTGGGCGCTACCATTGGCAGTCCGAAGACCTTCTCCTTGCGCACCGGGTTGTCCAGGATGTGCCAGTCGGTGTCGTCCCGGCTGAGGTAGGGCTTGCGTAGGGTAAACGTGAATTGCAAAGCAAAGGAGCAGGCTGGCAGGTTCGTGAGGTCGGGGAGGGTGGGGGCCAGGCCCAAAGGGCGGAGATAGCGGTCACGTCGATCCTCAAAGAAGGCTGCCGCCGGGCCGGACTCGATCCAGTGCCAAAGTCCGCCGGGCTTGCCACGCTGTTGTCCCACGCGGGCGCGATCGGTGTAGGCGATTCGGGCCTGGGCCAGCAGGCACAGCCGCGCGCCCGGGTCTTTCACCTCCGCCAGGTCGGGCCATCGTCGCGGCGGCGCGGCGATACAGCCGGTGAGAAAGTCGATGCCCCGCGCCTGTGTCTGGTCATCGTGGGCCGGTAGGGCGTACTGGGCGTGTAGATCGTGTTTCATAAAACCTCCCTGCTATTTTAGAGCATTCCAAGCTGCAATTAGAGAGGCAAAAACTCTATGTAGGTCTGCCTCGGAAGCATTCTCAACCACCTGCTCGGCGAACCAAGCGTGGGATGTCCTTTGTTGAAATGTCGCGATGTAAACGTAAAGCCAGGACTTGGAACAATTAAGGGGAAAGCCGTTTTGCTCCATCAAGCCTGGTATCTCCTTCTCGGCCTTATGCAAAAGGTGCTTGACCAATTGAGAATCCCCTACCAACTCCTGAGCGATTTTCTCTCTCCCTGAGCCTTTTAGCAACCGTAGAATGTAGCCATCAAAATCCCTGTTACCACCTGGACCGAGAACGTCAGCCACATGGAGAATCAATTTCAGTTTGTCAGACGAATGTATGAAAACGTTAGTACAGCTATCCCAAGCCTCGAAGGCAAACTGCTGCCAGAACTGCACACGATTTCGTTTCCCATATTCCCGGAAATAGTCAGCGATAGCCTCGGCTCGCTCCTTGGGTTCACTCACTCCTTCTTGATCGAACAACAATAGTACATGGCTTTTGGATGATTTTTTCACCAAAGCGTCGAGAAATCCTCCCGCTTCTTCACGGAAGAGCAAATCTCCAATCATGCTGTCATATCCCTCTCTAGGTGCTTTGTCTCTCTCCCACGCTGGTTTAGGCTTCAACGTTCGAGTTAGAATCCCTCTCTCATACAGCGCTTTTCCTACCAGACGCTCGGTGGCCCCTTCGGTAATGACGTAGACGGTTTTTAGTATCGTCATTCCTCCCCCTCTACAGTAGCGTGCTGGATGGCCGCCAGGTGCGAACTCCCCTTCGCTCTTGCTGGCACTCGGGGATCCATATCGTACTCCAACCAGACGTTTAGCGTCTTGCCTATAAAGGACTGCACTTCTAGGAAACCGTCCAGTAATTGAAATTGCCAAGTCCGCACGACCGACGAAGAGATAGCATCCCGCTCCATCAATTGTCCGATACAAGTCAATACTTCTTGGCTCTGCGTCGAGATAAACATCTGAATTGGACGCTCTCGCACTAACCTTACCACCTCATCCAACATACGCCCCAAGGTGGCGGGATGCATAAAAAGCTCCGGATCCTCCCAGAGAAAGAGACCCGGACGGTCTTCGTCCACCGTCTCGGCCAGGGCGATCAAACCGGCCAACACCTTGAAGGCGTGGCGCGCGCCGTCGCCAAAATTATCGATGCGGATGGGACGACGACCTGGCAACCGCACGTCGCCGACCATTTGTGCTGCTTCCTGGTCATTTGGCGCCGGGTTGATCTCCACACGCCCATCGGCCATATCAGGGAAAATCCGTCCCATCGCCTGCGCCAACCTCTCGTACCAGTCGGGCACGGCGTTGTAGGCGAACTCCCAAAAGCGCCGGTGGAAATGGGCGTGCGTCACGTGGAAATCAAAGAACATCACGCGTTCGGGATCGATCTTCACCGGACGCTGCTTGTCCGCGCCCTCCAGCGCCCAGATGGCGAGATGATCGAGCGGGTCTTGCCGGGTTGCTTGCCCCCGAAAGACGAAGTCAGGATACCAGAGGTAGGCCAGGCGGGCATCTTCGGGCTGCATTTCTGCGCTCAACCAGTCGGGCGCCATCTCGGCTGGCAGTGCGCGCGGCTGCTCAAGGGCGAAAAGTACGATATTTTGCACGTCTTCCTGATCAAAGCCCTCGATCTCGTACCCCGCCTCGCCTAAGGGCGGGGCGATCCTGAACTCCCGCAGCGGATGGGCTTCGGGCAGATCCTTCAACTGATACCAAAGCGCCCCTCCCTCTGTTACACCGCCTGGAGGCTCTTCCCAGTGAGAGGACTGTCCGTGGCGCGCCCAGAGGCGTGGCAGGGGCCGGTAGCCCAGGAAGTCGTGGCGCAACGGCACGCGCGCCTCAAAACGTGTCCCGTCTTCCAACACCAGGCCGCCTTCTCTCCCGCTTACCACGGCCAGGTAAAGCATCTCCAGCACCGCTGTCTTGCCGCTGTTGTTGGGACCGACCAACACGTTAAATTTGGCGCAATCTTCCAACGCGCCCTCGCGAATGCCGCGAAAGCGATGCGCGACCAGTCGATCAATCATGGTTCCACCTCCAGAAAACTCTTTACCTGCTCCACCGATTGCGCCTGCCACGTCTCTACATCGGGGACTGTCGTCAGCCGGCCGGATGGCGCATTCAACACCTTGCGCCAGGCCTTTTCATCCCGCACGATGTTCCAGAGCTGTTGTAGCGCGTCGGACGAAAGCTCCCTGTCCTGTGCCGGGAGCCAGACCCAGCCGCGCACCTCCCAAGCGTCGCCATCGGGATAGGCCCAACTGACGGCGATCTTGCTCCGCACGGGATCGCCTCGTCCAAAGGCCGTGCCGAACAGCTCGCGCTCGGCGTCGCGCGGGCCCTGCCAACGCTCAAAGCGCCACGCGTTCTTGAGCGCTGGAGAGACCGGTATCATCTCTCGGTCAACGGCCTGTTGCAGGGCGCGGGCTGTATCGTTATCCCCTAATAACCGCTCCATGCCGGGCAGGCGGGTCCACCAGCCCTTTCCCTGGGGAGAAAATCGAAAGCGAAAGAAAGCAAGGTGACGCAGGTCGGGGAGCGAGGTGTGAGAAGGGAGAGGCTCCTGCATCTTCCAGCCCCCAGGCTCCCGTGGTTCCCCTTTGATCTCGACAATGCGAAACAGGCCGTATCCCAACTGCGGTTTGGCCCCTATAGCGCCCCATCGCTCCAGGAAGCGTAAGAGCGTGACCATCTTTACCAGCACCGAGGAATCCCCCGTCAGGCGCAAACGGATCTGCCCCACCCGACCCGGCGGCAGATACCAGCCACGGCGGCGACCCGGTGGACGCACGTTGAGCATCTGGGTTGGTGGCGACCAGAGAGGTTCGGTGTGGTCCTCAATGATCAGCCGAAACCGCCGCTGCCAGCCCGTTGTCCCAAATACATGGCAGGCATCACACAGGCCATTGTTTGACTTGTTTGGCTTGTACTCGCAAGTCGTATCCGTCGGGTCACATGCCCGATCGCCCAGCCCGCGCACAAGCGCCTCGTACCACCAGCGCAGGCTGCCGATGATGCCGGTCTCGTGGACGCGATCACACTTTCCCGCTACGTCGCCGGTCCACAGCGGCGTCAAGGTCTCGAGTGTAACTGTCAAATCGCCGGTCATTCTCACCTCCATGTTTGGATTGGTGACCAAGATAGGCCCATTGTATCACCCTAACCCCTCCACCCCAAAGCGCATCCCCTTGGGTAGATGCGTGCCACCGTCCAACCGGTAGAAGGCGCCGCTCAAAAGCGCATTTCTAACCAGCGGCGTCGGCGGCACCGTCACCAGATCGTACAGCTCCATCTTGATCCCGGGCGGCAAGTCGGCCGGGTTGAGCAACTGGGGAACCGAGACGTGCTCCCCTGCCACCTCCTGATAGTCCAGCGGCTGGCTCACGACCCGGGCCTTACTCATGAACTTGCCCAGGCGGACGTAACCAGGAACCTCGATGGGAGCCGGGTTGAGGACGTAACAGACCGCCTCGTTGCCCACCGCCAGGTACCGGATGCGCCCAAACTGGGGACGGTTCGCCGGGCGGGCCATCGTTCGATTGCCGGAGGCATCGCGGGCGTACCATGTCCCACTATCCTGCTCCATCTGGCAACCGTCGGGCCGGGTGACCAGTACGCCTCTTCCCATCGCGAACCAGTAGGTCTCCGGTTGGGCGTTGAACTGCTCGACGAAGAAACGGGGCTGGCCCTGGATCGTGGCCGGTGTGACGTAGACGCCCCGCTCGTTAAGCGCCCCCAGGTGCTGGCGGTAGTGAATGGTCCCGTCGTTGAAGTAAGGGGATTGACAAAAGCCCATCGCGTAGGCCAGGGCGTAGTTGCCGATGAGGGGTTCCGTGTAGTAGCAGTTGCTGATTTCCCGGCTGCTGAAGAACGTTTTCTCCATGAACGTCAACTGGCAGCGATAAATGTACATCGTCACCTCCGTGTGTGACTCAGGTGCTCGATCGGTCTGTAGAGATAGAATGGGACGAACAAACGGGCCAGTGACTAATACGCGATCCCTTTCAGGATTTGGACCACCTGCTCCTCGTCACGGTAGAGATCGATGAGTTCATCCACCAGGTTGTCCACTTCCCCGTCCGTCAGCCACGTCACGCGGCCGACGACCCGCCGGCTTAACGTCCGCGCCGCCTCTCTCGCCGCATCGGTCACTCCATCGACGTCCAACGGGAATTCCAACTCGTCGCTATCCCCCTTGAGCCGATCATAGACCGCCTGGGTCAGTTCCAGGTTGCTGAACAGCTCACAATCGCTGAAAGCGACCCCCACCAGCACGTTTTTCACCTTGCCGATGCGCGAAGAAATCGCGCCATAGCGGGTGGTGCGCAGCACGTTGCCCAGCACGTAGCGAATCTCGCCCGGCGTCATGTCCTTGAAGGTCTCGATTTCCAGGAACATCGCTTCTGGCTTGACGTATTCATCGCCGCCCAGGCCGGTCATCCGCTGTTCCCGCTCACGGTCCCAGGGTGTGCCATCTTCGAAGGGCGCGTTGAACGTGCGCACGTCGGTGACCGCCGGGGCCGGGTGCAGGCTAAAGGCATCGTCGGTGATGACGCGCGACTTCTGCGCCCCACCGCCGCCGGCGGCGTAACCGTAGATCATACAATCGACACACCGGCCGCACGGATTGTTGGTGTTGAGGGCGCATATCCCATCCCCGCCTTCTCCCTCGTAGAGCAGGTCGTGGCGACGCAAAAGCTCGCGCCCGGTGCGCCGCTCGGCCGCCGTCTGCTTGCGCTTGCTGATCACCACCCGACGCACCAGCGACCGATCCTCCAGCCCCGCGTGTACGAACTCCTTGTTCTGGGTCTCCCCGCTGCCCTCGGTGCGGAAGATCGCCTCCGACTCAATCCGGCGCACCAGCAACGCACTCACGTAGTGGCCCCGGGGATTATGGGTGTAACTTTCCAGCATCTCTTCGGCATATTTATCGAACACAGACATCTCCATTACCTCCTTTTAGTGACTTCTGATCCTGGGAATGCAAACGGGTCTCACGCGTATCTTCTCAATAAGTTGGGGAGCTGTGGCCGGTCTCCCGACCGAGCCACAGCGGGCACGGTCAGGAGACCGGCCCGAGCGAGTTTGCCCCGGTTTATTGAGATGATACTCTCACGCTGTGTCGTCCACTTTCTTGCCGGGGATTTGCTCCCGGACGTAGAACAAGTAGGCCGAACGAAGCAGTTTTTCGTCGGCCAGGAGTTTCTGTAACTTGCCGCCATAAACGCCGCCGTAGACGTCGTCGAAGAACCCATTCACGAATGCCTGGGTTGCCTCCCATTTCTTCTGTCCCGGTCGATACTGGAAATCGGCGATGCGTTCCAGGTGCTCGAAGATATCCTCGATAATCGCCGCCCGCAGCGTCTCGACGTCGGCGGCCTCGCTGTGATGCCCCAACTTCTTGAAAATCTCGTCCAGCGGGGCCATCAGCGAGTTTTTCTTCAGCGAACGCCCGCGCAGCCCCCCCGCCCAGGCAATCTCGGCCAATCGTTGCAAGACCTCGCTCAATTTGCTCATTTTTTCACCTCCTTGTATATAATATCTCCAACGACTACCTGTACTTTAACAACCGCATAGCTTACTTGCAAAAATCGGGTACCTCGGTGACAATTGTTCTCAGTTCGGCA
>Ga0129302_1001305_pt1 | contig 18597 bp, 16 predicted proteins | sample BlaSprsedimmetaG_FD_94476 | JGI IMG/M metagenome (GOLD analysis project Ga0129302, IMG submission 94476) | Hot spring sediment bacterial and archeal communities from California, USA to study Microbial Dark Matter (Phase II) - Blank Spring... | ecosystem: Environmental > Aquatic > Thermal springs...
CGGGCATGCCCGGGGCCACGTGATCGAGGATGGAGGGCTGGTAGAACGAACCCTCCCCCGCCAGCGGCCCGCAGCCGGTCACCGCCACCGCACCGGCCGCGATCGACTCGGTCACCTGCTCATGCAATTCGTCACGCAGGTCCCTGCGCGCCAGGGGGGCCAGGGTGGTCGCCTCGTCCAGGGGGTCGCCCGGACGCAGCGCCTCCACGCCGCGCCTGAAGGCAGCCACGAAGGCCTCGGCCACCGCGTCCACCACGATGAAGCGCTTGGCCGCGATACAACTCTGCCCGGCATTGAGAAACCGCGAAGTCACGGCCTGCTCCACCGCCCAGTGAAGGTCGGCATCCTCCAGCACCACGAAGGCATCCGAGCCACCCAGCTCCAGTACGGTCTTCTTGATCTCGCTGCCGGCCACGGCCGCCACGCTGCGCCCCGCCGGCTCGCTACCGGTGAGCGTCGCCGCCGCCACGCGCGGGTCGCGCAGCACCCCCTCCACCTGGGAGGCGGAGATCATCAGCGTCTGGAAACAGCCTGCCGGGAAACCGGCCTCGCGAAAGACCTCCTCGAGCGCCAGCGCGCATTGCGGGACGTTGGAGGCGTGCTTGAGCAGGCCCACGTTGCCCGCCATGAGGGCCGGTGCGGCGAAGCGGATCACCTGCCACAGGGGGAAGTTCCAGGGCATGACCGCCAGCACCACGCCCAGGGGCTGATAGGCGACGAAGCTCTTGCCCGCATCCGACTCGATCGCCTCGTCGGCCATGAAACGCTCGCCGTGCTCGGCATAGTAATCGCAGGCCAGGGCGCACTTGTCCACCTCGCCCAGGGCCTCGCGGTAGAGCTTACCCATCTCGCTGGTCACCAGCCGCGCGTAATGCTCGCGCCGCTCGCGCAGCACCGCCGCCGCCCGGGCCAGCAACGCGCGCCGCTCGGCAAAGGGGCGCGCAGCCCAGGCCGGCTGCGTCTCGGTGGCAGTGGCCAGCGCCTGTTCGATACGCACCGGATCCCAGGTATCGTACTCGGCAAGCACCTCGCCCGTGGCGGGATTCCTGGAACAGAAACTCATGCCGGACTCCTTTGGTTTTGACTGCGCTTTACTCTAGTATACCTGTCCGGAACATGTGGGCAGGGGCCGTAGCGGCCGCTGCCTGTCCGAACGACCCACCAGTGACAGGAAAATCGTAACGATGCATGTACGTAAGGTCTGCGTACTGGGCGGCACGGGCTTCGTCGGCTCGCACCTCGTCGGCCAGCTGATCGCCAGTGGTCGTGACGTCACGGTGCTCACGCGCCGCATCCAGCGCCACCGTGATTTGCTCGTCTTCCCGGGCGTCCGCCTCGTCGAGGCCGACGTGCACGACCCCAAGGTACTGAAACAGCACTTCCACGGAATGGATGCCGTCATCAACCTGGTTGGCATCCTCAACGAGAAGGGCCATGACGGCCGCGGCTTCCGGCGCGCGCATGTCGACCTCGCCCGCAGCGTGCTCGAGGCCTGCAAGGCCACCGGCGTGACGCGCCTGCTGCACATGAGCGCCCTGCACGCCGACGCCGGCAGCGGCCCCAGCCACTACCTGCGCTCCAAGGGCGAAGCCGAGAACCACCTGCACACCTTCGGCGCACCCGTGGCGATCACCAGCTTCCGGCCCTCCGTCATCTTCGGCCCTGGCGACAGCTTCATCAACCGCTTCGCCAGCCTCGTGCGGATGACGCCCGGCATCTTCCCGCTCACCTGCCCCGGGGCCCGCTTCGCGCCGGTGTACGTGGGGGACGTCGTGGAAGCCTTCCTCAACGCGCTGGAAGATCGCGACAGCTTCGGCAAGCGTTATGACCTCTGCGGCCCGCACGTCTATACCCTGAAACAGATCGTTCAGTACACCGCGCGCGTCAGCGGCCACCGTCGCCTCATCGTCGGCCTGTCGGACGGCATCTCGAAGCTCGTCGCCGTGCTCTCCGAATACGTCCTGCCGGGCAAGTTCTTTTCGCTCGACAATTACCACTCACTCAAGGTCGACAGCGTGTGCAGCAACGGACCACGCTGCCCGACCTCGCTCGAGGCCATCGTCCCGGGCTACCTCGGCAACGCCGACCGCAACGCCCGCTACCAGGTCCTGCGCGAACAGGCGGGGCGCTAGGCTCCTGGGGGTGAGGTGATGGGGGTGAGGAGAACGCCTCACGCCTATCGCCTCACGCCTCACGCCCGTACACTAGCCCGATGCAGACCTACCTCGTTGGCGGCGCCGTGCGCGACAGACTCCTGGGCCGTCCCGTGAAGGAACGGGACTACGTGGTCGTGGGTGCCACGCCGGAGGAGATGGTCGCCCAGGGTTTCAGGCCCGTGGGCAAGGACTTCCCCGTCTTCCTCCATCCCGAGACGAAAGAGGAGTACGCGCTGGCGCGTACCGAGCGCAAGACCGCGCCCGGTTACCACGGCTTCGTCTTCCACGCCGCACCGGACGTGACGCTGGAAGAAGACCTCAGGCGCCGCGATCTCACCGTGAATGCCATGGCCGAGGCGGCCGACGGCTCGCTGATCGATTATTTCGGCGGCCGGGCCGATCTCGAGGCGCGCCTGCTGCGCCACGTCTCCCCCGCCTTTGCCGAAGACCCGGTACGCATCCTGCGCACGGCGCGCTTCGCCGCCCGCTACGCACCGCTCGGGTTTCGCGTGGCCAACGACACGCGACAGCTGATGCAACAGATGGTGACGGCCGGCGAGGTCGACGCCCTGGTACCCGAGCGGGTGTGGCAGGAGCTTGCGCGCGCACTGGCCGAGGATGCGCCCCAGGTCTTCTTCCAGGTGCTGCGCGACTGCGGCGCGCTGGCCCGCCTGTTCCCGGCGGTCGACGCCCTGTTCGGTGTCCCCCAGAACCCGGACATGCACCCGGAGATCGACACCGGCGTGCACACCCTGATGGTGCTCGAACAGTGCGCCCGGCTCACGTCCGACCCGGCGATCCGCTTCGCCGCCCTCACCCATGACCTGGGCAAGGGCAGTACCCCACGCGACCAGTGGCCGAGCCACAAGGGCCACGAGGCGCGCAGCGTGCAGCTCGTCGAGGACCTCTGCGACCGCTACCGCGCCCCGCGCGAGTACCGCGACCTCGCCGTGATCACCGCCGAGTGGCACGGCCACGTGCATCGGGCCGAGGAGATCGGGGCAGGCGAGATCGTGCAGGTACTGGAACGCACCGACGCCTTCCGCCGCCCCGGGCGCTTCGAGAAATTCCTCACCGCCTGCCACGCCGACAGCCTCGGCCGCACCGGCTTCGAGGACAGCCCCTACCCCCAGGCCGAGCGCATGCGCCGCGCGCTGGAAGCCGCCCGCACCGTCGAGCCCGCGCCACTGGTCGCCCAGGGCCTGCGCGGCGAGGTACTGGGCGAGGCGATACACGCAGCGCGTATCCGTGCCGTCGAGGGATTGGGAGAGGGCTGAACGGACAGGGATTCCGGGCGGACACGGGCATCGCGACTTGCGACTTGCGACTTGCGACTTGCGACTTGCGACTTGCGACTTGCGACTTGCGACTTGCGACTTGCGACTTGCAACTTGCAACTTGCAACTTGCAACTTGCAACTTGCAACTTGCGACTCAATCCACCAGCGCATCGATATGCGCAAAGGCACTGCGCGCCAGCGCGTGCAGCTCATACCCGCCCTCCAGCAGCGACACGATGCGCCCCTGCGCATGCCGGCGCGCGACCGCCTGTATCTGCTGGGTGACCCAGCGATAGTCGTCCTCGCGCAGGGCGAGCATGGCCATGTCGTCCTCGATGTGGCCATCGAAGCCAGCGGAGATGAACACGAACTCGGGCACGAAGGCCTCCAGCCGCGGCAGCCAGTGGGCGGTGACCGCCTCGCGAAAGACGGCCCCGTCGGCGCCGGCAGGGAGCGGCACGTTGACGATGTGCGGGGTATCCGTCTGCGCGCCGGTATGCGGGTAGAAGGGGTGCTGGAAGGTGGAACAGAACAGCACGCGCGGCTCGGCGGCGAAGATGTGTTCGGTGCCGTTGCCGTGGTGCACGTCGAAATCGACGATGGCCACGCGCTGAAGCCCATGGGTGGCCAGGGCATGGGCCGCGCCGACGGCGACGTTGTTGAAGATGCAAAAGCCCATGGCCCGGTCGTGTTCGGCGTGGTGGCCGGGTGGGCGCACGTTGCAGAAGGCGCTGGCGATCTCGCCCTGCATGACGAGATCCACCCCGAGCACGGCACTGCCCGCGGCCCGCAGCGCGGCCTCCAGGGTATACGGGTTCATCAGGGTGTCCTCGTCGAGCTGCACGTAGCCTTCGACAGGCGCCCGGGCGAAGATCTCGTCCACGTAAGCCGCATCGTGTACGCGCTCCAGCTGTTCACGCGTGGCCGCCGGGGCGTCGTAATGACGTAACATCATGTTGAGACCCTGCGCGATGAGGTGATCCTCGATGGCCGTGAGGCGCTGGGGGCACTCCGGGTGATAGACGCCCATGTCGTGCTTGAGGCAGAGCGGATGGCTGATCAGACCGACGAGCATGGCGGCTCCTGGTGAGTGACTGCCCTCCCGCTATATAGTCCCATTGAACGAGCGAGGCATGAGGACATGGGACCACATTATCTCAACAAACTGTTCCGCCCGCACAGCATTGCAGTGTTCGGCGCCAGCGAGCGCGAGAACGCCGTGGGTACGCGGGTATTCGCGAATCTCCTGTCGGCGGGTTTCAAGGGCGAGCTGTATCCGGTGAACCCGAAACACAAGCGCGTCCAGGGCCGGCGCTGCTTCTCCTCGCTGGACAAGGTCGACGCCCCGGTAGACCTGGCCGTCATCGCCACCCCGGCCGCCACCGTGCCCGGCATCATCCGCGACTGCGGTGAACACGGCATCCGGGCCGCAGTCATCCTCACGGCCGGCTTTGCGGAGATGGGGCGCAAGGGCGAGGCACTGCAGCAGGAGCTGACGGACACGGCGCGCCGCTACGACATGCGCATCATCGGCCCGAACTGCCTGGGGGTGATGCGCCCGGACATCGGTCTCAACGCCACCTTCAGCCGCAACCACGCCCGCCCCGGTAATGTCGCGCTGATCTCGCAGTCGGGCGCCCTGTGCACGGCCATCCTCGACTGGGCCGAGGCGCGCGGCGTGGGCTTTTCCAGCGTAATCTCGCTGGGTGATGCCGCCGACCTCGACTTCGGCGACCTGCTCGACTACCTGGCCATGGATGACCGAACGAAGAGCATCCTGCTGTACGTGGAGGGCGTCCGCAAGGCACGCCGCTTCATGAGCGGGCTGCGCGTGGCCGCGCGGCTCAAGCCGGTGATCGCGGTCAAGGCCGGACGACACGAGGCCGGCTCGCGGGCGGCGGCCTCGCACACCGGTGCGCTGGTCGGCGCCGACGACGTCTTCGATGCCGCCCTGGAACGCGCCGGCGCGGTGCGTGCTCACAGCGTGTCCGAATTCTTCGCCGCCGCCGAAATCCTCGCCCGCGATCTGCAGGTGCGCGGCAACCGCCTGGGTATCGTCACCAACGGGGGTGGCCCCGGGGTGATCGCCACCGACCGAGCGATCGAGGTGGGGCTTGCCATCGCGACGCCGTCGCCTGCGAGCATGGAGGCGCTGAATCAGGCCCTGCCCGAGCACTGGTCCCACGGCAACCCGGTGGATGTGCTGGGCGATGCGCCCCCGGAACGCTATCGCGCCGCGGTCTCGACGCTGCTGGCCGATGAGGCCTGCGACGGTGTACTGGTCATGCTCACGCCCCAGGCCATGACGGACCCCGATGGCGTGGCCCGGGCAGTGATCGAGGCGCGCAAGGGCAGCGACAAGCCGGTGCTGGCCTGCTGGATGGGCAACGGCCACGTGGAGGCGGCCCGCGAGCGCTTCAGCGGGGCCGGCATTCCGGAGTTCAGCACACCCGAAGCGGCGGTCGAGGCCTTCGGCTATCTCGCCGCCTACACGCGCAACCAGCAGCTACTGCTGCAGGTGCCTGGCCCGCTGGCGGATCGCGCCGACGAGCATCGCGCCGCCGCGCGCATGATCATCGAGGCGGCACTGGCCGAGGGCCGGCAAATCCTCACCCTTACCGAATCCAAGGCGATACTCGCCGCCTTCCACATCCCGGTCACGCGCGCCGCGGCCGCCCGCAACGCCAACGAGGCGCTGGTGGCGGCCGAAACCGTGGGCTACCCGGTGGCGATGAAGATCGACTCCCCGGATCTCACCCACAAGAGCGACGTCGACGGCGTGCGCCTCAATCTGGCCGATGCGCAGACCGTGCGCTCGACCTTCACCGAGATGATGGACGCGGCGCGGCGCCTGGCGCCGCAGGCCGACATCCGCGGTGTGACCGTGGAACGCATGGCACGCAACCGCAACGCCCGCGAACTCATGATCGGCGTGATTCGCGACCCGGTGTTCGGCCCGGCCATCAGCTTCGGCCTGGGCGGCACCGCGGTGGAAGTCCTGCATGACCGCGCCGTGGCCCTGCCGCCGCTCAACGCGCGCATCGTCGAGACCCTGATCGGCCAGACCCGCGCCGCGCGCCTGCTCGACCAGTTCCGGCAGCTGCCGCCGGTCAGGCGCAAGGGGCTGGAAGACACCCTGCTCAAGGTCTCCGATCTCGTCTGTGAACTGCCCGAGGTGCGCGAACTCGACATCAACCCGCTGATGGCGGACGAGGCCGGCGTGGTGGCGGTGGACGCACGCATCGTCGTCGCCCCGCCCGGCAGCTCGCTCGACCGCTACGCGCACATGGCGATCCACCCCTATCCCTACGATCTGGTACACGACTGGCAGCTCCCGGACGGCACCCGCATCACCATCCGCCCCATTCGCCCGGAGGATGCCGAGATCGAACGGGACTTCGTGCGCAACCTCTCCGAGGAGTCGCGCTACTTCCGCTTCATGCAGGCCCTGCACGAACTCACGCCGAAGATGCTCGTGCGCTTCACGCAGATCGACTACGACGAGGAGATGGCCTTCATCGCCGTCACCGAGGTCGACGGCCACGAGCAGGAACTCGGGGTGGCTCGCTACAGCATCAACCCCGACCGCGAGAGCTGCGAGTTCGCCCTGGTGGTCGACGATCGCTGGCACCACCGCGGTATCGGCTCGCAGCTGATGAAGAGCCTCATGCAGGCCGCCCGATCCAAGGGGCTCAGGCGCATGGAGGGCGAGGTGCTGGCCAGCAACCGGCGCATGCTGGAGCTGGCCGAGTTCCTCGGCTTCTCGCAGCGCCCGGGCACGGAAGACGTGGAGATCATCGAGGTGTGGCGGGAGTTGTAGGACGTATTGGCCTTTTGGGGCCAACACGCCGTCGATGGTTCGTGGTTGGTCGTCCGTTGCCGGGGCCTGTTTCACCTGGCAGCTTGACGAGAACCTAGAACCCCAGATACAGCCCCATCCCCACGTAGGCGATCTCGGCCTCGTAGAACTGTCCGTGCGGGGCGTGGCCGTCATAGGCCTCGAGCATGACGCGGAAACGGCGGCCGCCGGGATCGGGCCGGCCGAACTCGACGCCGGCCTGGAAGCTGACATCCGGGCTCCAGTCGTTTTGCTGCCAGCTCTTCACGTCCACCCCGCCGACCAGCCGACCGAGCCCGGTGATGATGGTCTGGCTTCGGTACTCGGCGCCGCCATGCAGGCCCGCGCGTTCAAGGTCAGAGGGTTCGCGGCGCAGCAGCACCTCGCCGCCGCCATAGGCACGCCAGCGCGCCCAGTCCCTTGATACCAGCAGCTCCAGCGATTCGTAACTCAGATTCACACGCTCGGGTTCGACACGCAGCAGGAACTCGTCGCCCAGGTGGGAGCTCTGGTGATAGAGACGCAGGCGCGCGGAGAGCGGCCCCTTGCGGTAGCTCACCGGAATGCCGATGGTGTAGTCGGCGTTGACCAGGTCCGTGGACGGCGCCGTCATGTCGAACTGCGCGAACAGCGCGCCGGCGATGCCGACCTGCAGGCCATCACCGGGACGAGAGCCCTGCTGGCGATAGATGCCGAAGTTCTCGCCGTAACCGACAGCACCGATGGTGAGGTCCTCCACGGGCGTGCGGTAACGACGCAGCGCGACGAAGAACTGGGGCTGCTTGGGGTCAGCGACCAGCGGGCTGAAGAGGTCACCCGCCGGCAACGGGACCATGCCGCCGGTCAGCCCCAGGGTGCGATACGCCTGCTTGCGAAAACTGCGCTCGACCGCCGCCGGCTGCTCATCCGGCGACATCAGCTCCACGTTCAGGCCCTGCAGGCCGGCGACAGTACCCAGCCCCTCGATGGCTTGCACCTGCCGCTGCTCGTCGCCGAACGGAAGGCGCACGGTGGCGACACCGTTCGTCACCTCCAGCTCGTAGCTGCCCCGTTCCCAGCCCAGCTCCCGCTCCAGCATCGCGGTAAGGTACCCGGCGAGATAGGCATCGGTATGCCGGTCACCAAGCACCGACTCCGCCGCCTCGGCCCGGGCGCCAAGCAGAAGCCCGATCAGGACGAACAGCGCCAGACCGTGACGTGCGGTCATCTTCCTACCACCGCAATACCTGGGTCAGGTCGATGACTTCCCCCAGCCGGGCGATCTTGACCGGCGCCTGCGCGGTCTGACGAAGGTGTTCGGCGAAGGCCTCCTGGGCCGTGGCCTCACCATGCACCAGCAACACGGGGGGCCGACCTTCGAAATGGCCGTACCATTCGGCAAGGCCATGCCGGTCGGCGTGGGCGGAAAGCCCGTTGATGGTATGGACGGTGGCCTCGACTCGCACCGTCTCGCCCCACAGCTGGATAAAATCGGCACCGTCGACGATGGCGCGCCCCGGCGTGCCCTGCGCCTGAAATCCGGGGAAGATGATGTGGGTGTTCCGGCGCCAGAGGTTGTGCTTCAGGTGATGGCGTATGCGCCCCCCCGTACACATGCCGCTGCCGGCGATGACGATCATGCCCGAACGCACATTGTTGAGCTTCATGGACTGCTTGGCCGTGTGGCTCCAGTGGAAATTCGGCAGCAGGCTCTCCGCCTTGTGCTGTTTCCACAGCTCGCGTGCCTCGGCATCGTACAGGTCGTCATGCTCCATGTAGACCCGGGTGGCCTCGATGGCCATCGGGCTGTCGAGGAAGATCTCCCAGCGATCCAGCTCCCACTCGTCGTAGTGCTTGCCGAACAGGTACAGGATGTCCTGTGCACGGCCCACGGCGAAGGAGGGGATAAGCAGGTTGCCGCCGGCGTCGGCCGCGGCCTTGATGGCCAGACGGATCTCCTCCAGGGTATCGACGTCGCTGCGGTGCTCGCGGTCGCCATAGGTGCTTTCCAGCAGTACCAGGTCGGCCTCCGTGACGATCGACGGGTCGCGCAGGATGGGCATGTTCTTCTGCCCCAGGTCACCGCTGAAGACGAGCTTCTTCTCGACGCCCTGCTCGCTCAGCCAGATCTCGACGATGGCCGAGCCGAGGATGTGGCCGGCATCGCGCAGCCGGATGCGCAGGCCGCGCACGATGTCCACTTCCCCGTCGTAGTCGATGGCGCGGAACTGGCGCATGGTGGCGGCCGCGTCCTCCACCGAGTACAGGGGCTCGAGCAGGGGCAACCCCTTGCGCTCGCGCTTGCGGTTCTCCCACTCGACATCACGCTCGTTCAGGAAGGCCGCGTCCTTGAGCATGATCTTGCACAGGTCGCGGCTGGCGCGCTGGGTGTAGATCTTGCCGCGAAATCCGTTCTTCACCAGCAGCGGCAGGCGTCCGGAGTGGTCGATATGCGCGTGGCTGAGCACCACGGCGTCGAGCGACTGGGGATTGAAGGGGAAGGGTTCGGCATTGCGTGCCTCGTCCTTGGGACTACCCTGGATGAGACCGCAGTCGAACAGCACGCGGTGCCCGCCGATCTCGATCAGGTGTGCCGAGCCGGTGACCTCGCCGGCGGCGCCGAATACCGTTAGTTTCATGCGCATATCCCCTGGTTGCGATGAAACGATGCTAGCGCGCCTGAGGTCCCGGCGCCATGCGCCGGGACCTCAGGCGCGGGCGACGGCTACCAGCACGCGGCCGGTGAGCCGGCATTCGAGCAGGTCATCGAACACGCCCGGGAGCTCGTCGAACGTCACGGTACCGCTGTGCATGGCGGCCAGATGCCGCGGCCGCAGGTCGGCGCCCAGGCGCTGCCAGATGGCGCGACGCAGGGCGCAGGGGCAGTTGGCCGAGCTGATACCGAGCAGGCTGACCCCGCGCAGGATGAAGGACATCACCGTGAGGTCGATGTGAGGCGAGGCGACCAGGCCGATGCTCGCAACACTGCCCCAGGGGTGGGTGCGACGCACCAAGGCGCCCAGGGCATCGCCCCCGAGGTTGTCGACCGCCCCGGCCCACTCGGTCTTGCCCAGCGGCCCCTCGGACGCCGACAGCTCGGCCACGTCCCGCACCTCGGCGGCCCCCAGTGCGCGCAGGGCATCCGCATGCGCTGGGCGGGAGGTGTAGGCGGTGACGGCATAGCCGCGCGCCGTGAGCAGGTCGATCGCCATCTGGCCTACACCACCGTTGGCCCCCGTGACCGCCACGGGACCCTGGTCGGGCGCCAGGTGGTTCTCCTCCAGCCGGTGTATGGCCAGTGCCGCGGTGAACCCCGCGGTGCCGATGATCATGGCGTCGGCCAGGGTCAGCCCGTCGGGCAGCGGCGAGAGGCAGTCCGCGGGTAGGCGCACGTACTCCGCGTAGCCGCCATCCCGTGTCTCGCTCAGGCTGCAGCCGGTGACCACCACGGCATCCCCGGGCGCGAAGCGCTCGCTTTGCGAGGTATCAACGATCCCCGCCGCATCGATGCCGCCGTTGAGCGGCGAGCGGCGCAGGATACGGCCACGACCGGTGGCGGCCAGTGCGTCCTTGTAGTTGATGCTCGAATAATGCACCCGCACCACCACCTCGCCGGGCGTGAGTGCGTCGAGGGAGATCGTCTCGAGGCTGGCGCGCACGGGCTCGGCGTCGGCATGGATGCGAAAGGCGCGAAAGGTCGTCTCGGTCATGGGGCAAGGATACCCGCATCGCCTTTCGGCCGCGAGACGCCGGTCGTATACTGGAAGACACGACTTCACCCGGGAGGCCCATGACCGGTCCCGCAACCCCCCGCCAGCCCGCCAATGTCGTCGCAGGCCCCGGCGTCGGGCGCTGGCATTGCCCCTGTTGCGGCGAGGACGTGTCCCGCCTGCTGCCCAACGGCATGCTCAACCGCCACCCGCTGTGTCCGGCCGATATCTGGCTGCCTCACCCCGATATCGAGACCGCGGCCCGTGAACTGGGGGCGCACCCCGACCACGACGTCTGCCTTGGCTGTCGCGATACCCTGCGCCAGCTCCTCGGCACCCTGCTGGTCCCGGCGGAGGAACGGGCCACGCCGCTGGAATCCCGCGGCCGGGTCGACACCGGCCTCATCGGCGCCGTCGTGCCCGGGCTCAGCCACGAGACCCTCATCCTCGTGTTCGACGCCGACGACAGTCGGCTCGGCATTGCCGAGGCCATCCCCCTCAGCCAGTTCGACCCCCGGCGCATGACCTATCCGGACGAGCGCGGCGCCATCGCAGTGGCCGTGTGGGCGGTTTACCAGCGGGTGCTGGAACAGGTGAGGGCCGAGACCCCGTAGAGCCCGCGGCCAGCATCCCGGCTACTGCCCCGGCCAAAAAATGGGCCGCCCAAAAGGCGGCCCAAGCTTCCCGTCAGTGCTTGCCTTCCGTGTCACCATGGACAACGGAACCGGTGTTGCGCCGGTGGCGCCCGGGCCGGTGTTTCGGCCCGTCCTGATTGAATGACGTGGCCGGGCCGCCCGATATTCCCCCAGCTGCCGTTTTTGACCATCATCAATGCAGCCGCGCTCCGTGCGAGGCATAGTTGTTTCGAGGTCAGTGCACCCGCACGGACCGCCACACTCGACCCACCCCAAGGAAAACCACATGTTTGCCGAGCACCACGACCTGCTGCACGAATTCCCGGAACACAAGGACCGCATCCACGAACTCAAGACCGCCGATACCCACTTCGCCAGGCTCTTCGACGAGTACCACGAGGTGGACCGCGAGCTGCGCCGCGTCCAGCAGGAGATCGAGACCCCCTCCGACGAGTTCGTCGAGGACCTGAAAAAGAAGCGCCTGCACCTGAAGGACCAGCTCTACGCCATGATCAATGGCTGACAGGCGGCCGCGCAGGCATGAAAAAGCCGGGCAGTGCCCGGCTTTTTCGTTTCAGCCTTGCCGTAGACTCAGAACTTCCAGGTGACCTGGGCGCTGAAGATGTCGACGTCGGCCTCGTAGCTGCCCGTCAGGGTATACGGGCTGATCTGCGACTCCAGCGTATTGTCGATGTCGACGTCCTTCACAAACAGATGGGCATAGCCGAAGTCGAACTGCAGGTCGGCCGAGGGCGCGTAGCCAAAGCCCAGCGCCAGCCAGGTGCGGTCGTTGCCCGGGATGCGCGGGGTGCGACGGTCGGCGCCCGGAATCGGCTCCTCGTCGTAGGCCACGCCGGCGCGCAGGGTGAGCGTATCGCTGTAACGGTAGTTCAGGCCGACCGAATAGCGCCAGACATCGTTCCAGTCCTCGGTGGTCACGGCATCAGGCTGGGTGCTGTCGTACTTCACCCGCAGCTCGTCGAAGCTGCTCCAGCCCGTCCAGGTCACATCGGCCAGCAGGGTCAGACGATCGTTCACGTCGCGCACGTAGCTCACCGAGGCGGAATCCGGCAGGTCGACGGCCGCAGAGGCCGAGGTGTCCTCGAAAAGGGTCACCCCGGGTGCAACAGGTGTCGGCGCAAGGTTGTCGAACTTCGCGTCACCTTCCAGCTTGTGCGCTACCCGGGAACGATAGGCGATACCCAGACGCGAGCGCTCCGAGTACTCGTAGAGCAGGCCGAAGTTCGCGCCGAAGCTGATGCCGTCGCCCTCGAGCTCGGCAAACCCGTTATCGGGCTGCCCCACTAGGGTCCCATCGACCGCCGAGCTGAGCTTCGCCTCGATGTACTGCACGTTGAAACCCAGGCCCAGCGACAGCCGGTCGGTCACCTTCGAGGCCAGGGCCGGGTTGATATTGAGTGTGGCGATCTCGGACTCGATCGCATGGTAGCGCCCGATCCAGTCCGGGCGGTACTTGGAGGCCAGACCGAAGGGCGTGTTGATCCCGAGGCCAAACTTCACTTCATTACCCAGGTCCCGCACGTAGTAGAAGTTGCCCACGATGCCGGTCTCGTCGGTGGTGTCGTCGGGCCCGCCACCGGGAACCGTCGAAGCGCCGCTGTCAGTGTACTCCGCGGTCGGCGCGATGTAGTGCAGGGCAACCGCGATCTGGTCGCGGTTCAGCCGCGTCATGCCTGCCGGGTTGAACCAGACGGTACTGGCATCGTCGGCAATCGCGGCGGCGCCGGCGAAGGCGTTGCCCATGCCGCTGGCGCTCTGTTCGATGAGGGCAAAGCCGGCGGCGTGGGCGCTGCCGCAGGTGGCGCCGATGGCGGCGACCAGCGCGAGGCGGCTGCCGATGGACGTGATGTTGTTACTGAGCATTGTTTCCTCCCTGCTCCTGCATTGCTTTTTGAGTTTTCGTCTTGGGTTGTACGGAATCACCCGACGTCCGGAAGGGAACGCGGGCGGCCTTTCTCATCGACGGCGACATAGGTGAGCCGCGCATCCGAAATCTTGTGTGTCTCCAGTGCCACGGGGTTGCGCTGCACGTAGACCTGCACGTCCACGGTGATGGAGGTACGCCCCGTTGCGGCCACCGCGGCGTAGAGGCTCACCATGTCACCAACATAGACGGGCTTGAGAAACGTCATGTCCTTGACCGCGACCGTGACCACCCGGCCCCGCGCACGCAGTACGGCGGGAATCGATCCGGCAATATCCACCTGGGCCATCAGCCAGCCGCCAAAGATATCACCGCCGGTGTTGGCCTGCGTGGGGGTGGCAGGCACGCGCATGACGGGCTCGATGCCCGGCGGCAGCCCCTCGCTCACACCGCGTGCCCTTCATACATGGCATCGATCGCGGCGGCATAGTGCCTGGCGATGCGCGCGCGCTTCATCTTCATGGTGGGCGTGATGAGCCCGTCCTCCACGGTCCAGGGTTCGAGCAGCGGCGTGATGCGACGGATCTGGGCATACCCCGGGAACTCGCGCAACTGGTGCGCCATGCGGGTGAGCAGGCTCTTGTGCACAAAGGGGTCTTCCAAGACCTTCGGGTCGTGGGGGTCGACGTCCAGCTCGTTGCGGGCGTATTCCTGCCATTTCTCCTCGTTGAGCACGACCAGTGCGGCGAGATAGGGTTTGGCCTCGCCGATCACCATCACCTGTTCGAACAGTCCGTCGATGGCGATGGCCATCTCCATGTCGGCCGGCGGTACCTTCTCGCCGTTGGCCATGACGATGATCTCCTTGAGCCGGCCGGTGATGAAGATATGGCCCTGCTCGTCCATGCTGGCCTTGTCGCCGGTATGAAGCCAGCCGTCCTCGTCGATGGCCTCACGCGTGGCCTCCTCGTTCTTCCAGTAGCCGAGCATCACGGCGGGGCTGCGGGTGAGCAGTTCGTCGCTGGGGCCGATCGTCACTTCCACCCCGGGGATGGCGGTGCCGATCGATTCGGGGATGTTGTCGTCCGGTCGGTTGACGGTCACCACGGGCGCGGACTCGGTCATGCCGTAGCCCTGCAGCACGGTGACACCCAGGCCGATGAACAGGCGCGCCACGGGCGGGGAGAGGGCGGCCCCGCCACAGATGGCGAGCCGCAGGCGCCCGCCGAGCTTCTCGTGCACCTTGCTGGCCACCAGCTTCTCGAACAGCGGCCAGGTGGGCAGCAGCGGCGACCAGTCGGCGCGGCCCTGGGTGTATTCGAAGCGCCGCCAGCCCACGTTCTGTGCCTGACGGAACAGCCAGCGGGCAACACCCAGTTTTTCCCCGAGCCCGTCCATGATCTTGCCGTACACGCGTTCGTAGATGCGCGGCACGGAGATGAGTACGGTGGGCCTGACGGTGGTGAGGTCCTCCCCGAGCTGCGGGATGGAGCGGGCATAGGCTACCTCCGCGCCGACCACCATGGGCAGGTAGTAGCCGCCGGTGCGCTCCAGCGTGTGGGAAAGCGGCAGGAAGGAAAGAAACACGTCGTCGCCGTTGAGCTCGCCGCAGGTACTGGCGCTGTGGGCATCGAACAGGATATTGCGGTGCGAGAGCATCACGCCCTTGGGGCGTCCGGTCGTTCCCGAGGTGTAGACGATGGTGGCCAGTGAATCGGGGTCGATGTGCTCGATCACGAGCTCGCCGCCGCAGCCGAAGATCCAGTCGTTGAGCGAGACCAGTCGCGGGTCGTGCGGCTGATCGTCCTCTTCGATGGTGTTGACGCTGACGATGCGCTGCATGCCAGACAGGTCTTCGGCCACCTCCTCCAGCCGCTGCCACTGGCGGCGGCCTTCCACCAGCAGGAGCTTCGCCTCGGCGTGGTTGATGATGTAGGCGGCATTGTCCGGGCGGTCTTCGGGATACAGCGGCACGGTGACCAGGCCAAGCCCCAGGGCCGCCTGGTCGAACACCACCCACTCACGACCGTTGCGCAGCATCACGGCGACGCGATCACCGGGGCTGAGCCCTTCCTTGCGCAGGGCAGCCTGCCAGCGGGCTACCTCGTTGGCCATCTGCGCCCAGGTGGTGGTCACCCAGGACTGGCTGCCGATGTCGTAGTCCCGGTAGGCGGCCTTGTCCGGCGTGCGCGCGACGCGCTCGCGAAACAGCCCCGGGAGGGAACCTGCATCCTCCGGCGTGATCGTGCCTGCGGTGTTATTCATGCCACTCCTCGCTTGCCACCCGCGCGGGCGCGCCACGGGGTCGCTTGTTATTGTTTGCTTAATGTTCGCCAGGGCCTCGAACACGCCCCTTAGTCGTAATTCTAGCCGGCCTGCAGCGCCACGCCGTGAGGTCCGTATTACAGCACAGCCACAAAGGCAATGGCAGGCGGGCGCAGGCGTCAGTCCCGCGCCAGCCAGAGGCGCGAGCGCAGCCCCCACTCGGTGGTGTAGCCGGTCTCGCGGAAGCGGATGTTGCCCTGCCCGTCGATGACGAACGTGGTGGGCACGGCCTTAACGCCGAACTGGCGGGAGAGGTCGCCGTGTTCATCCACCAGTGCAACCCAGTCGAGCCCCTCGCTCCCCAGGTGCGCCGCGACCTCCATGGCCGAGCCCGACTGCATGGCCACGGTGAGCACCGGCCAGTCCTCGTGGATGGCCTGGATACTGCCCTGTTCGAGGCGGCAAATCGGGCACCATTCTGCCCAAAAGTGCAGCAGCATGGGCGCGCCCCGGTAATCGGCGAGGCTTACCCGCTCGCCGGTCGTCGTCCAGCCCGAGAGCGCGGGCGCCGGGCCGCTGGGCATGTCGCGCTGTGTCCAGGCCTTGACGCCGAGATAGACGATGAGGATCAGCAACAGCTCGACCAGGATGATGAGCGCCCGGCGGGTACGGGGGCCGGTGCGTAGAAAATGCTTCACGGACATCGTGTCAGCGCCTGAGCAGGGCCAGCCAGCGGCCCAGGTTGAGGATATCCGCCAGCGCGGCCGCCACGTAGGTCACGGCGCAGGCGGCGAGCACGTGGCGGGCACTCGCCTGGTCCCGCGGATCGATGTAACCCTCCTCGAGCAACGGCAGGGCGCGCCGGAAGCTCGCGTCGAACTCCACAGGCAGTGTGATGAGGTGGATGAGCACCGCCACGCCGAAACTCAGCAGCCCGGCCAGCAGCAACAGCCCGCCAGTATGGGGCACACGGGTAAGCAGCGCCACCAGCGGCACGGCGACGAACAGCCAGGAACCCAGGCGCTGGGCCCGATGCGCCCAGCGTGCCATGTCGGTGCGCAGGCTCAGGGGACGATACCCGGCCTGATGCTGCAGGGCATGCCCCACCTCATGGGCGGCGACGGCCACCGCCGTGAGCGACTTGCCCCGGTAGTTGGCCTCCCCCAGGCGCACCACCTTCTCGATCGGGTCGTAGTGATCGCCCGAGTCGGTGATCTCGACCGGTACCGCCTCGAGCCCGTGGCGGTCGAGCAGGTGGCGGGCCAGCTCGCCGCCCGTGCCCGGATACTCCTCGCGCGGCGCAGCGTGGCGACGCAGCACCCAGCGCGCCCACATCCCGGGACCCAGGATCAGCAGCAGAAACAGCAGGCCGAGCAGCAGGAACGGCATGGCGCTAGCGGATCATTGGCGCCTGACCCGGGCGGGCGCGCGTCTCGCGCCGCTTCGGGCCCTTGGCCGCCGCCTTGCGCACCAGCGGGTCCTCGTCGGCCAGCAGGCGGGCGCGCTGATCGTCGGTGAGCAGCGTGTTGCGCGCGATGAAGTAACGCAGGTTCGGGTCGCGGTCGCTCACACACTGCTCCACCTGCTCGGGTGTAAGGTCGTCGCGCTTGGCACAGTTCAGGCGCACCGTCTGGTCCAGGTCCGCCAGCAGGATGGCGACCTCCTCGGCCGTGAGATCCACGCGGCGCGAGAAGTAGGCCTTCACCTGCGAGTGCTGGTCACGCACGATGAAGTGGCGCCACTGCGGTTCCAGATCGGCGCTCAGCGCCATGTCCATGCGCTGTGGGATGGGAATCGCCTTGTAGTTCCTGCGCAGCTCGTCGTTCATGCCCGTCCTGCCTCGCTATCGATAAACCATGGGACTGTAGAAGCGCCCGGGAGTTTGCCCCGAGGCCGGTCCGAGCGCAAACCGGGCTTGACATAGTGTAAATCATACACTTTAATCGAAGCACGTGATCGTCGTGCGGCGAGCGCACGGCGCCTACCTGCTCCATGAGCCACGCATGAGCTACTGCTACGACTATCCGCGCCCGGCCGTGACCACCGACGTGGTCGTATTCACGATTCGCGAAGAGACGCTGCAGCTGCTGCTGATCAAGCGCGCGGCCGCACCCTACCAGGGTTGCTGGGCGCTGCCCGGAGGCTTCGTCGAGCCGGACGAGTCACTGGAACAGGCCGCCGCCCGCGAGCTGGAAGAAGAGACGGGTGTGGCGGGCGTGTACCTGGAGCAGCTCTACACCTATGGCGCGCCCGACCGCGACCCCCGCGACCGCATCATCTCGGTGGCGTACTATGCGCTGGTGCCGTCGGACCGCCTGCAGCTGCGCGCCGCCTCCGACGCCGAGGACGTTCGCTGGTTCGGCTTCGACGCCCTGCCGGCACTGGCCTTTGACCACGACCACATTGCGCGCATGGCCCACGAGCGGCTAGCAGCGAAACTCGACTATTCCACCATCGCGCTGCAGTTCATGCCCGAGCGCTTCACGCTGGGGGAGCTGCAGGAGGTGTACGAGACCATCCTGCGCGCACCGCAGGACAAGCGAAACTTCCGCAAGCGCATCCTGGCGCTGGAAGCGATCGAGGCGACGGGCGAACGGCGCCGAAACGGGGCACATCGGCCCGCCATGCTGTACCGGGTGCGGGACCCGCAGCGCGTGGCGATCATCAAGTAACGCGACGACAATCGCGCGGCGACCGGCTACCGGGGGCCGCGCCAGACCCGACACAGGGCGTCCGCAGGGCGGGCGCAAGGAGCAGGAAATGGCCAACGCCAACGAAGTGCCGATCATCGAGCTGCCGGAGATCCCGAGCACCCGCACCATCGAGGCCCACGTGCCGCACTACACGGGC
>Ga0129302_1001318_pt1 | contig 18487 bp, 16 predicted proteins | sample BlaSprsedimmetaG_FD_94476 | JGI IMG/M metagenome (GOLD analysis project Ga0129302, IMG submission 94476) | Hot spring sediment bacterial and archeal communities from California, USA to study Microbial Dark Matter (Phase II) - Blank Spring... | ecosystem: Environmental > Aquatic > Thermal springs...
CCATGATACCCTCCCGGTTTCAGGTTCACACTCCAGAACGCCGTTCGCATCCATTCGTCCGGGCAGGTCGACGTGGGGCCTGGTCTCAATCTTTTTGCTATCGCTTCTTTCTCTGGGTGGGATTTCCTGCTGTCTCTAATCGCTTCTCTCCTGCCCGGCTGCCGGCCTTCGCCCGCCGGCAGCCTCTACGATCTATATATTTTCTTGAGGTCACTCTGTTCAAATCCGTGAAAAATATATAGTACGACGGTGACTCTATTGTGTGGAGAAGCTCCCCGACATGGAGGATGGAACTCTTCTCCCGCCTACCCTACCTCAATCTCTACCCCCCCTCAAAAAACAGGTGTTTCACTATGTTCGCCAACCTCAGACAGAATGAAGATGCGGTCTCCCCGATCGTCGCGACGCTCGTCCTGATCGTCGTCGCCGTCGTCGGTGCGGTCGCCGTCGGTACCATTATGGGTACCTTCAGCAACGATGTAGCAGACCAGACCAATATCGGCGATGTCGCCGGTTCGTCCTCGTACGAGATCCTGATCGGCGGCTCGACCACCGTCCAGCCCATCTCCGAACTCCTCGGCAAGGCATTCATGGCCAAGAACCCCGGCGTGAAGATCAACGTCCAGGGCGGCGGCTCTGGTGTCGGCATCACCTCAGCCAAGATGGGCCTCGTCGACATCGGCGCTGCCTCCAAGGCGGTCGATGACAGCGAACTCACTGTCACCCAGATCGGCGGCTCTGCGGTCGTCGTCATCGCCGGAAGCGGCGTCACTGTGCAGAATGTGACCAAGGCCGAACTCAACACCTTCATCACTGCCGGCACCGTGCCGGGCAACCTTACCAGTGCCACCAAGTTCGTCCAGCGCGCCGAGGCCTCCGGCACTGAGGAGACCTTCGCCCAGTGGGTTATTAACAAAGACACAAAGAGCCTCGATGCCTACACTGGCACCTGGATGACCAGCGCCGCCGGTAACGCCGGCGTCCTCAAGGCCGTCCAGGACAACCCCACCTACGTCGGCTTCGTCGATGCGGGCTATGCACTGGACGCTACTGGCATCAAGATCGTCACCATCGACACCTACAGCGAAACCACCAGCAAAAACATCCTCCAGGCCCTGAAGGACGACAAGGCGGGCAAGACCTCTACTGCCTACCCGAACGGCCTCACTCGCCCCCTGAACTACATGACCAAGACGGATGCCCAGAACTCGATCGCCCAGAAGTTCATCGACTTCGCCCGGTCTCCGGCTGCGATCGACCTCTTCAACGAGGCCGGGATGTACAGCATCCTTGAGTTCTCGTAAAATCTCTCCTAAAACTTTTTTTTACCATGGTTCAGACAACCGATCTCCCCGGCAAAATCTTCCAGTTCTCTGCCGCGTCGATGGCGGCCATCGCACTGCTGATGTTCTTCTTCATCTTCGTCACCGCCGCCCCTGTAGTGGAAAAAGAGGGCATCGGGTTCATCACCGGCACCACCTGGAGTTACGATACCCACCAGTACGGGATCTACAACTTCATCGCCGGCACCCTTGCCCTGACCGTTGTGACGATGCTCCTTGCGGTCCCGCTCAGCATCGGAACGGCGATCTTCCTTGTGGAATGGGCGCCGGCGCACGTCGACCGGGCGGTCAGCACCTCCATCGAGCTGCTGGTCGGCATCCCCTCGGTTATTTTTGGTATTTTTGGTTATTTCGTGCTTCAACCGATCTTCCGTCTCTACGTCGATCCTGCCGTCAGCGCCACCCTCGGCTGGATCCCGATCTTTCATGACAACGATCCGTCGGGCGGCTCCTCGATCCTGCTCGCATCCTTTGTCCTTGCGATCATGGTGCTCCCGACGATCACCGCCCTCTCCCGCGAGGCGATGCGCTCGGTCCCCTCCGAGTACCGGGAGGGATCGCTCGCCCTCGGCGCCACGCGCTGGGAAACCCTGCGCCATGTCGTCCTTCCGGCATCGATGGCCGGCATTCTCACCGGCATCATCCTCGGCTTGATGCGTGCGATGGGGGAGACGATGGCGGTGGTGATGCTGATGGGCAATGTTCCCCATATCCCCGGATCGATCCTGGACCCCGCCTATGCGATGACCTCGAAGATCCTCAACGACATCGGCTATAACATTCTGGATGAGGAGTCGAAGAGCGCTCTCTTCGGCATTGCCGCCGTCCTCTTCCTCATCGAGATGGCCCTTGTCGCCCTGCTCAGGGGAGTCATCTCGCGCTATGGCGCACCCGGAGGAAACGCCCGATGAAAAAACGCTACCTGATCGAACGGGGTGCCCTTCTCATCAGCGCCGCATGCGCCGTTCTTGCATCCCTCATGCTCTTCCTGATCGTCGGAAAGATCGCAATCGACGCCGTCCCATCCCTGACATGGTACTTCCTGACGACACCCGAATCCATGACCCCGGGCCTCGGGCAGGGGATTGCAAACGCCATCGTCGGCACCATCACTATCTCGCTCTGCGCCACCATCCTCGCCATACCCCTCGGGGTCATGACCGCGATCCATCTTCAGCGGTATGCGCGGGATACCCTGATGACGCGTGGTTTTCGATTTTTCATCGAGGTGATGTCTGGCACTCCCTCCATCGTTGTCGGCATCTTCGGCCTGCTCGTTCTGGTCTATTACTTAAAACCCCTCTTCGGGGGTTTTTCTCTCATTGCAGGATCTATCGGCCTTGCGATCCTCATCATGCCGGTGATCGAGCGGGCCACGGAAGATGCGATCGCCGCCGTTCCCTCGTCCCTTGAGGAAGGCAGCTACGCCCTCGGCGCCTCAAAGTGGCAGACGATCAGGGGGATCACCCTGCCGACCGCCCTTTCCGGCATCGTCACCGGTATCATCCTCGCCTTCGGCCGGGCCGCCGAAGAGTCCGCCGTCGTGATCCTCACGGCGGGCTACTCCCAGTTCATGCCCGAGGTGGCGGTGAAGGCGAACGAAAAGCTCCTCCTTGGCTATAAGATCTATCCGTTCAACGACGTCATCGGCACGCTCCCGTATTCGGTCTACCACGCCTACGAGAACTCCAATGTGGTTCCGGTTTCCAACGCTTTTGCGGCCGCTTTTGTGCTCATCGTGATCGTTCTCCTCGTCAATCTCACGGCGAAGGCCGTTCTGTGGAGGTGCAGACGCTGATCGGCGGGAGACTTTCTTCGCTCCTCTCGGGGCGTAAAAACCCTCCTGAGGGGGAAGATCTGCACGAGGGCGGTGACGCCCATCTCTCTCCTCTCCCGGAACCTGGTGCCGTCCCCGATACGCCGATGGGCGATGCCGCCATCCTCGAGCCGAAGAAACGCTCCCTCTCCCTCCCGGCGCTCTCTCTCCCCTTCAAATTCGGTGACGTCGGCAAAAATCTTCCCGCCCCCCTCGCCTCCCTCTTCGCGAACCTCAGCGCCCGCCTCGCCCCTCCTGACGACGAGATCGGCACCATCCTCTTCGAGTTCGGGGAGGTCTCCGAACCCTCGATGGAGGGATCGCTCGACGAGGTCGATCTCGTCTACGAGGTCGACCCTCCCTTTCAGTACGTCCGCATCCGGTACGACGCCGACGAACGAGCGCTCTTCTACCACGTCCTCGAACCGGAATTATCCGACGACGAAAAGGTGGCTCTCACCACCGTCGAAAAGGCCTTCGAGAAGATGATCTGCACGAATGTCGAGTTGATCGCCCCCGACCAGCGGGGGGCGTTCCTGCGCGACCGCTACGACGCCATCGTCCGCCTCCTCAGCCTCAGGCTCTCCGAGACCCAGAAGGAGCGGATCTTTTTCCACCTGAGAAAGGACTACATCGGCTACAGCCACATCGACACCCTCATGAAGGACAGATTCATCGAGGACATCTCCTGCAACGGCTCGAACATGAACCTCTACGTCCAGCACCGCGTTTACGGGCCGATCCAGACCTCCATCCGGTTCGAGGACGTCGAACTGAACAACTTCGTGCTGCGGCTGGCGCAGGCGAGCGGCCGCCACATCTCCCTCCTCCAGCCCATCAGGGACGTCACCCTCCCGGACGGGAGCCGCGGCAACATCACCCTGGGCGGCGAGGTGACGAAGAAGGGTTCCACCTTCACGATCAGGAAGTTCAGGTCCAACCCGATCTCGGCGATCGAGCTGATGGACTACGGCACCGTGAGCGCCGACATCATGGCCTACCTCTGGATCCTGATGGAGTACAAGCGCTCCATCCTCATCTCGGGAGGGACGGCGTCGGGCAAGACTACCTTCCTCAACATCCTCTGCTCCTTTATCCCGACCGACTACAAGATCGTCTCCATCGAGGACACCGCCGAACTGAACCTCATGCACCCCAACTGGCTCCAGTCGATCACCCGCTCTGGCTTCGGCGCCGCCACCGGCGGTGCCTCCCCATCGGGCATCGGCGGAGGCGGCGGAGGCGGCAAGGCGCCGGGCGACATCGCCCTCTACGACCTCCTGGTCTCCGCCCTGCGGCAGCGCCCGGAGTACATCCTGGTGGGCGAGGTCCGTGGCCAGGAGGCGTTCACCCTTTTCCAGGCGATCGCCGTCGGCCACGCTGCCATGGGTACCATCCACGCCGGCACCATGGACGAACTCCTCGGCCGCATCGAGTCCTACCCCATGAACGTCCCGCGGAGCCTTTTCTGCAACCTCGACGCCGTCGTCTTCCCGATGCAGCTGCGAAAGGGTGAGCGCAACATCCGCAGGATCACCAACATCGTCGAGATCCTGGAGACCGACCGCGAGTCCGGCGACCTGATCACCAACACCACCTACCGGTGGAAGGCCGAGGAGGACACCTTCAGGTTTTCCGGGCGGAGTTACCTGTACGAGAAGATCCGCGAGACCTTCGGCGTCTCAAAAGAGTTTCTTGCGCAGGAGCAGGCTGACCGCGCCGAACTGCTCGCCTGGCTGCAGAAAAACCGTATCCGCGAGTACCGGGAGGTACTCAGGATGATCCGCGCCTATGCCCGCGACAAAGAGGAGACGATGGCTCGGGTTAGAGGGGGCGCCGCCGCGGATATCCCTGAAGCCGGGTGATGCCCCTCTCTGCAGGGGGACATCTCGCGCCCGCTGCCTCTCGTCTCCAGACGGTCTTCGACTTCACCCTTTCAAATCGGTCCATTTTCAGGTGGCCGCTCCCCCTGAATTAGGGGGCCTTCTTCCCGTTTCCTTCATAAAGGGCGGGAGGAAACATCGCGGCTTGAAAAGAGGCAGTACGTTTTCATGATTGAGAGGCGGCCTCGTGTGAACCCCCTGCCTTTGCCGCGCTCATTCGATATACAGGTCTTTCTGCGGCAGATCTCCTGAAAGCACCCTCAGGTTCCCGCTGCCGGTAGCGGTGCACTTCGCCGTCCCGTCGGACCCGGTCTGTGCCCTGGTGGGAGTGACGCTGAGGCTGCCGTCGATCGTGATGAAGGTGACGTACACCTCCTCCACCGGGTTGCCGAAGAGGTCGGTAACTGTCGCTGTCACCGTGTCGGTCGAGTCTTCAAAGGATACGTCGAGATATGCAGGCGGGTCGAACGCCCGTTTTTTCGGGATATCGATCGGCCCCGCCGTGTTGAACATCCCGGTGTCGTCGGTCACCGTAAGAAGGATCCTGAAGGGGCCGGAAGACTCGAAACGGAGCGGCACGATCTTGCCGCGATACTCCTTCTCCGTCACCGTCGTCTTGTCGGACCAGTTGATCGGTGAACTCTGGTTCGTCGCCATCACCGTCCAGGTCCAGTCCTGGATGTCGCCGTCGTCAAACGATCCCGATCCGTCCAGCAGGATGTATTCTCGCTTTCCAACGCCGATATCCTCGCTTTCGATCGAATATCGTGCGATCGGGGTCGGGGCCTGGAAGGTGCGCTCAAAGACGTTGGTGTGTGAGGTGAACACCCTGACCTTGACCGTCTCCCCCTGACTGATGTTATAGGGGGAGGAAAAACCATCGGTCATGTTGATCCGGATCATGGCTGTTTTTGTGGCTCCAATTATCGGCCATCCCTTCGGGTCGCCGGTCGTGTTGTAGAGTATCCCGTCCCACTGATACCTGAGGGGATAGCGGCTGTTGACGGTCACCGCCGTGATTCGGGTATGGTCAACGTTGGCGTTGTAGATATCGAACGAGATCGCACTCCAGTTCCCGGTCTCGTTCATCGACGGGTATATGGCCTGCCAGTCGGCGAGGGCACACTCCGGGGAGATCTTCAGGATCTTCAGGTTCTCGTTCTCCGTGGCTTCCTGAAGGCTCTGTCTCTGCATCTCCTTCTTCTGAAACTCCGACACCATGACGGCAAGCCCGGCCGCCGCTATCACGGTGATCAGGATGAGCAGGAGCGTCCCGACGATCACCGAAACGCCTTCCTCGCGATCAGGGGGGCAGATCACAGGTGTAGGTCGGTCAAGAAAAGATATAGAGGTTTCTACGTTATGCTATAGATTTTATGTCCTCTATTGTGTGTTGCTCTTCTTCCGGTCCTTCTCCTCATACCCCTCGCGCAGCAGGGTCATCAGGTTCTTTACCGGCAGTTTCGTGTTTTCGGCGATATGGAACTCGCAGAAGGGGCAGCACGAGACGACCACCTCTGCGCCGCTCGCCTCGAAGGCCTCGCCCCGCATCCGCCCCAGGGCGGCCGCCTCCTCGGGCACGCCCGACCTCACCCCGCCGCCCGAGCCGCAGCACTGGTTCGGGGTCTCGACGAAGGTCTTGGCCACCTCTCTGAGGAATTTTCTTGGCTCCTCTGAGATCCCCTGCCCGCGCAGGAGGTGGCAGGGGTCGTGATAGGTGGCGGTGATCCCGAGTTTTGCCGGGGGCTCGATCCCGTAGCGGTTGAGCACCTCGGTGGCGTCCAGCACCTCAAAAGGCGTTTTGTAATCGTTCTTCAGGGTCGAACCGCAGCCCGCGCACATCGTCATCACCACGTCGATATCCCGCGTCCTGAAGGCCTCGATGTTCCGGCGTTTGAGGTGGTCGATGAACGCGGTCTGCCCGGTCCTGATCAGGGGCGACCCGCAGCAAACCTGCTCGTGCGGGATCACGATGCGGATGCCGTTCCTGCGCATCACCTCGAGCATGTCGAGGGCGGTGTCGGGGAGGCGGCCGTTGTACATACAGCCGACGAAGAAGCCGACGGTCGCCCGCACCTCGCCCTCGGGCTCGATCACCTCAGGCACCCCCTCCAGGAAGGTCTCCTTGATCCGCGGCACGCTCCGGCCGGTCTTCCTGACCAGTTCGGCGACCTCCTGGTGGCGCGGCAGGGTGAGGCCCTGCCTGTTTGCGATCTCCCGCAGTTTCTCGATCGCCTTGCCGGGCAGCTGGATCCCCTTCGGGCAGACCTTCCAGCATTGCTGGCAACTCGTGCAGAAGAAGAGCCCTTCCTTCACCGCTTCGGGGACGCGGTCGCCCGTGTCCCTGGGGTCGAGGGCGAGGCGCAGTTCCTGGCGCATCGCTGTCGGGCCGGCGAAATCGGTCACCTTCAGGGCAGGGCAGACTGAAACGCAGGCCATGCACTCGATACAGTCTCGCAGGGGTTTGATCGCATCGATCTCCTCCTTTGTCGGGAAGGTGGCGCACGGGGCCGGGGCGATATGCGCCAGGCGGTCGATGTACGGGGCAAGGTCCACCTCGAGGTCCTGCACCACCGGCAGGTCGAGCGGGCTGACGACCATGCCGTCCTTCGCCTCGGCGAGGCATGCGAGCACCGGCGTGCCGTTCACCTTCACGGCGCAGCTCCCGCACTGCCCGGACCCGCAGCAGTAGCGATAGGCGAGCGTCTGGTCCTGTGCGTGGACGGCGTGCAGGGCGTGGAGCACCCGCGCCCCCTCGTGCACCTCGACGGTGTAGGTCTCCGGGTGCGGTTTTTCGTCGGTCTCCGGGTTGAAGCGGATGATCGTAAAGGTGATCTCTTTCATTGTCCTATCTCCTCGATCCACGCCTCTCTGAGGCTGATATGGGTGTGGCCGAAGGGCGAGGCCTGTGCGTCCCACGTATGGACGACGTCGGTGCGGCAATGCGCCCCCCGGTTTTCCGGGCGGAGCAGGGCCGATCTGGCGATGAGCATCGCCGTGGTGCAGAGGTTCTGCACCCCGCAGCACTGGAGGAGGTTCCGCCCCGCCGCCGCCTTCAGCCTGGCGCCGAGCAGTTCCTCCGCGGAGCGGAGGGCGGTGTGAAGCCCTGTTTCATCCCGCCTGATCCCGGCGCCGTCCCACATCGCCTGCTGGAGGCGCTCCTGCACGACGTTCGGCGTCACCTCGCCCTCGAAGAAGGCGGCGAGCCTCTCTTCCTGCGCCTCGACCTGCGCGGGATCGATTGCCCCTTTGCGTACAGGTGCACGGCCTGCCGCCTCCCCGGCCCGTTTCCCGAAGACCTGCGTGTCTGCAAGGGCGTTGCCGCCGAGGCGGTTCGCGCCGTGGACGCCGCCCGAGCATTCGCCGCAGGCGAAGAGGCCGGGCAGGGTCGTCTGCCCCTCCGGGGTGATCCGGAGCCCGCCCATGATGTGGTGGGCGGTCGGGGCGACCTCCATCGGCTCCGTCCTGATGTCCACGCCGAACCTGAGGAACTGTTCGAGCATCACCGGCAGCCGCTCCTCGATCTGCCTGGCCGGCAGGTGGGTGACGTCGAGCCAGACCCCGCCGTTCTTCGTCCCCCTTCCTTCGAGCACCTCGGTGGCGATCGCCCGGGCGACGACGTCGCGGGTCGAGAGCTCCATGCGCGCCTGGTCGTAGCGGGCCATGAACCGTTCGCCGGCGGCGTTGATCAGGCGACCTCCCTCGCCCCGCACCGCCTCGGTCACCAGCCTGCCGCGGGCGTCATACGGGTAGACGGCCCCGGTCGGGTGGAACTGGACCATCTCCATATCGATCAGGTCGGCCCCGGCGCGGTAGCCGAGGGCGAACCCGTCCCCGCTCCCGGTTCCCGAGTTGGTGGAGACGTCGTAGACCCGCGCTCCTCCTCCTGTCGCCAGCACCACGGCGTCCGCCCGTATCGCCCGGATCTCGCCTTTTTTATCCAGCGCCAGGGCGCCGCAGACCCTGTCGCCGTCTTTTAAGAGCTCGATCGCTGCTGTCTCCTCGATCTGCTCGACCTCGCTCCCTCTCAGCCGCTCCATCAGGGTCGCTATCATCTCGTGGCCGGTGCGGTCGCCGGCATAGCAGGTGCGGGGCCGGCACTGGCCGCCGAACGAGCGCTGGGCCACCTCGCCGTCCGCCGAGGCGTCGAAGACTGCTCCCCACGATACGAGGTCGGACATCCGCGCGGGGGCGTCGTTGACGAGCGCCTCGACCAGGGCCGGGTCGTTAAGGTAGGCCCCGCCCCGCATCGTATCCTCCTCGTGGAGGGTGCAGGCGTCGGTGGTTTTCAGGACGGCGTTGTACCCGCCCTCGGCCATCGTCGTGCAGCCTCCCTTTCCGGTTATGCTCTTGGAAAGAAGGACAGTTTTGCCATATCGGTCGGCCTCGATTGCCGCCCTGACCCCGGCGCCGCCACTCCCGATCACCAGGACATGGCAGTCGATTACTTCCAGCGCGCGCATCCTATTATTACGTGGGACATGTCAGTACATAAATACCATTGTGTGGGATCAGCGAGAGTGAGCCAGAAATGAGGCTTGTAATGAAATTTGGGGGCACATCCGTTGGCGATGCGGAATGTATCCGTCGTACGGTCGACATCCTTGAACGCTACCATGCCGAAGGGCACGAGATGGCTGTCGTCGTCTCGGCGATGTCAGGGGTGACCGACCAGCTCCACGCCATCGCAGCAGAGGCCGAGTCCAGTGTTGAAGAACCCCCGATTGAGGCGTTTATCCAGGCGATCCGGGCGAAGCACATGAAGACCCTCGAGGCCGTCGCCCCGGGCCAGGCCGCCGCCGTCGGGAGTGTCATTGACGACCGGCTCGAAAACCTCGATCATATCCTGACGGCGGTCCACGCCCTCCACGAGCTCACCCGCCGCTCCAAGGACTATATCGTCTCCTACGGCGAGCGTCTCTCGGCCCTGATCGTGAGCGCCGCCCTGCGCGAGCGGGGCATCTCCTCATCGGCGCTCGACGGGTGCGAGGCCGGGATCCTGACGACGAACAAGCACGGCGACGCCCTTGTCCTCCCGTCGAGCGATCCGCGGATCAACAGCCGCATCCTTCCCCTTCTGATGAACTCAGTGCCGGTGATCACCGGTTACATGGGCTGCACGCCCGAGGGGATCGTCACCACCCTGGGCCGGAGCGGTTCTGACTACTCGGGTGCGATCGTCGGGCGGGCGATCGACGCCGACGAGGTCTGGATCTGGACCGATGTGGACGGCGTCATGACCTCGGACCCGCGGATCATCAAGAACGTCCGCGTCCTCCCGTACGTCAGCTACCGCGAGGCGATGGAGCTCTCGTTCTTCGGGGCGAAGGTGCTTCACCCCAAGTCCATCGAGCCCGCTATGGAGAAGGACATCATCGTCCGGGTGAAGAATACCTTCAACCCGGACTACCCGGGGACGATCGTGCGGCGGCAGGAGCACCGGGAGAAACGGGTGGTCAAGGCGGTCACCCACATCGAGCGGGTGGCGCTCGTGAACATCAACGGCGTCCAGATGATCGGCCGGCCCGGCGTGGCGCGGGAGATCTTCACGGCGCTGGGCGACGCCGGGATCAACGTGATGATGATCTCGCAGGCCTCCTCGCAGGCGAACATCTCCCTGATCATCGACGAGGGAAACCTTGCGGAAGCCCTCGAAGTGCTCGCGGCCCCGGTGAAGTCCGGGATCGTGCGTGAGGTCACATCAGACCGGAACGTCGTGGCGATGGCCGTCGTCGGCGCCGGAATGGCCGGCACGCCCGGCATATCCGGCCGGATCTTCACGGCGCTCGGCAAGGCCGGGGTGAACGTGATGATGATCTCGCAGGGCTCGTCAGAGGTGAACGTCTCGTTCGTGGTGCGGCAGGACGACAGCCGGCGGGCACTCCAGCTGCTTCACGATGAGTTCAGGCTCTCGGAGGCGTGCGACGATGAGTAAGGATTCGGCCTATGCCGACGCCGGCGTGGACATCGACCTTGAGGCGCAGGGCGTAAAGACGCTCATCCAGCAGCTCACCTTCAGACGGACCGGGGCCTTCCCCATGCTCGGTTCGGTCGGCCACTTCGCCGGGCTCATCGAGTTCGGCGACATGGCGCTCGCCCTCGCCGTCGACGGCGTGGGCACGAAGATGCTCGTCGCCGACGCCCTCCAGGACTGGACGACCGTCGGGATCGACTGCATCGCCATGAACGTGAACGACCTCTTCGTGATGAACCTCGAACCGGTGGCGTTTGTCGATTACATCGCCACCGATGGGATCTCGATCGAGAAGATGCGCCAGATCGGCGTCGGCCTCAACGAGGGCGCCCGTCAGGCGAACATGAATATCGTCGGCGGGGAGACGGCGACCCTGAAGGGGCTCGTCACCGGCCTCGACCTCGCCGGTACCTGTCTTGGCGCCCAGAAGAAGGCCGATGTCGTCACCGGGGATGCGATCGTCCCCGGCGACCTTGTCGTCGGCGTCCCCTCCACCGGCGCCCACTCGAACGGCTACACCCTGGCCAGGAAGGTCGCCCTCGAAAACGGCGGTTTCGACGTCGTCCTCCCCTCGGGCCGGACCGTCGGCGAGGCGCTGCTTGCGCCCACCCGCATCTACCGGGAGGCCCTCGACGCCGCGGCCGCCTGCGAGGTGCACGGGATGTGCCATGTCACCGGCGGCGGTCTCCTGAATTTCACCCGCCTCTCGTCCTTCGGCTTCGATATCACCGAGCCTCTCCCGGTCCCCGAGATCCTTGCCTGGACCCAGGAGATGGGCGGACTTTCTGAGAACGAGATGTACCGCACCTTCAACATGGGCATGGGCTATGCCTTCGTCGTCCCTGAGGAGAGTCTCCGGACGCTGCAGCAGATCGTCCCGGACGCCCGGATCTGCGGCGAGGTCGTGAAAGAGAGCGGGGCCTCTCTCCGCGGCGTGCGCATCCGCTGAAAAAATCGATTTCTCATCTTTTTTTGTCGTCTCCCGGATAAATCAGGAATATTTATATAATCAAGCGATATACTGCCAATCATACCTGAAGGGAGGTGAGTTCATGGCAGATAAAAAGAAACCGGCAGCAAAAAAACCTGAAGAGGTAAAACCGGAGACAGCAAAGAGCGCACCGGCAAAGGGAGCGAAGAAAAAGTAAGATCTCTTCTCCTCAACTCATTTTTTTTCTGCGGCGGCGTCGCCGGGATTTTTGATGATTGCAGAGTTCCCTGAGGGGTCCTCGATGATCAGGGTGATCTGTGCCTGCCCCTTCCTGACGAGGGCGATCTGCTCCTTCAGGGCGAGCGCCCGGTCCCGCTCCTCCTCTTCGGCGGTCCTGAGCGCCGTGTCCAGGACGTCCTCGATCCGGTCGAGCACACCCTCGATATTGGTGATATATCCCTCGGCCGCCGGGCCCGGCCTGATCACGATCCCGAGCTCCGGGACGGTGACCGTCCCTGACGATCCCCGCACCACCCGCACGCAGAGGTCGTCCTCGCAGGTCACGGCATACTCGCACATGGCCGGCTGCCCCTCCCTCAGGATGAAGGCGTCGGCCATCCGCCACCCGCACGGGCAGACCGCACTCTCGATGAGGATCTCAGAAAAATAGGGGATGGTTTCTGTCTGGTAGATATACTCGATCTCCTTTTTACAGACCGGACAGGGCGCACGGAGGACGTTTCGCACTACAGTCCCCCGATCTTTTCCCGGGAGATCTTCACCGACATCGGGGTGACGAGCACATAGTGCTGGTCTCCAAGGCCGATGATGTCGCCGTTGACGTCGTGGGCAACCTCCCGCAGGTCCTTGAGCACGCGTTCGTACATGATCTTGTCGAGCTTTAAGCGGGAGATGTCCACGATGACGATGTTGCCGTTGTAGACTTCGTCCTTGACCTTGGGGGTGTCTTTGATGTCTGCGACCTGTGCGACCCTGACGTACATAGAGGCAGGCTCTTCGCCGGTCGCCCCCTCGTATGTGGCGAGATCGAGTTCCATATAGTCGTCCTGCTTTGCCGGAGCAGATTTGCCGATGATGGAGTCGAGGAATTTACCCATGAAAAGAACTGTAGAATGGAATTTATTTAAGGGTATCCAATCTTTCTTCAGAGTTCCAGGTTCCAGACGTCGTCTCCGACCCGGTGGAGCATCCGTACGACCTTTCCTTTCTCCATGGCAAGGAGGTCCGCGGCATCATACAGGGCGATGCCGATGGCGAGCGGCTTCCCGTGCCGTTCCTCGGCGATCACGCAGGGAGCATCCTTTTTTACGTCAGGGCTCACCCCCACCACGCCCGGGCGCATGATGTCGGCGCCGTTCATCACGTACGGCACCGCCCCGGAATCGACGGTGACCCGCCGCTCAGCGAACGGACGTTCCACCGCACCCCTCACTGTGGTAAAAACGCGGCCGTCCACCTCCATAAGGAGCGGCCGTTTGTCGATGAGGTAGAGGGTGAAGGGGGAGTTCGTCTCGACCACCTCGATATTTTTCGAGCGAAACTGTTCCTCGGCGGCCCCGATCTCGTCGGCGAGCGCCCGCTGGACGCGCGAGCCCTCTGACTTCTTGATCGTGTGCCTCTTTTTCACCACGATTGTTTCCATTCTTCAGTACAATTTGCGTTTATTCTTCTTTAAATCGTTCGCCGCGGTATGTTTAAGTAGATTCCACGCGCATGTATGGTACTCTTGAAGAGGTCCTAAAGGTAATTGCCATGACGAAAAGACCACTGGAGATCCTTGATCAGGTACTCAACGGCCAGCCCGTTATCATTTCTTTGAAGGGCGGGCATGAAATCCGGGGGGTCCTGCAGGGATACGATGTCCATCTCAACCTCGTCCTTGACCGGGCTGAGGAAGAGGTCGACGGTGCCGTTGTAAAGCGCGGCACACTGATAGTGCGCGGGGACAATGTGATCTATATCTCTCCTTCAGTCGAATAATCTGGGTGAATTAAAATGTCAAAAGGTACGCCATCAATGGGTAAGCGGCAGCACCACAGCCACATCACCTGCCGCAGGTGCGGGAAGTTATCCTTCCATGCGAAACACAAAGTCTGCTCTGCCTGCGGGTTCGGGCGCAGCACGAAGATGAGCAGCTGGAAGTGGACGACGAAGCGCCCCAAGGTTCCAACGCATTAAGGTCTGAACATGTGTGGGATCGTTGGCATCGTGGATGCTGGCGGTGTCTCTTTCCCGCTGTATTATGCCCTGTATGCTCTCCAGCACCGGGGACAGGAGAGCACGGGAATATCAACTTTTGACCGGAGGCCCTTCGTCCATAAAGGACGGGGGCTTGTGGCCGAGGTATTTGACGAACAGATACTCGGAAGGTTGAGGGGCACCGTCGGGATCGGGCATGTAAGATATCCCACGACAGGGGCTAATCTGCCCGAGAACATCCAGCCGTTCAATTTTGTCTTTCGGGAGCATACGCTCTCTCTTGCCCATAACGGGAACCTGGTGAACACCAACGCCCTGCGCACCTGCTATGAGCAGGACGGGCAGATCTTCTGCACGACCACCGACTCCGAGGTGATCGCAACGATCATCGCCCACGAGATCCGCCGTTCTGGATCGGTGGAGGACGCTGTTGGAGTTGCGATGCAGAAACTGCAGGGCTCGTACTCGGTTGTTCTCACGCTGGACGACGCCCTCTATGCCTTCCGCGACCCGCTCGGGATCAAGCCCCTCTGCATCGGCAGGACGCGCTCGGGCTACATCGTGGCCTCGGAGAGTGTGGCTGTCGACGCCCTGAACGGAACCCTCCTGCGGGACGTCGCCCCTGGTGAGCTGGTAAAGGTCACGGAGAACGGGATCACCTCGACGCAGCTCGCCGTCTCAGACCGGCGGGCGCACTGCATGTTCGAGTTCGTCTATTTCGCACGGGCGGACTCTGTCATCGACGGCACGCTCGTCTACGATGCCCGGCGGAAGATCGGCGAGGAGCTCTATCTGGGCGCGCCGATGGACGCCGACATGGTGGCGCCGGTGCCGGACTCGGGGACGGCATATGCGATCGGGTATTCGCAGGCGTCCGGGATTCCGTATCTCGAAGGGCTGATGAAAAACCGCTATATGGGTAGGACCTTCATCATGCCCGACCAGCAGATGCGTGAGAACGCCGTGCGCATCAAGCTCAACCCGATCAAAAAGCACCTTGAGAACAAGTCCGTCGTTCTCGTTGACGACTCGGTGGTGCGGGGCACGACCTCGCGCCGGCTCATCGATATCGTCAGGGACGCCGGGGCACGTCAGGTCCACCTCCGCGTGGGGTCGCCGCCGATCGTCGCCCCCTGCTACCTTGGCGTGGATTTTCCCACCCGCACCGAACTGATCGCAAGTTCCCGGTGCACCGAGGAGGTGAAGGACCTGATTCATGCCGATTCGCTCTATCACGTCCCCCTCTGCAAGATGGTGGAGGCGATCGGGATCGACGTCGGCAACCTCTGTACTGCCTGCCTCACCGGGCAGTACCCGGTCGAGGTGCCGGGGGAGTGCTGCGACGCGCGGTGTGTCGAGTTTCAGAAGGGAAGCGTCCAGACGCGTCTGGACGTGGATTAACTCTTTTTTCCCCTTTCTTTCCTGTCGGGTATTCTTTTCCGCGGGGGAACATTTCGGAATGTTGTTTCTTCGCGCGTGTGGGTGGGCATGCCGGAGGCTGAGATCGGGGGGATACCTTATGCGAAGAAGTGAAAAACGTGAAGAACAGTAGCGAGGGATGGATTTGAACCATCGGTCTACGGGTTATGAGCCCGTCGGGATTTCCTGACTACCCCACCTCGCTTCGCTGTTATATTGTTTGTCGGTCCTCTCATATATAAGAATCTCAGGGTCCGACGGCGGCGGTCGTTTTTGCCGCCTCCGTCCGTTGTACGGCTGCGCGCTGCGGGCGCTCCCTGATCCCGGTTCTGGGGCGCTGAGGTTTGAACGGCGCCATCGCTGTTCCCATGGCAAAACGCGGGAAAAATGTGCAGAATAGTAGCGAGGGATGGATTTGAACCATCGGTCTACGGGTTATGAGCCCGTCGGGATTTCCTGACTACCCCACCTCGCTGTGCGGGATATACATCTAGTCTTTTCTTGCGTATATAGTTTCCTCGCTCCCCGATAGATACCTGGATAATCCCCTCCTTCCTATCCCCTGCATGGACGACGAGCTCGAACGGATCAGGGAGAGGAAACGGCTGGAGCTGGCGTCGCGGCTTTCTGCCAAAGACGGCGTGATCGAGATATCGGACCACGGGTTTGCCGGCGCCATCGCCGCTCATCGATATCTTGTCGTGGACTTCTGGGCCGAATGGTGCGGTCCCTGCCAGAGGGTCGCCCCTGAGATCGAGGCGCTCGCTCTGGAGTTTGCGGGGCGGGTCGCCTTCGGGAAATGCAATGTCGACCTGAATCCAAAAACTGCGAGGTCGTTCGGGGTCGAGGTGATACCGACGCTGGTCTTCTTCTCAAACGGCCGGCCGGTCGGGAGGCTCACCGGCGCCCTGCCGCGCGAGACGCTCAGGTCGCAGGTGAAGAGGGCGTTTGGTCTATCCGAATAACGTCCTTCCCCCGAATATCTCCCCGAGTTTTGCGGCGAGCACGAAATCGGTCCGGGTGAGGCCGCCCGAGGCGTGCGTGTACCAGAAGACGTCCACATGCCTGTACCTGGTGAGGCAGATGTCGGGGTAATGGTCCGCGCTCTCGGCGCCGAGGGCGATCACCTGACCGATGAAGGCGGCCGCTTCCCCGACCGACCCGAAGGAGAACCGTCTCTTCAATTTCCCGTTCTCGAACGACCACCCCGGCACCTGCGGGAGCAGGGCCATGATCTCCCGGCGGGTGAGCGGCGCCGCACCCGGAACAATCGGCTGCACCGATTCTGTGCTGAGAGGCATGGATATGCCTTCGGGTCATTATATTTAAATATTTCCCTGGGTGTGCAACGTAGTTAAACCCGGATGCCGAACATTCTTTTGTGTCTGAGGTCTTTGCATCCCTTCATCCGACATTGCAGGGCATGCTTGCCCACCGCCTTGGATGGGACGACCTGCGGCCGGTGCAGGAGGAGGCAGCCCTCGCCGCGGCCGAAGGAAACGATCTCCTGGTGGTGGCGGGAACGGCCGGGGGCAAGACCGAAGCGGCGCTGATCCCGGTGATCGACGCCGTCCTCAAGGGCGGTCTCTCCGGTGTCTGCTGCATCTGCCTCTCGCCTCTCAAAGCTCTGATCAACGATCAGGAGGAGCGGATGCTCACCCTCTGTACCCCGGCCGGCCTTTCGGTGCAGAAATGGCATGGCGACGTCCCGAAGGGCGAACGCTCCTGGGGCGGCGGAGACCCGCCGCACATCCTCCTCACAACCCCGGAGTCGCTTGAGGTGATCCTCCTCGACCCCGCCCTTGCCGGCGACCTGCGAAACCTCTGTTTCGTCATCGTCGACGAGGTCCACGCCTTTGCCGGTGATCTGCGGGGTGTGCATCTCCGCTGTCTCCTCGACCGCCTCGACGGCGCGGCCGGTCGGCCCCTCCAGCGGATCGGGCTCTCGGCGACCCTGGGGAACCCCGGGGAGATCCTCGCATGGTTCTCCGGCCCTGGCCGCCGTGCCGGCCTCGTCGCCGTCCCGTCTCCGCCGGGAAAAAAACAGTTTTCGTTTCTCGTGACCGACCGGCCCGGGCTGGCCGATACAGTTTCTCGCCTGGTCGCCGGCCAGCGCGCCCTCGTCTTTGTCAGGAGCCGGAGCGAGGCCGAAAGGCTCTCCTCCGCCCTTGCCGGGATGGTCGATGCTCTCTCGGTTCACCACTCCTCTATCCCTCCCGCCGCCAGAAAGGCCGCCGAGGCGTCGCTCTCCGGCCCGGGCGCCGCCTGCGTGATCTGCACCAGCACCCTCGAACTCGGCATCGATATCGGCGGCCTCGACCTCGTCGTACAGGTGGGTCCACCGCCCTCGGTCTCCTCCTTCCTCCAGAGGCTCGGGCGGACCGGGCGGCGCGGCTCGCCGGCACGGATGGCCTTTGTGCTCGCGGACGACCTCGACCTGCTGGTGGCGGCGGCGACCGTCGAGGCGGCGACGCGCCGCGAGGTCGAGCCCCTCCGCCCGCCGGTCCTGCCGTACACCGTCTTCATCCAGCAACTCCTTCTTGTGCTCCTGAAAGAGCGGCGGGCGCCGCGGCGGGGTGTAACCTCCTCCCTCCTCTCATGTGCCGCCTTCGCCGGGATCAGGGAAGAGGACGCCGGAGCGATCGTCGATCACCTCCTCGCGGATGGCATACTCTCGGCGGACGGCGTCTTTCTGATGCTCGGGCCGGTGGCCGAACGCACGGTCGCCCGCGTCCACGGCCGCGACCTCCTCTCGGTCTTCGCGGGCGCCGGCACCTTCCGCGCTCTCACCCCTGAGGGCGAGGCGGCCGGCGACCTCGATCCCAGGTTTGTGGCCGGGGGCGTCGGGACGGTCTGCACCCTCGGAGGGCGGCGGTGGCGGATCATCGCCCTCGACAGCGA
>Ga0129302_1001324_pt1 | contig 18426 bp, 20 predicted proteins | sample BlaSprsedimmetaG_FD_94476 | JGI IMG/M metagenome (GOLD analysis project Ga0129302, IMG submission 94476) | Hot spring sediment bacterial and archeal communities from California, USA to study Microbial Dark Matter (Phase II) - Blank Spring... | ecosystem: Environmental > Aquatic > Thermal springs...
CCAGAATTCATATTTCTTAGGGCCAAACTTGTGCAGCCATCTGGGTATTCCAGCCCGCTTTATCAAACGCTTAACTTTATTAATGAGTTTTGTTTTTTCTTTCATGGGGAGAAAATCCCTCCCTCCTCAGACAGCCTTACGGCTGCTGAGGGTTATAAATCTTTAGATTTTGAACAGAGCCGCTGAGCTTTATTTGCTCTAAAAAGAAAGATTATTAAGTGAAACTTTTTGACTCTTTATATGAACTTAAGCATTCCCAAAAAGCACGACTCTGCCATTCTTGACATTCTGCAGGATACAGTAGGCAAGGGAAAGCAGGCCCTTGTTTTTGTAAACACGAAAAAGAGCGCTGAAAAGCTTGCTGAGGACATTTCAATTAAGATTAAGCTTAACAATAAAATGAGCAGAAAAGCTGAATTGTCTCTTCTTTCAAAAAAAGCACTGCATGCCCTTGACAGCCCGACAGCTCAGTGCGAAAGGCTTTCCCGGTGTATTTCTAAAGGGGTTTCTTTTCATCATGCAGGGCTTGTTTCAGCCCAGAGATCCTTAATAGAAGACAGCTTTAGGTCAGGCAGGCTCTCTTTTATAGTTGCAACCCCAACACTGGCAGCGGGAGTAGACCTGCCTGCATTCAGGGTTATAATAAGAGACTTAAAGAGATTCTCAAAAGGAAGAATGGTAGGCATGCCAGTGATGGAATATAAGCAGCAGGCAGGCAGGGCAGGGCGGCCAAAGTATGACCAGGAAGGCCAGTCTCTGGTTGTAGTTTCTACAGAAGGGGAAAAAGAAAAGACAGCAGAAAAATATATTCTTGGAATGCCTGAAGAAATATACTCGAAGCTGGCAGTTGAGCCAGTGCTGAGGACAAATGTCCTTTCCTTAGTATCAGGAAATTTCTTTTCATCCAAGCAGGCCCTACTTGATTTTTTCAGCAGGACTTTCTGGGCTTACCAGTTTCAGGATATGGACAGGATATCTTATTTTATAGATTCTGTCCTGAGCGAGCTTCAGGAATGGGGATTTATTGATATCGGCAATGAAGATAAGCTTTCCGCAACTCGCTTAGGGAGAAGAATATCTGAGCTTTACCTGGATCCTTACACTGCGCATACTTTTGTTGAGGCTTTGAAAAGAATTGGCTCAGAAAAGGATTTGGCAAAAGACTGCTTTCCAATTCTTTCGCTGGTTTCGCTTTCCCTTGAGCTGAGGCCTTTGCCAAGTGTTTATGCAAGAGAGATTGAGGCTGTCACCCTGCTGGTTGGAGAAAACTACGAAGACTTTCTGTTTGATGTGCCAACAGAGTTTGATATGGAGTATGATGATTTTTTCAGAAGCATTAAGTTTTCCCGAATAATAACTGAGTGGCTTGATGAAGCGAGCGAGGAAGCCTTGTATGAAAAATACTCGCTCAGGCCAGGAGAGCTAAGGCAGAAGCTTGACATCTTTGATTGGCTTTTATACTCACTCTCAGAGCTTTCTCGAATCTGCAGGATAAATAAGCTTGCCAACCCTGTGCATAGGCTGAGAATCCGGCTTAAGTATGGGGCAAAGGAAGAATTAATACCTCTTCTCCAGATAAAAAATATAGGCAAGGTCAGGGCAAGGCTTTTTTACTCTGCCGGAATACGCAATATTGGCGATGTAAAGAAAGCAGGCCTGCCAGCACTAAGCAGGCTTATTGGCTCAAGAATATCAGAAAAGATTCTTGCAGAGCTAGGAGTAATAAAAGCCGGGACCAGGAAAGAAAACGAAGAAGCAGTAATAGATGATGCACAAATAAGCCAGAAAGGGCTGAATCGATTCTTTAAGTAAACTTTAATTAAAGCCTGTTATTAACAAGATTTATAAAAATCTTCTATACTCTTTATAATAATGCAAAAGAAAAAAAACGCCAGGAAAAGCCGCGGCTTCCGGATTAAGGTTTTAATAGAGCTTTTAGTAATCCTTCTTCTTTTTGCTGCAATCTTCTCATACTCACTAAAGTTCTCAAGAGTGCATTCGGTAAATGTGCTTGCAGTAAGCGAGGCAGGTGAAGACGAGCTTAAAGGAACAATAGCAAGAATATACCTTGAGCTTAAGCCTGGGAAAGGCAGGGTTTTTATTGACTCTTCGCCTCTCACTAAGCCAGACTTGCAGATGTCTATCAGGTACTCAAGAGACCTTGCATGTGAATTCCTTTCAGCAGACTGCGGGCAGTATGACTTTCTTTACACAATTGACTCAGGGAGCTTTCTTATTGGAGGGCCGAGTGCTGGCATGGCCCTTACTTTACTGACAATAAGCGCACTGGAAAATATTGAGCTTGATGAAGGTGTGGCAATAACAGGTACAATTAATTCGGGCTACCTCAGCGGGCCGGTTGCAGGCGTTACGGAGAAAATAGAGGCAACTGCTTCATCAGGCATCGAGAAAATTCTTATTCCTTCTGGGCAATCTCTTTTTGTAAGGGATAATGTTACAGTAAACCTTACAGGATTGGCAGAAAGCCTTTCTAAAGAGTTGTTTGAGGTAAGGGATATTTATGATGTGCTCAGAATCACAGCAGGCAGGGATTATGAAGAGGAAACAGACTCTTTTACTGTAAACCAGAGGTATATTGATTCCATGAGAAATGTTGCTTCTGCACTTTGCAGCAGGACAAGGCAGCTCTTTGATGAGGTTTCTGCTTCTGGAGAAACAGATAATGTTTCGCAGGAAATACTTAATAAGTCACTTCAGTCTCTTGACCGCTCAGACAAGGCTTTCTCCATGGGTGCGCATTACTCAGCAGCAAGCTTCTGCTTCTCAGCAAACTCTGAGCTTTTCTTCCTTAAAATAAGGCACCTGGATGAGGAGGAGCTGCTTAAGGTAGAGTCGCTTGTATCAGAAAACCTTGATTTTATTGAGTCGTCTATTGACAGGGAGTTCAGCACTCTTGGCGATATACAGATAAAAGGCGCTGTTTTTGACAGGGTCAGGCAGAGCAGGGAAAGCCTTGAATTGTTTAGGCTGAACAGGACAAGCCGCATGGACTTAGCCTATTCTTTTGAAAGGCTTTTTAGTGCAGAGCAATGGAGCAGTTTTTTTGGGTTAGACACCAGAAGAATCAGTATTGACCACTCCCACCTTAAATCAAAGTGCATAGATATGGTTTATGAGTTGGATGTCAATTATGATTATCTTGGCTCAATCCTTCCTCATTCAATGCTAGAATCAATAGATTATGGCTCGGCAAGAAAGGACTTGTATGCGGGCAGATACGACCTATGCATATTTAATGCGCTAAGGGAAAGGGCTTCGATGAATGTGCTTAGTACCTATCTCTTTCATACAAAAGAAATGATTAATATTACACTTGAGAACAAGCTCAGGGCTGCCCTGATTGAGATTGCCAAGCAGGAAAAAAAAGGAAGCTTTCCCTTTGTTGCGTACAGCTACTATGAGTATGCAGGCATACTTAAGGAGCAAGGCGACATATACTCATCTGTTCTTTTCTCCGAGTTTGCCATTGAGCTGTCAAAGATGGATGCCTTTCTAACAAGGGAGAGGCCTGGAGTAAACCTGTTCTGGCTTTTCATAATACTCTTTGGAATAATAGTAGGAGCAATACTCAACGATATAATATTTACAAGGAAGCGAAAATGACACGATGCGGCTTATGCAGGAAAACTGCTCCTGTTTTCAGGCTTGATTTCAGCCCCTGCTTTCTATGCAAAGAATGCTTCTCAAAGAATTTCGAGAAGAAAATCCTAAGGAACCTAAGAAACTCAGGACTTCTTAAGAAAGCAACTTTTTATGCAGCCAGGGGCGGGCACCTGGAAGAAAAGACTGTTTTTTATGTATTGGGCAAACACCTGGGGAAATCCCCAAAGCTTGTTTTGGCTGACACAAGCAGTTACATTGCAGAAACTGTAGAGTCTTTCTCTTCCCGCTTTCTTGAGCACTTTATCAATGGAAGGCTTCTCAGGCCAGACAAAAGCAACCTTCTCTGGCTTTGCTCAGCTGAAGAAGTAAGGAAATACGCAGAAATTAAAAACATTTCAGGAAAGCTTAATGATTCTGGAAAGGTTTATGCTTTTCTATCCGAAACAAAAAAGAAGGACCCTTCTCTTTTCTTCTCAATAGCAAGGTCTGCTGAGAAGTTAAATGAAAGCCTCGCCAGGGAAAATAAAAAAGAAGACAGCAATTAGCTTATTTTTTTTAATAATAATCTTCTCAGCTTTCTTTTTAATGCGAAACCATGAGGTTATGTCTCTTGGCGCACTGTTTTTATCAGGAGAGACTATTTCAATTGAGGTTTATTTCTGCCCAGGGTGCAGGGAAGATTTCCTTGAAGTTATTAATTCCTCAGGCCATGTTGCGTGTGCTTTTTATTCTTTAACAGACCATGACCTTATAAGAATCCTCAGCTCAAAAAACGCAACGGTTAAGCTTTTTGAGCAGAACTTTTATCCGCAAGCCCATTCTTACAGGGGATTTCATCCAGTGAGGTCTCTTGCACTTATGCACAACAAGTTCTGCATCCTTGACAGAAAAGCTGTGGTTACAGGCTCGCTTAACCCAACCCTAAACGGCTTCAGCGAGCACAACGACTTCATTGTGATTCGCTCTCAAAGGATTGCGAAAATCTTTGAGAGAGAGCTGGCAGAATTGGGTACATTTTCCTATAAGAAAGAGATTCTGAGAAGATTTTCCTTTGATGAGGGATACATTGAAGCGAGATTCTGCCCTGAAGAGTCCTGTGAAGACACCCTGGTCGCACTTATTAATTCTGCAGAAGAGCGAATCCTTTTTGCCCAGTTTCTTATTACAAGCCAGCCAGTCTCAGATGCTTTGGTAAAGGCCTCTGAAAGCGTTTTTGTCCAGGGAGTGATTGAGCAGTCAAAGCAAAACATCTTAGGCAGCAAATATGCTTATCTTTCTTCTTATATTCGGGTTGAGCTCAAAAGAAAGATTCACCTTAAGTATTGGGTAATTGACGATACTGTGCTTACTGGATCATACAATCCTTCAATTGGGGGCAACACGAAGAATGACGAGAACATAATTATTATAAAGAACAGGCAGATTGCAGATTTCTATGCAAAAAGGCTTTCAGAAATAATTGTCATAGGCTAATTACTCTTTTTCGCCTTCCTCTCCCCGAAGCTTTCTATCGTTGTATCTTTTTATAACCTTTTTGTAATTTTCAAACTCAGGCATGGACTTAATCTTAAGAATCAGCTCCTTTGGAAGCGTTTTAATAGTCTTGTTTGTGAACTCAAAGACCGTTTTAAGCTCATTATCAAGGAATTCCCTGCTTTCATCTTCAGGAACAGCCTCATCAAAAATTTCTTCATCATCGTTTTCCCATTTCTTTGAGGCAAAAAGCCTTCTTATGAAGCAGAGAAAGCCTTTTCTGGGTTTCTCATCATCAAAACTGTCATCAAAATCATCCTTCAAAGCTTCGGGCTCAGGCTCTTCAACTATAACCTCCTCAACAATCTCTCTTTCAACCTCATGCGGCTCATCAAACCCGTCCTTGTCCTCCACAATAAAAACAGTTTTTATTTTTCTGATTATCTTTCGGTGAATAGGCTCTCTTTCAATTACCTCAACAGACCTGTTCTGGCTTGGCTTTCTGGCAGGCTTTGTCTTTTTCTCCTTAGACCTTTTTGCAATATAGTCATCCAATTCATTATCAAAAGCCCTTCTTTCATCCATGCTCTCAAAATTTTCATCAAAAGCCATTTTATAAGGTCCCACACATGATATATTTAAAATTATTCTTTTTTCAGGCTTGTGCCTTTCATTGCTCTGTACACTGTCCTTTTCTCAAAAGGAGGCTCTTTCGTCAGGTCAGAAACAGCCCTTGTGAGTTTTGAGTCCCAGTTTGAAAGCAGAAGCTCCACTTCATCCACAGGAATGGATGTTTTTGCCGAGATCTCCTCGCTCGTGAAAAACTTGTCGCTGTTCTTGTGAAGGAGCAGGATTATCCTGTTCATTTTCTCAGAATTTACCCAAAGCCCCTGAAAAAACCTGCTGACCGACTGCTTAAACCTCTTATTCTTGGTAACGCAGATTGCTTTTGGCTTTACAAGAATCTCCTTTTTCCCTTTATAGACCTTCTCAAGCTCAACAATCCCGCTTTTTTCCATTTTGTGCAGGTACTCATGCACTGTTGAGGAAGAATGCCCAACATCTTTTCTTATGTCCTGCATTTTTGCGCATTCGTATTTAGAAAGGTGCTTCAGAATCTTTCTTGAGACTTCCTTGCCCCAGAAATATGCCAGGGAATCCTTTAGTGCTGGCTCAATCTCCATAGGAAGAATCTCAATAATATTCTCATTTGCGTCATAGTATAGGCAGGCTCTGCTGCTTTCATTGATTTTTTTCTTAGGCATCTCTTTAGATTTTTTCAAAGCTTGTTTTTATTCTTTTTCTTTTTTTAGGTTTTCGGAAAACCCGAAAAATCAAAAAGTTTATATATCTGCAGTTTGTTATATTAAAAAATATACTGATTTACTCGATTTCGCACAAAGGAGGTTAATAAAATGGGGTTTGACGGAGTAATTTCCACAATGATTATTTTCATAGCTGTAGTTGGAATTACAGTTCTTGCGGTAACCAGCTTCAAGGCAATTGCTGACCAGTCTGTTTCGGCTATGGAAGAAAGGTCAAATGTGCTTAATAACAGAATAAAAAGCGACATTACCATACTTAGCGTTGCTTTTAACTCCACTCATGAAAACATAACAGTAACCTTTCAGAACACCGGAAAGATTAAGCTGGACCCTGAAACTATAGACCTGTTTCTTAATGGCTATTTTGTTTCAAGAAACAGCAGGGTTTGCTTTGTTGAGCCAAGCACCGATACATTAAACCCAGGGATTCTGGATCCTTCGGAGGTGGCAATAATTGAAATGCCAGCAGCAAACTTATCTTCCGGGACACACAGGATTAAAGTAACGACACAGTACGGCTCATCGCATGAAGACTCGTTTAGCGTGGAATAAGAGGCTTTGCTAAAATGGTTGATGCTATTGACAAGATAAAGGATGACTTCTTAAGGAAGAGGAAAGATTTCTTTCCGATTGACCTTGAGAAAGACGAGCTGACGCGATTCCTTGGGTTTGGGCTTCCCAGAAATTCTCTTCTGCTTATGGAAGGCAGGGATGGCTCTGGCAAAAGTGTTATATCCCAGAGGTTCTGCTACAGCTTTCTTAAGGAAGAGGTTAGTGTTTCCTATATCTCTTCAGAGCTGAATACGGTCTCTTTTATAGAGCAGATGGATTCGCTTTCATATGACATAAAGGAGCATATCCTTGACGGAAAACTGCTATTTATTCCTGTATTCCCAATATTTGGCAATGTCGTTTTTAACGAGAGCTTTGTAGAAGACTTAATTGCAAATGAAAAGATATTCAGCAGTGATGTGATAATCTTTGATACGTTTTCTTTTATTTTTGTCAATGAAAACTTCCCGATTGCCAAGTGGATGAGTATGATTAAGGTTTTCAAGCATTTTGCCAGCAAAGGCAAGCTGATAATAATCTCGATTGACCCCGAGCATCTCCCAAAAGAGTATCTTACTGTAGTAAGGTCGCTTTGTGATATTTATTTTGAGCTTCTTATAAAGGCTATTGCCGGAGAGACTGTAAGGGTGATAGACATAAAGAGGTTTAAGAGGCCTGCCGGTCCGTTTACTCCGGTTATTCCATTCAGGATTGTTCCTGGGCATGGCCTGATAATAGAAATAGCAACCCTTGAATAAGCTGTTAAAAAATGCCAGCCGAAAAAGAAAAGGAAAGAGTAACAAAGGCGCAGGCAAACTTCGACATAGCCCTTAGGTCGTATACCCATCTTAGGAAGTATATTGATGAGATTACAAAAACCATGCCCACGCCAACCTATTATACTGAGCTCAGCTTTGAGCTGAAGAAAGACAGTAGCTCGCTAAACATCCTTTATCCTGTAGGGGACCAGCTTTTTGTGCATGCATTCAGGGATGATAAAGGCAAGGCAAATTATTTTGTTGTAGAGCCCCAGCTTGACGGCAGGACTCTTAAGATTCTGGATAAGGTGCTGGACAGGATGATTGAGATTATCCACAGGCTTCCAGTTCCAAAAGAAGAGATGGATATTGTCTCGCACATCTCCGGCCTGCTCAACAAGATTGTGTCAATAAGCACTTTTAAGGGTGTGTCCGGGCTTGGCATGAACAGAATACTTGTTACGCCTGAGCAGTATGTTATAATTAAGTACTTTCTTCTAAGAAACCTTGTAGGCTTTTCAAAGCTTGAGCCCCTTCTCAATGACCCTTACATTGAGGATATACACTGTACAGGAGTCGGAAAGATTAAGCTCGTTCACAAAATCTTTGGAATGATGTATACAAACATCGATTTCCCCGAGGACATCTCAATTAACAAGTACATGCTTGAAACCTCTGAGAGGGTAGAAAGGCCAGTATCTAATTCAAGGCCTGTTGTAGATGCCATAATGCCAGATGGATCCAGGGTAAACTTTATTTTTGGAAGAGACATTTCCAGGGAGGGTTCAAGCTTTACTATCAGGAAGTTCTCTGAAGTGCCGATTAGCATTATAAACCTTTGTGACTTCAATACGATTAGTGAGGAAATTGCTGCTTACCTCTGGCTGATAATTGAGGCAGGCATGAATATCTTTATATGCGGGGAGACTGCTTCAGGAAAGACCACAACACTTAATGCAACCTCGGTTTTTATCAGCCCGGATAAGAAGGTATACACAGTAGAAAACACGCCAGAAGTAACCCTGCCGCACAAGACCTGGCAGCACCTTGTAACAAGAGAAGCAGGCAAGGATACAGATGTTGATATGTTTGACCTGCTTCTTGCTGCTCTCAGGAGCAGGCCAGACTATGTAATTGTAGGAGAGATCAGGGGAAAGGAAGGAAATGTAGCGTTCCAGGCAATGCAGACTGGCCATCCTGTAATAAGTACATTTCACGCCGGCTCTGTGCATTCAATGGTTCAGAGGCTGACCGGGCACCCTATTGATGTTCCCATCTCTTTCGTAGATAACCTTAACGTAGTCCTTATCCAGCAGACTGTCTCGGTAAATAACCACCTTGTAAGGAGGGTTCTTAGCGTATCTGAGATTGAGCGGTATTATGATGTTGAGAATAAGGTTGTCTCAAGAAGGGTTTTTGTCTGGGACAGGTTTGCTGACAGCTTTTACTTTAGTGGATACCATAATAGCTACATTCTGGAGAAGAAGGTTGCCCCTAAGCTTGGAATTGACCCAAACGAGATTTACAATGAGCTCGCAAGGAGGGCAAATATTATCTCGAAGATGAAGCAGAGTAAGATTTTCAATTATTACGAAGTCTGGAAGTATGTAAAGCTCTTCTACCAGAAAGGAGTTTCCTCACTAACTGAGGCGTTAGCATGATAAGCTTCTTTAACAGGCTTGGGTATGCATCAGTCTTTGACTACCTGCTTAAAGTAGGCCTTCCGGTGTTTGCAATCTGCGGGATTATGTTCTTCACAGTAAGGGCGCTTAGCATAGGGTTGTATTTCGACATTATTGTCATGGCAATTGGCTTTCTTTTTGTTTTGCTTTATCCAATAATTATTAATGAGAAAAGAAGGGTGTCAATAGACCAGAACCTTCATTTCTTTATAACATATGGAGGCGCTCTGAGCACAGTTGGCCTGTCAAGGCCGATGTTTTTTAAGATGCTTGGGGAGAAAAAGCATTATGGTTATACCAGCGAGCTGATGAAAAAGATGGTTTATGTAGCTAAGAGGTGGAATGTTGGCTTTGCAAAAACCACGAGAAAGCTTGCAAAGCTCTGCCCATCAACAATCCTTTCTGGTTTCTTATACAGGCTTGCTTCATCCTTGGATTTTGGTGTTGACTTAGAGAACTTTCTCTGGGAAGAGCAGGATTCCCTGATGCAGGATTACTCAACCCAATACAAGCAGTCAATTGAAAACATCTCAATGCTTAGGGAGGTTTACATTGCAATGACAATTTCATTTGCATTTGCAATGAGTGCAGCCCTGCTCCTCCCTATGATAATGGGCATACCCATGTCAGTAGCGCTTCAGTTTGGCATAGTTGGCATCATAACAATTGACCTTATTATGCTTGTGCTCATCCAGGCATTTATTCCTCCGGACAGGCTTCTTCATAAGCTAAAGCACAAAGACGAGCTTTCAAAGATAGCCTTTCCTTTGTTCTGCCTTGCATTGGCTGTCTGCTCGGTGATTTTTTACCTTCTGTTTATGCTTACTTCACTGGACCTTCTTGTGGTTTTTGCAGTCAGCTGCATTCCCCTTTTTTTTATAGGCCTGCTTGGAAAAAAGATAGAAAAGCAGGTTAGTGAGAGAGACAGGGATTTTCCCGCTTTTGTTAGGTCGCTGGGTTCTACTTTGTATGCGCAGGGAACCAGTGTAACAACCTCGCTTAAGTCCTTAATTGTTCACGAGCTGGGCTCAATCAAGATTCTGGTTGAAAACCTTTACAAGAGGCTTTTCCTCAGGATTAATAACGAAAAGGCATGGTATTTCTTTTCAGCAGAAAGCGGAAGCAACCTGATAAACCAGTTTGTCAACATTTTTTATGAGGCGATTTACCTTGGTGGCCACCCTGTAAAAATAGGAGAGATTGTAAGCAAAAACTTTCAGCAGCAGCTCTCCCTTAGGAAGCTCAGGCTCCAGATGGCTTCATCTTTGCGGGGAGCCCTGTACGGAGCCCTTCTTGGCTTTGTGGGAACAATATATATCTCTTATGCCATTTCAGGCTCTCTCTCAGAAATGTTCTCGTCAGCCCAGACAGATGTGGCCCTTGAAGGCCAGTTTTCAGGGCTTGCTGCATCGCTTTTTCCTGTCCCAGACGAGCAGGTAGCAGGCACTTCAGTTACAGTCATGCTTGCATTTATTATTATAATACATTCCTTTTTTTCAGCCTTTATGCTCAAAATGATAGATGGAGGGTCAAAATACTCGCTTTTCGTCGACTTTGTGCTGATGCTTTTGCTGGGAGCCACAATTGTCTTCCTGATGCCTATATTTGTGGGGCAGCTAATCTCCCCGGTTGAGGTTTGATTTTTAAAGCTTTTTTAACCCTTAAAAGCTAAAAAACAGAAAGCTTTAAATACTAGCGTGCATAAAAACACAACATATAATACAAAAAACTATATTAAGTTTTATAGTTTAAGCTAGCGAGGTGCCTAGAAATGAGAAATCTTAGAAAGAAAGCTGAAATGGGGGTAGGAACCCTGATAATCTTTATTGCGCTGCTTCTGGTTGCTGCTGTTGCTGCTGGAGTAATTATCCAGTCTGCAATATCCATGCAGGAGAAAGCCCTGACTACAAGCCAGCAGGCAAAGGGCCAGATTGCAACTTATGTAAGCTCTGTCGCAATTTACGGCCTGGATGGAAGAGACAGGTATATTGAGTGGTTTGAGCAGATAATGAAGCTTGCGCCAGGCTCAGACCCAATAAAGCTTGATGATGCACTGATGATAATAACGCTTCATGATTCCTCAGCAACCCTGCATTATCGTGGAGTCGGCAATACCTTTGACCAGAGCACCACCGGCTATATGACCAATCAGGTTGAAGTGCTGGGCGCTTTTTCCAATGAAACCTCTTATGAGCTGGCAGGCAATGACCTTGATGATGATGGGCTGCCTGATTCTGTTTATGTGACTAATGCAGGGGCGATAACATTTAACCTTAGCTCCGGTGTTGAGTTTGCTATCAGCGGAATAGACTGTTCAGCAGGCCCAACAAACATCACAGGCACATATAATGTAAATAATGATTACATCAGGACAGTGGAAGCAGAAGGCAGTTGTGGAGACAATGCAGTAGAGGCTGGAATAATCACAATAACCCCAACAAACCTTGGAAGGGGCTACTTTGCGGTTGAATATCTGCAGACTGGGCCAAACCATATTGAAGGAACGCTTCAGCACGGAGACCAGGTGCAGCTTTACATGCAGCCTCCCAGAAACATCGGAGAGAACGAGAATGTAAGGATAACGTTTATCCCAAAGCTTGGAACCCCAACCTACAAAGAGTTTACAACTCCGGATGTTATTGCTACTGAGAGAGTGGCATTGAGCTGATTTAATTTGTTATATTATTTTATATTTTTTTAATTTAGTAAAAAGCAAGGCGTGCTTAGTCAGGAAAAATGTTTTAAAGGTGGTATTATGCCCGCAAAAAAACCAAAAGATAATCAAGAAAAGAAAAAGCGAAAGATTAGGTCGCATCATCTTGAAAGGTCAGCGATATTCCTTATGATTTCGCTTTCTGTTGTTGGCGCTATAATCTTTTTGGCATCGCTGTCAATAACATCAGGAAGTACTGCACCAACAGAAATCCAGGTTGTCCAGATGAGGCAAAGCGGGATTATACTGCTCTTGTTGATAGTCCTGCTTGCTAACATTGTGCAGTTTGTTGTGCTTGCAAGAATATATGAGCAGCATGAAGAAGATCTGGCGAGGTAGTTTAATAATGCTTAAGAAAAATTCAATTGTTCTTTTAGCAGTCATTTTTGCTTTTTCTATGCTTTTCCTGGCTGGCTGCAACTCTAAGAAAGATCTTGGAACAAATCCTTTTATTGGAGGAATAAAAGCCCTTTCGCTGGAATTTATTCCAAATGCCCCTCCTTTAGAGATTCTTGATTCAGGGCTCCAGCCTTTTTCTGTAGCTGTAAAGGTAACTAATGAAGGAGAGGCAGAGGTAAAGGCAGAAAACGCAAGAGTGTGGATTGATGGATTCAGCCCTTCTCTTTATGATACAAGGAGCGAACTCCTCTTTAAGCCCCTTGAGATGGACCTTATGAGAACAAGAATGACTGCAGACAGGTCTATCGTGCCAGGAGGAAGCGTAACTGAGCTTTTTCCAGTTGATGGCGATCTGGTCTATAAATTTTCTGTTTCTGGCAACCAAGAGCAGGCTTTTAGGGCAAACTTATGTTATCTCTATAAGACAGAGGCAACCTCCTCAATCTGCTTTGATTCTGTTTTGGTCAGGCCTGCCGGAGATGGAATCTGCCTTCTTTCAGGACAGAAGCAGGTTTTTGCATCATCAGGTCCTGTGACTGTTTCAGCATTGAGCCAGCAGCCCGTGGGAACTGACAGGTTGAGAATAGAGTTTAAGGTGGAGCATCTTGGCTCAGGAAAGGTAATTAAGCCGTTCCTGGACAATTTCATTGAGGATACATGTTTGACATCCACCCAGCAGGATTACTTCACTAATGAGAATATTGTTTTTGTAAAGGTTGATCCGATTGGGAGCTGGTCTTCCGGGAGGTTTGAGTGCAGGTTTTCCACTAATCCTGAATTTAGCTCAGCAGCAGTCCGTAGCGGCAGTTATGGCGTTAGCTGTGTGACAGTATCAGGCAAGGATACCTGCAAGCCTAACGTACCTCAGTCTAACCAGCAGGGATTTGTGAGGCTTATACCTTATACCGACGGAGAGGGAGACTACGGCACGGTTGTTTGTGACTATTACTACGGAAACGAGGACAAGGGCAACTTTATAACACAGCTTAACATTCAGCTGTTCTACCAGTACAAGCAGTCAGCAATGAGGAAAGTCATAATAAAGCACACTGACTTTGAGTAAGCAGAAATATTTTTGCTTGTCTTTCTTTATCTTAATTTTGGCTTTCACTTCTTTTACTTTCTGTTGTCTTTTTGCTGAGATTTGCTTAAGAATTCTTTTTTAAGGAGCAGGACTTTCTCGCTAAGGCTGTTAATGTCATCCTTCAGCTTAATAATCTGCGCATCTTTTTCTTTTATTTGCCTTTCGAGCTCAAGGGAATAGCTTTTTAGCTCTTCAATAAGAGCTTCTTTTTTATTTTCTTCTTTCATTTTCCATTCTCTATGCTTATCCTAGCAATAGTTGCGAGCAGGCTTTCTAGCTGTAAAATAGTGTCAGAGCCTTCAACAAGCCTGAACTCATGCTCTCCGCAGGCCTCAACCATCAAAAGCTTGCTGGTGTCATCTGTGGCTGAAGCAAGCACCTGCCTGTGTATCTGCTTGACCATATCTAAGCCTGAAAGGCCATACTCATACAAGGCTTTTATCATCAACTCTCGGGATTTTTCAAGCTTTCCCTGAAATGCATAATCCAGGAATTCTTCTACTTCCTTCGGCCTTGCGTTAGAGGAGATCTCATAGACAAGCTTTTCATCAACCTTCCTGGAAAGGGCAGCGCAGGACTGAAGTATATTCTCAAGCTTTCTGCAGTCGCCTTCAGAAACCTCAAAAAGCGCGTCCTTCCCGCCTGCGCTAATCTCAAGCCCTTCACTTTTCGCAATCTTGTCAATGAGCTTTTCAATCTGCTCTTTTTTAAGTGGCTTAAACCTGAAAACCGCGCACCTAGACTGTATTGGCTCAATTATCTTGGAAGAGTAATTGCAGGCAAGAATAAACCTGCAGGTTTTTGTGTAATTCTCCATAGTCCTTCTCAGGGCTTGCTGAGCTTCCCTTGTAAGCGCGTCACTCTCATCAAGGTAAACAACCTTAAACGGCACATCAGAAATTGACCTGGTCCTGGCAAAGTCTTTTACCTTTGTCCTAACAACATCGATGCCTCTTTCATCTGAGGCATTGAGCTCAAGAAAATTCTCTCTCCAAGCGCTTCCATAGAGCTTCCTTGCAATTATAACTGCCAGGGTAGTTTTTCCAATGCCTGGCGGGCCTGAGAAAAGCAGGTGAGGCAGGTTCTTTAGCTCCACAAAAGCCTTGGTTCTTTTAACTATCTCTTCCTGGCCAAACACCTCGCTGAATTCTTTTGGCCTGTACTTTTCGGTCCAGATTTCATGGTCCATAATCCAGTACACAGGAGAATACTTTTTAAATATTGTGATTTTATTTATTTAGAAAATGAAAAAAATACTGCTGGATACGAATTTTTTGCTGGTTCCCCTTCGGTACGGGATAAACCTCAGCTTAGAGCTTGAAAAGTTTCAGCCTTTTCAGCTTTTTATTTCGGCTGAAGCCCTGCTGGAGTTAGAAAAGCTTAAGCCAGGAGAAAGGAAGTTTGCACTTTTGCTCCTCGATAAGCTTAACCCGGCAGTGATTTTTAAAAGCAAAAAGGTTATAAATCAACTGCCTTACCACGAGTTTAGCCTTGCTGAAGCAGAAATCTCCTCAGCATATTGCGACAGGATTATCCTGGAGCTGTGCACGCAGTACGGCTTTATGCCTGCCTCGCTTGACAAGGATCTTATAAGGAAAGTAAAAAGTCATGGAGGCAAATCATTAACGCTTCACGCAAACCAGATAAAAGAGGTAGGCTAATGTCATTTTAGCATACCTTGCATCAGTGTTTAGGCAACAGGCATTCAGGAAGCTAAAGGTGATAAAATGTTTTACAATATAACACTTAAGGATACGATTAGAATTGACCCCAAGCTTTTTGACCTGCCTCTGGAAGAGGCAGTGCTTAAAGAGCTTAATGTAAGGTATCTTGGTTATGTCTCACAGGAGATGGGGATTGTCGTAGGAATCAGCTCGGTTGGAGAGGTAAGCGAAGGAAAAATAATTCCAGAAGACGGGGCGACCTACCACCAGGTATCATTTGGGATTGTAACATTTATTCCTGAAATGAAAGAGGTAGTGCTGGGCATAGTCAGGAAGATTGAGGAATTTGGAGTTTTCTTTGATATGGGCCCAATTGATGGCATGATTCATATATCCCAGACAATGGATGACTTTGTTTCCTTCTCAAAAGACAATGCCCTTCAGGGCAAGGAAAGCAAAAGAGTCCTGAAGTCAGGCGACCTCTGCAGGGCAAAAATTATTGCAATCAGCTTTAAGGACATAGAGAATATCAAGATAGGCCTTACTATGAGGCAGCCTACGCTGGGCAAGCCCGAATGGGCAAAGGAGGAAGCTTAAAATGAAAAAGCAGTTCTGCAAAAAATGCAAGATAATTGTGAGGACAGGAGATTCGTGCCCTTTGTGTAAAAGCAAGAATCTCACTACAACATATTACGGGATGGTCTCAATAATTCATCCAGAGTCTTCTCATGTGGCAAAAAAGCTCGGGATAACCGAGCCGGGTGATTATGCTTTAAAAGTAAGGTGAGCTAATAATGAAAGAGCTAAAGATTCTATTGGAAACAGGACAGCCCCTTTTCAGCAGGAAAAGTGTTAAGGCAAAGGTGCTTTTTGAAGGAGCAACTCCCTCAAGGGAAGTGATTAAGGAAGCACTGGCAAAGTCGCTTAAGGCAGATGCGAGCCTGATTTCAGTCTCAAAGATAGAAACCCTGTACGGACAGAATGAGGCAATTGTTTTATGCAGGGTTTATTCAGATGCTGAAGTTATGAAGACGATTGAGCCTGATTACCTTGTAACCAGGGGAATTAAGAAAAAAGAGGAATGATTATTATGGGGAAAAAGAAAGTTAAGCCAAAAAAGACGCCAAAGATTTATTCATTTTACAAAGAGGGAAAAACTGAAAAGCAAACCTGCCCAAAGTGCGGCTCAGGTGTTTTTATGGCTGGCCATAAGGACAGGCAGTCCTGCGGAAAGTGCGGATATACGCTTTTCTCTAAGAAGTAATTCCTAAGAAGCTAGAGTTTTTATTATTTTTTATGGCTGTTTTTTTATAATCTATTGCCGTTTATTCTTGCTGATTTCTGTTTTGTATTCTGAGTTCAGAACATCAAAAATGCTTTTTGCCTTTTCTGGGCCAATGTTCTCCAGCTTAATCAGGTCATCTATCTGTGCATTTGCCAGTTCCTTTATAGAGCCAAAATGCTCTAGAAGCGGCCTTGAGAGTGCTGGGCCAACCCAGGGGATTGAAGAAACAATATACTCCTGAATCTCCCAGAGGTTTTTGGGTTTTTTCTGGTGAAGCGATACGCTTCTTTTTCTTTCAGCCTGCTCTCTTCTTGCGATGAGATAGATATATGAAGCGCTCTCTTTTGGTGTTGCTGTGAATATCATAGGAATCTTGAAGTCTGTGCAAAGCGATGAAATAAACCCGCGAATCGCATTCTGGTTGATGTTCCTTACAGAAAAAATATCCTCTGTGCCCTGCACCATAATCACAGGGCTGCTGTATCCCGCCCTTAAGGCCTTTGCCTGCTCAAAAATTCTCTTGTCTATTAGTGAATCCACAAAATCGCTTTTTGTCTTAAACTCTATGCAAACCTCATCAGAAAGGATAAAGTCTCCTACCTCGAGCGTTGCAAGGTTAAGAACAACATCAGGCATGCTAAGAAGCTCTTTGATGACCTGAGAGCCTTTCTCGCGGTTATCAACAATTATCTTAATCTCCCTGCCAGTGTTATTGATATCTTCAGGCTTTCCGCTGCTGTAATCCTGAAGGGTTTTGTGCTCATGTCTGTTGGGCGTGCTGTTTTCTCCAAGGTTGAGCTTGGAAAGGCTTGCCTTTAATCCATCGAGGACCCTGTACATTCTTTTTTCTTTATGGTGCGCGCTCCATCTGTACCTTTCATCCCTGGTGTTTCTGGTAACCAGAATGAATACTTTGCCAGAGTCGTGCCTTCCAGTCCTTCCTCTTCTTTGTATATGCCTTATTGCACTTGGCACAGGCTCATAAAAAATAACATAATCAACCATTGGTATATCCAGGCCTTCTTCAGCAACAGATGTGCTCACCAGCACATCAAACTGCATCTCAGAAAAAAGAGAAAGAATATCTTTCTGCTCCTTTTGAGAGAGCCCCCTGCCATCCTTTTTAGCCTGGCCGTAAAACTCTTTTACCTTTGCGATTTCTTTCAGTTCCTCTGCAATCCTTGACACTGAATCCCTGTATTGGGTAAACACTAGAATCTTTGAGCCAGGATTGTCTTTTTTGAGCTTTGTGACAAGGTCTTTTATCTTTTCAAGTTTGGGATGCTTTTCCCCGCTCTCATAAATCATCTCAACAAGGTGCTTTGCTGACTTGAAGAAAGGGTCAAGAAAAAGGTTTTTGCTTGCCTTTATGCTTGTGTGAATAGACTCTTTGTATAGCTTGTCCAAGTAATTCTTTAGTGCAAAAACATCCTGGGTCTCAAGGAGCTCAATTGCATGCTCAACTTTGATAGCCTCAGCAGCAAGAGATATTGCCTGCATTACCTCAAACTGCTTGTTGCCTTTTGAAAGCTCCTGCCTTAGCTCAGCCTGAAGCCCAAGAATATCCCTCTTAGAAAGGTCAGAAGCAGTTCTCCCCTGGAGAAAGCCTTTCTCCTTTATCTTGTCAATCTTGCTTTTGTAAGACTTATCGAGGAAGCCCTTTGCTTTTGCAAAGTTATCAGGAAGGTCTATGTAAACCCAGCTAAGGTTAATCCCGCGAATGTAAGGCTTGACATCAGAATCATCATCTGTCCTGATTTCAATATCCTCAATAAAAAGGCTTGTGCAAACCTCTCTTATCTTTTCAAGGTCAGAGCCCGGGCTGGCAGTCATTCCTACAATCTTGAAGAAACGGGATTGCTCAGAG
>Ga0129302_1001329_pt1 | contig 18383 bp, 14 predicted proteins | sample BlaSprsedimmetaG_FD_94476 | JGI IMG/M metagenome (GOLD analysis project Ga0129302, IMG submission 94476) | Hot spring sediment bacterial and archeal communities from California, USA to study Microbial Dark Matter (Phase II) - Blank Spring... | ecosystem: Environmental > Aquatic > Thermal springs...
ATTTATTGTTAACGAGCAAAATCACCAGCTTTTTAGGGCCGTGGGCGCCAATAACGATTCTTTTTTCGATGTCGGCAGTGCGGCTTGGTCCGCTGATGAGGGTGAGATTGATATGGGGCGGAATCTGTTGAAAAACTTGATGGTGGTCTGTCACCAGTGCAGAAACAGGCAAAACAGCAATGTGAGTTTCTGGTATCAGAGAAATGAGTCGCTCTCCAGACAAAAGATGCAATTCTGCCAGTGTGCCGGTTTGAGCCAATCCATATCTTGGCGCTGTTATGCCGCAGGAGAATTCGGCAATTTCTTTTATTGTCATTTTTTCAGTAAAAGCCACACCTTTAATTTGCTCAAAGTTTGTGGAAATATCTGGTGCAAGGAGATGGGAATCAGCCGAGCCATAATCTTTGAGAATGTCAGGGAGTTCTGTAAGCTGACAGTTATAAATGAAGGCGTTCAGTTTTTCTGCTGCTTCGATAAAACGAGGGACTAAATCAGCATCAGGGATTTTTCGCATCAGGCTAGTGATTCTAAATTCTGCATCTGAAGTAAAGCTTCGCCTTAGTTTTTTAAAAATCTTTTCTTTTGCTGCTGATTTCATTTTAGGTCTCGATACATTTTTTTTGCCGGCCTGGCAAAGTGGCGCAATTTATTCATACAGGGAATTGGCAGATTTTCACCAGGAATCAGTTTTAGTAAGATTCGGGCCATTCTCGATACAGCAGAATAAAATCGCGGATGGAGCATAGTCTTGGTGAAAGCTTTTATGCCGGCGCTGAAAAGTGGCGGCTTGGCTTGACGGCTTTTTGTTTGATGACGCATTTTCAGCAAGAGGTGATGAAGGGGAATTTTTACTGGACAGGCATTGGTGCAAGCGCCGCAGAGGGTGGACATAAAGGGCAGGAGCTCATCACCTGGTTTATTGCGCATTAGGGGTGTCAGCAGCGCGCCAATGGGGCCGGGATAGGTCCAGCCGTAGCTGTGACCACCAACGTGCTGATAAACAGGACAGCTATTCAAACAGGCGCCGCATCGGATGCAGTGCAGCAGCTCTCTGAAATCTTGGTTTTGCCATAAGTCACTGCGGCCGTTGTCCACGAAAACAACGTGAATCTCCTTGTTGGGCTCGACATTTCGAATCATAGAAAAATAGCCGGGGAAATCTTGTCCTGTGGCGCTGGGAGCCAGTAATTCCAGCAAAATTGCAAGGGAAGCGTAGTCTGGAACGACTTTTTCGATGCCCACAAAAGCGATATGCAGCGGCGGGATAGAGACGGAAAGTCTGATATTGCCTTCATTTTCCACCAGACAGAGCGCAGCGTCTTCAGTAACTAAAAAATTGGCACCGCTGATTCCTGCTTCTGTCTGGAGAAAATCATCCCGCAGCTTTTGGCGGGCAAATTCTGTCAGAACGCGCTCATCTTCTGTATAAGGCAGCCCAAATTTTTCTTCAAAAAGGTGAGCAATATCAGATGCGCTTTTGTGGATAGCCGGCGCGGTGATATGGCTTGGTTTTTCACCGGCTTCCTGAATAATAAACTCACCAAGGTCCGTTTCCAGCGCTCTAATTCCGACTTTTTCGAGAAAATCGTTTAGCTCCAGCTCTTCGGTAAGCATAGATTTGGCTTTGACGACTTGCCTAATGCCTCTTTCCTGAAGCAGTTTGTAACAGATTTGCCTAGCTTCCTCCGCGTTGATGGCCCAGTGGGTTTCAATATTTCTGGCGTTTAGCGACGCCTCTGCTTTTTCCAGAAAAATGGGGAGATTTTCGATGGTTTTTTTTCTGATCTGATAGGCATCTTGCCGCAGTGATTCCCATCTTTCCGGCTCTTGGGCGCGAATTCGGTTTTTAGCCACAGCGCTGTGTGTTGCTTGGTAATAGTTTTTCTGCAGTGATTCATTTTTCAGAGTCTCGTGGATTTTTGCTTTAAGCTGACTCATTCGATTAATCCTGCTGCAAGAATTTCGGCAATATGAATGGTTTTGGTCTGGCTATTTATTTTCTTAAGGGCGCTGTCAATGGTATAGAGGCAACCGGCATCTGCACCGCAGACATAGTCAGCTTTTGTTTCGCTGATTGCCGTGACCTTGAATTGTGTCATCGCATTGCTTAATTCAGCAAATTTCAGCAGAAATGTGCCGCCAAAGCCACAGCAGCGGTCAGCTTCACGCATCGGCAGAAAGCGAAGGCCTGTTTTCTTTTTTAGAAGCTCAATAGGTATATCTCCCACGCCAATTTCCCGATGGAGGTGACAGCTAGCATGATATGTGACCGAGGCATCGAATAGGCCGGGAAAATAGCTGTCCTGATGATATTTCCATATAAATTCCGTGAGCTCGTACGTATTGTGACGGATTTTTTCAAAAATTTCTTTATAATGAGGACTAAGGGGCAGCTTTCCGTAATGATTGCGCACCATTGAGATACAGCTTCCAGATGGCGCTACAATATATTCTGCATCGGCAAATCTTTGCAGCCATGCTTCTGCCATACGGACGCTTTCCTTGGTATAGCCGCTATTGTAAGCTGGCTGCCCGCAGCAGGTCTGTTTAGGTGGAATGATAATCTCATATCCCAGATATTGCAGTATCTCTATCGTTGCCGTAGCCGTCTGCGGATATATCTGCTCTACGAGGCAGGGTATAAATAGGTAAATTTTCCGCGTCATCATCAGCGTTTCTGCTGCCGGTGATTCATTCTGTAAAAGAAATCGAGGTTTTTAAAAAGCTCTTCCTCACTTTTTACAAAACCGACTTTCAGAGGCAATGAATTTAGAAAAACCTGTCCATAGCGCTTAAAACTCAGCCGGTTATCAAAGAAGAGCGCGATGCCGGTGTCCTGGGTGCTGCGAATCAGACGACCAAAACCCTGTTTAAATTTGAGCACTGCTTCTGGAACACTATATTCCATAAAGGAATTTTTTCCTTGTTTTTTCAGGTCTTCAGTTATGGCTTCCACGATGGGTTCTGATGGCACAGCAAAGGGCAGTTTGAGCATCGCCAGAATTTCCAGAGCCGAGCCCGGAACGTCCACGCCTTCCCAAAAAGATTCAGTTCCGATAAGTGTGGCATTCCCCAGCTCTTTGAATCGGTTGAGCAGAGCGGTTCGTGAGGCGTTGCCGGCCTGTGTCAGCAGGGGCAGATTAGCTTTCTGCATTGCCCAATTCATCTCTTCCCGCATTTTACGTATGGAATGATATGAGGTGGTAAGCAGAAGTGTGCCACGCTGATAGCGCTTGGCAATCTCGGTCATCAGAGCGGCAACTTTAGTGTCAAAGTCTGCCTGACTGGGTTCGCCAAGAAAAGTGATAACCCAGGCCCGGGCCTGCTCTTCATAAATAAAGGGGCTTGGATATCTTGCAGTATGCAGGCGTTCCTTTTCCATAAGGTAGAATCCGGTTTGCTGCAGAAAATAATCAAAGTTGCCATTCACTGAAAGTGTGGCAGAAGTGGCAAGTATAGCTTTTTTCTGACTGAGGATTTTTTCGAAAATAGCCTTATCAACCCGCAGTGGTGTGCCGCAGATAACTATCTGTGTGGATTGGCTATCATTGGGAATTTCATACCAAAAGACATAGTTTTCATCATTACCATCTAAAAGGAAGGCGACATTGCCGGCAAATTCGGCAAAATTGGCGCTTGCATTTGCAAATTCAGTCCAGCTTTCGTCTAACAGCATCTTCTCGATGGGTAAAAGCTCCTGCTGAAATTTTTCCAGGCGATTCAGGCTTTGTTTGAGGTTGAGATAGGCGGCCAGTAGGCTCTCTCGCTCTGGAAATTGTTCAAAGGGATTTCTTTCGGCTTTATAGCGGCGTTTATCGGTATAGCGCTGATTTTGTTTTCGCTCTCGTTCATTGATATAGATAAGGAAGCGGGTAAAGAAGCCTTTTGTAGCTGAAGCTGCTCTTTCAACGGCGCTTTCAGCGTCGCTCACCAGCTTGGTGAATTGTTTCTGATGCGCTTTATCCCACTTTTCGCCGCCGGTTTTTCGGCTCAGGTTTACCAGCGAACCAAAATTATCAGCGCCGCCGCGGAAGAGTTTATCTAGGTGTTGCCCGGCAATCCAGGGGGCAAATTCTAATGCAAAATATTTGTGCGCCGTTTTCTGCAGATTATGCGCTTCATCAATAATCAGCATTGGCGTGTTGGGTAAAACGCTGTTATTGGCCACTGCATCAGATAATAGGAGGGAGTGATTGATGACGATAATATCGGCGGCTTTGGCCAGCTTACGGATTTTCCCCAGGTAGCAGCCCCGGTGACTGGCACATTTTTTCGTAGTGCAGAATCCAGGTTCACTGCAGACTTTGCTCCAGATTGTGGTGCGCTTGGCTGAGCGAAAGGCAATATTTTCTTCAATATCGCCGGTTTGAGTTTCCCGTACCCATAGCACAAGGGGCAGGATAGCTGCTCTTTCAAATATATTGACCTGTTGGTCAAGTTGCTTTAATAGGCGGTCCCATTTAGTCAGGCAGATGTAATTATTTCGTCCTTTCAGCATTACAGCAGTAAAATCATCATCTATATGTTCATAAACAAAGGGAATATCCTTAAAAAAGAGTTGTTCTTGAAGAGATTTTGTATTGGAGCTGATGACGGCGCTGTAGCCAGAGCCTCGATTGGCCTGCACCCATTGGATGGCGGGTATGAGATAGGCAAGGCTTTTTCCCACACCGGTTCCAGCTTCAGCTATCAAAGCCCGCTTCCTGTTGAAAGTCTCGACTATATCACCGCTGAGCTGTATCTGTCCGATCCGGGTTTCATAATCGGGCAATTTTTGAGAGAGAGCTCCATTAAAATCAAAAATTTCTTTCACATCTCGACTGTTTACCCGCCGTATTTCGCCTGCTTCCGCATCATTTTCATCATCTTCATCATAGTATTCTTCTAGTTTGACTTTAAAGCTGCCATAATGGTTGACAGCGATTGGATGTTCCGGCTGCCACTTTTCAATTTGGGTCCGGCCTTCGTTTTCATAGTAGCTGACGATGCGTTGATATAGGCCGTGATTAGGGGCATTATCCAGAGGCCCGCTTATTTGCCGAATTGTCTGAAAAAGGGGATAGTCATAGCGCAGCATAGTCTGGAGCAGTTCAAGTAGAAGGTATCCTGTAAATTCTGTATCCACATCGGCACGATGCGCTTCAGTCATATCCATTTTGTACCAGTTTGCCAAAGATTCCAGCTTACGCTCTGGCAGCCAATAAAGAAAGATGCGAGAAAGTTCCAGAGTGTCTATAAGCTCATTAAAAAGCGGACGATAGAGCTTTTCTTTGATGAAGGCAATGTCAAAGTTCACATTATGTCCCACAATGGGTGCATTCCCAATAAATTCAAGAAGCTCTGGAATGTGTGCCTGAAAGGGCAGCGCATCCTTTACCATATCTGGAGTGATACGGGTTAATTCCTGTATGTGCTCGGGGATTTCATCATCTGGTTTGCAGAAGAAACTGAAGCGCTCTGTTACTTTTCCATCATCAAAACGAGTGGCAGCAATCTGTATAATACTATTTTTTTTCTCATCGAGACCTGTTGTTTCCACATCAACAGCCGTGAAACGACTTAGCCCAAGGGCATTTAAAATACTTATTTGGTCAATCATTTTCTCACATTGGTTTAAAGGCCGGCAATGGCTAATAGGATATCTTTCATCAATGCAGGTCGATTCATAAAAAGAGTTTTAAATATCCGCAGCAGTGTGCGTTCTGAAACGGGAATATTGATTACTTTAGCTGCCAGAGAATTGAGCTCTTCATCGGTAAGGCGAAAAATGACCTCTTTGACCCGGTAGAGCCGCTCGTGATTTTTCCCTTGAGCTTTCGACCATTTTTTGGAATAGTTTTCAAGATAACTATTACTGAAATCACCTTTTTCAATGGCTTCGGCAGCTATTTCGCCGGCCAGCTTACCGCTGAGCATGCCGGTGGCAATGCCGCCGCCACTGATGGGGTTGACAGTTCGCGCCGCATCACCCACGAGCAATAAGCCATCTGTGGTGATCCGTTTTAGGGTTTTAGCCACAGGAACACCTCCTGCTACAGTTGTCAGGATCGAGGCTTCCGGATAATGATTCTTGAGAAATTTACTCAAGAGATCTAGCGCACATCCCAAGCCGGTTCGTTCACCATTAACACCCAGCCCGATATTAGCCAAATTATTTCCTTTTGGAAAAACCCACAGATAGCCGCCTGGAGCCCAGCTTTCCCCAAAATAGAAAAGTATTTTACCAGGGTCAACGTTTATGCCTGCCACTGTAAATTGAGCACAGCTTTCCATATCTTTAATCTTAACAGCGGTATGCAATCCTGCCCAGCGACCAACCCGGCTTTCCACACCATCGGCGCCAATGACTATTTTTGATGCTATCTCCAGCTTTTTACCCATATAGTCGAGTTTTACACCAGTAACAGCGCCATTCTCAGCTTTCAAAAGATCATAAACATATGCTTTTGTTTGAACTTCAACGCCTTCTTTGGCGGCCAGCATGGCTAAATCATAATCGAAAATTCGCCGGTCTATTATATAACCCATTTCATTATTGGTAGCTACCGGAACCTGCGTGCTATCGGGCGCTATCAGAATAGCATCCTTAATTGTTGAGCGTATCCAGCGGGGATCCAGCGCTACGTAATTGGTCAGCCCGATATGTGAAACCCCTTCTGCACAGCGCACCGGGTAGCCAATATCACGGTCTTTTTCTAAAAGCAGTGTTTTTGCACCTCCCTTGGCGGCGTGTATTGCCGCGAGACTGCCAGCAGGACCTGCGCCAACGACAATGACATCATACTTTACTTGCTTCATGCTCAGCCTCCAGCGCATTAAAAGGACACACAATGACACAAAGATCGCAGTTAATGCAGGTGTCCGGATCAATTCGCAGTTTGAGTTCGCTCATTGCGATAGCATCTGCAGGACAGATACCAACGCATGCTCCACAGAGATCACAGCGATTATCATCAATTTGAATCATATTGTTATTCCTTTACTTTTAGGGTGGGATAATTCAGCCCAAAACGATGGATATAGTACCATCTGCTAAGGAAAAAGGTGATTGCCAGCAAAATGAGAAACCAGGGATGGTAAAGTATCACAGCCAGACTCATAAATAGGACGCCGTAGCGAATCGCCCGCAGGGTTTCAGGCTCAGTTTCTTGGAGGGCTGCCCAAATAAAAAATGGCAGAGATATGCCTGCTGTCAGCGCCATTTTGGTGTCGCCAATCATAGTGGCAGAAGCGATGGCAAAAAGAATCATTAATACAGCAGCCCAGCGAGTCCTGTTTTTTCCAAAAAAGACTGCACTTGTGATCTTATTATGTTTTGCATCGCCGCGGGTATCTGGAACTGTCGTCAATAGGTAAATCGCGCCAGTTCCAAAAAGATAGGGTACTCCCAAAAATAAAACCTGCCATTCAAAGCCGTGTCTTACGGCAGTCCATCCTAAAACGACTGCCAGTAAACCACCAAGAAGATTAGTCAGTAAGCCAAGAATTGGGCGTCCGCTCCAGCGAAATGGTGGGAAATTATAGAGTAAGCCCCACAAAAGCAATTCAATGGCGGCGATGATAAAAAAGTTAATATTAGTAAACGAGAGGAGCAGAAAGATAATCATCATCAGCCCCGCCAATATCCAGGCAGCGCTGGGGCTTACCTTGCCAGCACTGATAAGAAAGCGGCGATGGTTGGCACGGTCTGTTCCTAAATCACTGAGCTGATTAAGAATACTCAAAATTCCCATCATCAGTGTAAACGCCAGGAAGCTTAATGCAAAGTCGCGGGAGATGCCAAATTCGCTCATTGCCTGTCTGTCTGTGCCGGCAATTTCACCCAGCAGAAAAAGTGTCCAGCCTGCCATCAGCAGCGTAGGACGCAGCAAAAAGAGGTAGTCCAGCGCTGCTAATATTTTAGATTTCATTAATATAGTTGTCCTGTGCTTTTTCTTTATCGGTTACGGGGATAGGATAGTCGCCGGTAAAACAAGCCGTGCAGTAATGAGATTTTGGCTCGGCCATACTGTTTAATAGACCATCAATAGAAAGATAGTGAAGGGAATCGGCGCCGATATAGCGGCAGATATCATCCAGATTGCGCTCATAAGTTACCAGCTCACAATGAGTGGGAAAGTCAAGCCCATAAAAGCAGGGATGACGGATGGGCGGTGATGCAATGCGCACATGAACTTCCTTCACGCCAGCTTCACGTATGAGTTTGATGAGTTTTTTCAGAGTGGTGCCTCGAACGATGCTATCATCAACAAGTATCACATTCCGGCCTTCTAAAACCCCTTTTACTGTATTGAATTTCAGATGGACTTTCAGGTCTCGCTCACTTTGCAATGGTGCAATAAATGTGCGGCCTACGTAGTGATTGCGAATCAGGCCTATGTCAAATTTCACCTCACTGCGGCGGGCAAAACCGATGGCAATGGTGTTTGATGAGTCTGGCACAGAAAGTACTAGCTGTGCATGATCATGGTCTGATTCGATGGCCAGATTTTTTCCCAGTTTGCGTCTGGCACGGTCCACATTATCACCAAAAACGCGGCTGTCCGGGCGGCTGAAATAGACCATCTCAAAAATACAGTGTTTCGGGCTTGTCTTGGGTGAGAAACGAAAAGACTCTAATTTGCCGCTTTCCCTGTCAATGACAATGATTTCACCAGGCTCCACTTCCCTGATATATTCCGCGCCTATTAAATCAAAGGCACAGGTTTCACTGGCAAAGAGCGTAGAATTGCCAAGTTTGCCCATAACCATCGGTCGCAGACCCAGGGAATCCCTGGCGGCGATAAGCATTTTGCGAGTCATAATCAAGAGTGAAAAAGCGCCCTCAAGTTGTTTTAGCGCTGCGGATACTTTATCTGGAAAAGCTTCTTCCTTTGCCCGCACTATAAGATGAACGATAATCTCTGTATCGGTGCTGGTTTTGAATAGCGCTCCGTTATTTTCCAGTTTTTTTATGGTTTTATCTAGATTAACAAGATTGCCATTGTGGGCCACAGCAATAAAACTCTCTTTATGCTTGAAAAGGAGAGGTGCGATATTTACTGCACTGGAAGCCCCTGTTGTGCTGTAACGGTTGTGAGCTATGGCCGTATCTCCTTTCAATTGCGAAAGAGTGTTTACATTATTAAAAACCTCGCTTACCAGCCCCATCCCGTGGTGGGCATAAACCATCTCACTGTCAGCGCTGATGATTCCGGCGCTTTCCTGACCACGATGCTGCATTGCGTGAATACCGTAATAGCAGCTTTCTGATGCCTTTTCACTGTTTGTGATACCAAATATCCCACACATAATTCTTTACTTTTTCTCCATATATTCCAGCAGAATTATTCCAGCCACTGTGCCAGCCAGATCAAAGGACAGGTCTTTCCAACTGAAAATTGATTTTCTTGCTTGAAAGTCTAAAACTTCCTTGCTAAGACCCATACTCAAACTAATTCCTACAGAAAGATTTCGGTTTTTGTTAGGACTAAATCTTGTATATTCTTTAAAATAGTAGTAGTTATGAACTGTTAAGATAGCGCTGAAACTAAAATGACTCCATTTATCGATGCTGGTCCAGCTATCCTCAGCCTGAATGGGAGAGAAGCGCTGCCAGGCATCTGATGCAGATAAGCTGCCAGCTGTCAATAAAAGAATTATGAATAGCTTCATATCAGATAAGCCCCAATGAATAGAGAAATACCAGGAGTATTACCACCGGCGCCACATATCTGATGATCCAATGCCAGATCAAACCATTATTGAAACGCTGGCTCAAATAGACTTTTGAACTAAGAAGTGACCAGGGTGAAGCGTCAACAATATTTTCAGCCCCTTTCCTCAATTCTGTGATTACATCATTTTTCTTAAGCTGCCAGCCAAGGAGAATTGCAATGGCCAGCCCCCCCAGGGGCAGCATAATATTTGCGCTGACATAGTCAAGCATTCCGAAAAAATTTAAACCAAAAAAGGTGACATTTTTCCAGTAACCAAAAGAGAGGGCTGAGGGAATTCCCAGAAAAAAGGTGATGATGCCAACAATAACAACCACTTTATGGCGAGTGTAATTTTTTTCATCAACAAAGTAAGAGCTAATCACTTCCAGCAGTGATATGGCCGAGGTGACAGCGGCTATGGTCAGCAGCAAAAAGAAAAGTACCCCAAACAATGTGCCCCCCGGTAGTTTGGCAAAGACAGCAGGTAAAACTTTAAATACGAGTCCCGGGCCGCTGTCAGGGCTCAGACCCATAGCAAAAACAGCCGTAAAAATAGCAATGCCTGCAAGAATAGCTATAAGGACATCCAAAATGGCAACCATCAGCGCGCTGCTGAGAATATTATCATCTGATTTCAGGTAGCTCCCATACGTTAGCATAGCGCCCATACCCAGACTCAATGAGAAAAATGCCTGCCCCAGCGCTTCTAAAATAGTCTTTCCCTTAACCACACTCCAGTCAGGCTTAAATAGAAATGCCAGGCCTTTGCCTTCACTGTCCAGAATAATTCCCCACACAACCAAAAAAAGAAGAATCATCAGAAAGAGTGGCATCAGAATTTTGGAATACTTTTCTATGCCATTTTGCACCCCGGCGTAAACAACCGTAACAGATATAGCGGCGAAAATAGCCTGCCAGCCGATAATCCATTTTGGGTTGGCCATAAGCAGCTCATAATGGAATCCTGCCATCAGCGGGTCTTCAAAGCCGGAAAAAACACCGCGCAGAGCTTCTATGATGTAGCCAAGAGACCAGCCGGCGACAACGTTATAATAACTCAGAATTATGAAACCAGTAAGGACGCCCAAATAGCCGAAACTTGTCCAAATGCTCCGATTTTGACCCACAATACGAAAACTTCCCACGGGATTGCGCTGCCCTTTACGACCAATGAAAATTTCACCGATGAGGATGGGAAAGGCTATCAGGAGTGATGCTGCCAGATAGATAAGGATAAAAGCCGCGCCGCCGTTTTGCCCTGCCACATAAGGAAATTTCCATATATTGCCTAAACCAATAGCACCGCCAGCCGCTGCCAAAACAAAACCAATGCGACTGCCCCATTGTTCTCGTTGTACACTCATAAGGCCCTCATAATATTATGCTTATGGATATTTTCATACCATTATTTTCAGGTATTATACTAAAGCTGTCTTTTGGAAATGCGCTTAGATGGGCATCTACATAAGCGTCAATGGCGCCAGCCAGCCAACCAGCCGCCAGTAACCAGTAATAGCGGTTTCTTTCGTCACGAAATCCTATTTGAAATGGGTATGATTTATAAAGCCTGTGATAGTCATTAGCTTTGTAGGCAATATATCCGTCATAACTGACGTAAACGGCTGCTTTCAGCCACTTTCCATTATATAGCTGACCGCTTCCTGGCAGAGTCAATCCCAGAAACAGAGCGGTTCTTGGGTTCTTTTCCTGAACGATCTCAGTTTCTTCACCATGTAGAAAATAGCTGAATAATAAAATCACAGCTATCGGGAAGGTCCACTTAGCAATTTGCATTGTAAAACTTGTCTATTATTCACAACGAATCGCGATACATTCCATCTCAACCGGCACATCCTTTGGCAGTCTGGCCACCTCAACTGCGCTGCGGGCTGGCGGATTTACCGGAAAGGCCTTTTCAAAAGCGGCATTGACCAATGCAAAATCATTTAAATCCTTCAAAAATACCGTGACTTTTAAAATGCTCTCAGATTTACCTCCGCCTGCTTCTACGACTGCCAGCATATTTTGTAGCGTTATTTCGACAGCTTTAGAAAAATCATCCACCACCAGATTGGCTGTTTTTGGGTCTATTGGAATCTGGCCTGCCGTGAAAATGAGGTCTCCCCAGCGGGTTCCCTGTGAATAAGCGCCAACGGGAGCTGGCGCTGCTTTGGTTTTTAAAACTTCTCGTTTCATTTTTTCTCCTTCACATGAACTCAGAGCCGTTAGGATAAGCGCTGAAATCATAAGTTTATAGATTTTGGTCATTAATCAGTCAGGCCTTATTGCTTTTTCTTTGCGTAGCGGCACAAAACGCACTTCTGTTATCACTTTGCTTTTCCACTCACCCTTTTTTTGCCAAAAGAGATGCAATTCTTGCTCATTAGCGCCTATGGGGGCAATCAGCAGTCCATCAGCTTTAAGCTGGCCTAGCAATTCCCTGGGAAATTCTGCTGGTGCGGCAGAAAGCAGGATACGGTCATAAGGGGCTCGGTTTTCCCAGCCAAGATATCCGTCACCATGAAAAACAGTGATATTTTTCAGTCCCAGATTCCTGATTGTCTCGATTGAGCGGCTGACGAGGGATTTTTCCAGCTCTACGCCAACAACCTTTTTACAGAGTAAGGAGAGGAGTGCCAAAACATAGCCAGAGCCGCTGCCTATCTCTAATATATGGTGATGAGGCTTTAGTTTGAGGGATTCCAGCATCAGGGCAACTACATAAGGCTGTGATATGGTTTGAGAAAAGCCGATGGGTAATGGGCCATCATTGTAAGCTCTTTGCTCGGCTTCTAAGGGGACAAATATATGCCTGGGAATTGCCAGGAAAGCATCCAGAACCCTTTGATCCTGAATATCATTCTCCACAAGCTGTTCCTGTATCATTCTTTGACGCTGTATAAATTTCCCCAAGCTCATATACTGTTTTATATTAATTTTTGTCATTGGCTCAAAATCAGCAAGGGCGGGGGACTGGCGGTTATGATTTTTTGGGTCGCGGTGCAGGCCTGCGGTTTCCTTGCTGCTGCCGCCTCTGTATATACTGTGGTTTTTCTACTTTGCGAATGTGTCCATTGTGTATTTGCAATATGACATCCACCATTCGAAAACGTACTTGTGAAATAGCCGAAGCTAAAACCACAGTTTTTTTCTCATTCTTTACTTTTTCTTTCAAAAGAGTGCAATAATATTTAGAAAAGTTGTCGTCAACTCCGGCAAAAGGTTCATCCAGCAAAATAAGATCACAGTTTTCCAGATAAACTTTGAGTAATTCTACTTTTTTAAAAAGGCCGGGTGTGAGTTTTGATCGCTTTAATTCTGCAATCTCTTTTAATCTCATGGTTTCCAGTAAATCCATTGCTTCCTGATATGCAATCCCAGGAGATTTTTGACCATGGGCTGCTGCCTTTTGCAGATAGCTGATGACAGTACCTGGTTTCCAAAAATGATTTTTCTGCCTCAGAAAAGATACTCTTTCCTGTACACTTTGGGGCCGGTATTCTTTATTCACATTTGATTTATTTTCAAACAGAATGACGCCGCTATCCGGAGCTGTATCATGGCTGATAATTTCTAATAGTAAGGTTTTGCCCGAACTGTTTTCGCCAAGGAGCTGATAAAAGACGCCTCGATATATTTTCAGTGAATAGATCTCAATAGCACTTAGCTTTTTTTGGGCTTTGATGTCTTGCAGTTCGATTAGTGCTGCTTGCTCGTTCATTCAATAATCCTCTCATTCGTAGCCAATGTCCCCCGCTTTTCAAAAAACAGATTAATTTACTGCGGAAGGATTGGATTTCAAAAGATTGAGAAAAAAAATGGCGCTAATTCATAGATTTTTCTAAAATTTCTTGAAGCAGTGGAAGGCTTTCATCCTGGAGGCTTAAAATCCACAAAATATATCGTATATCAACACCGATTGAGCGGCTATATTTGGGGCTCCAATGGAAGTCATTGATGGTAGCCTCCAGCGCCCGATCAAAATTGAGTCCAACCAGCCTGCCATATCGATTTAAAACAGCGCTTCCTGAATTTCCGCCTGTTGTATCAAGGCTGTAGAGCATACAGACCGGCACCTTTCTCAATTCTGGGTGTATGTATTTATTTTCAGCTTCATTATGAATGGCATCGATAAGCCAGTCAGGCAATCGAAAAGGAGGAACGGCACTGTTTTTTTCAAGGAGTCCGGTGACCGTGGTGAAGGCTTCGTATTTGATGCCATCTCGGGGTTCTGCACCTTCTATGTAGCCATAGGTCAGACGCAGTGTGCTATTGGCATCGGGAACGTAAGCGCCACCCTGCGCCATCTGATTCATTTCATCAAGTTTCCCATAGAGTTCATCGGTGCGCCCTTTAAGGCTTTTGTCTGCTTCTTTATTTTTTTGTATCAGGGGATAGAGGCTTATGGCAATTTGAAGAAAGGGGTCTTTCACCTGTTTCAACGCTTCTGGGCTCATTTCTAATAGCTTTTCAAATTCAGAATAGTCATTTAATCGTGTGGTATTCACCATTTTTTCCAAGTTTTTCTGTAGCTTTTTCTCGGCATTTCTCTTTTTCCTGAATTTTTCCAGGGGGGCTATCTTTTGATCTGAAGGAAGCCGCCAGGCTCTCTTTATGAGCGACGACATCACAATCTGATCCATTTCTCTTATCAGGTCTTTATGTCTTTGCTGCCAGCGTTTTTGGGTTAGCTCCCAATTGCGGTCCATATATTCTGTTTCACGGTCAAGGTCGGTTTTTCCGCGCTCGATGGTCGTTTCAAAGGCTTTATATCCAAAATAGAGCAGATTAGACTGCCGTAATATTTGATTTAAGATGAAATTATGTTCATAATTTTTACGCTCATTGGCATAGATTTCGCCAAGATCAGAGAGTATTTGCTTATAAGATTTTTGATATTCTAAGGCTAGTTTTTCGCTGTTTATTTTTTCTTGGGTCTGCTTTTTTTGTATCAGGTTTAGCCGCTCCATTCCTAGTTGTTGCCCTCGGTATTTTTTTTCCACATTTGCCAGGCTCTTTTTTCGTGAAGCAAGTCGGATTTCTGTTTCCGGGTCGTCAGTGCTCAGGATATCCATTTTTTCGATAAGCCATTGATACCATTGAATTGTTTTGGGCATAAGCAGTTCCTGGCGATACTGGAAATATGAGGCGCTGCGGTGCCGGTAAGTTTGTCCCGGATATCCAGCGATAAAGACGAAGTCTCCTGTTTGCGTCCCTGCCGGCTCTACGGATATCACATGTTTTGGCGTGTAAGGAATATTATCAGGATGGTAGGAAGCATTGCTGCCGTCAGGCGCTGTATAGGCCCGCATTAGAGCAAAATCACCGGTGTGCCGCGGCCATTCCCAATTATCGATTTCTCCGCCAAAATTTCCGATGCCAATGGGCGGGGCATAGACCAGGCGAACATCTTTCAGAAAAGTGTAAAGAAAGAGATAATAGACTTTTCCCTGGGTCATTTCTCCGATTTCAGCCCGTTTATCGGGGTGTTTAGCTTCTGCTTCAGCAATGAGTTTTTTGCTTATTTGTTCAATCGCTTTTGTCCGCTCTCCATAATCCATTGCGCTTTCAATCACTGACAAAATAGTGTCAGAAACATCTTGATATTGATTCATAATGCGGACGGTATAGCTTTTCGCTGGCAGCTCCTCACTTCTTTTTGATGCGGTAAAGCCATTGGTGAGGAGGTCTCCCGCTGCGCTGCTGTGATTTTGGATTGCTGAATAAGCACAGTGATGGTTGGTAAGAATGAGGCCATTTTCAGAAATAAAAGCGCCGCTGCAGCCGCCTACTTTTACAATGCCATCAATGATGCGAGCGCTGTCTGCGGCAAAAATCTCTTCAGGCGCAATGGCCAGACCTGCTTCTTGCAATGGGAGTGTAGATAGCTGCTGCATCGGAAACATTCCCGCCACGGCTAAAAGTAAAGCCGGCAAAAGCAATATAAATAACACATTATTTAATTTCATGATTATTCCTCACAATTATCAATAGGCTATAATTTCTTAATTTTTATCCTGCACAAAATCTTTGTCTGTTTTTGTTGGTCTCATTAGTCACTTGCTAAAGTGCGTGCGATCGCTGCCCGCAGTTCAGGGAATTGATATGGCTTGCTTATGATATCTTTAAACCCATATTTTTTATAGTCAGCCATAATTGGGTCATTGGTGTAGCCGCTGCTGACGATAACTTTTACCTTAGGATTGATATGCAGCAGCGTTTCCAGGGTTTCTCTGCCGCCCATTCCACCAGGAATCGTTAAGTCAGTTATGACTAAGTCCGGCGGTTTGCCCTTCATACTCTCTTCTTCATAAATCGCGATGGCTTCTTCACCTGATTTTGCCAAAAGGACCTGATGCCCGTCTCTTTCCAAAATTCTGCGGGTTACATCCAAAATACTGGCCTCATCGTCCATTATCAGGATTTTTGCGCCGCTAAGCGGCCTTGTTTCAGTTTTTTCTTCTTTTTTCATGGGCGAAATTTCTGCCGCAGGCAGGAAAAAGATGAAGCTGGTTCCTTTTCCTGTTTCACTGCGCACGACTATCCAGCCATTATGTTTGCGAATGATGGAGAAAACGACTGCCAGGCCAAGGCCATGACCCTTATTCTTGGTACTGAAATAGGGCTCGAAAATTGTTTTTAGGTCTTTGGGAGGAATACCAGAACCTTGATCCTGAACTTCGATACGTACATATTTTCCCGGCTGCAGTGGCATACCGCTCCCCTCGATTATAAAATCGTTAAAGGCTGAAATAGTGATGACACCACCTGCGGGCATAGCTTGAATGGCGTTAATGGTCAGATTTTGAATAACTTGTCCGATTTGCCCCACATCTGCCGCCACGGGCCAGACATCTTCGGAAAAGCCATATTTAATGGCACAAGTGCTGCCATGAGAGACAAAGTCAGCCGATTCTTTTATTATCTCAAGGATGGAGCTGGCTTTGATAACGGGAGTGCCGCCTTTGGAAAAGGTGAGAAGCTGGGCTGTCAGGTCTCTAGCTCGCAAAGCAGCGCGTTCCGCTCCTTTCAAAATCTGGTGAAGATGGGGATTCTTTTCTGTCATCACAGTTGCCATGCTGATATTTCCTAAAATGGCTGTGAGTATATTATTGAAATCGTGGGCAATGCCACCAGCCAAAATTCCGATGCTTTCAAGTTTCTGAATCTTGTTCATCGCGTCATCACGATTTTTTTCAATGGTCACATCGCGAAAAACAATAACGCAGCCATTGAATAGACCCTTGCTGTCCAAGATAGGCGCTGCGCTGTCTGCGATAATCTTGCGCTGAGCATCACGACTGATAAGCAGGGTATTTTCCTCAAGCAGGATAACATTATTCTGATCTTTCACGCTTTGAACTAAGCTGGGTCTGGGCAGCTCTGTTTCACCGTCAATGATGACGAAAACTTCTTCCAGTGGCTGTCCCATCGCCTCATGTTGTTTCCAGCCTGTCAGCTCTTCAGCTATTGGGTTCATTAGTGTGATACGACCGGCAGTGTCTGTGGCTATAACGCCATCTCCTATGCTGCGGAGGGTTATCAGCAGTCGTTCCTGCTCGATTGTCAGCATCTGTTTGGCAGTTTTTATCTCTGTTAAGTCAATAAATATGCTTAGTATCTGTATCTCATCACCTTGCGGAATTGGCACCATTGTCGCTGTTACATCCATTGAAGCGCCGCTGGGCAAAAGCAGCTTATGATCGCTGTAAGGCAAAGCTTTCTTTAGCATTTTTGCCTCGTTGACCTGGCTAAGCACTTTTGTGTGGTTTTCCAGATGAAAAAGATCATAGATAGATAGTTCTTTAGGGCGGCTATTTATATTTTTTGGCCTCAGCAATTCGTCCGCATAACGATTGCTCCACAAGATGATGCCGTTATGATGTAATATCAGGCCGATAGGAATGTTTTCAGCTAAAATCCGGTACCTTTCTTCTCGTTCGGCAAGAAGCATTTCCATTCGCCGCCGCTCTGCTATCTCATTTTCTAATTGCAGCGTCTTTTCTTTGAGGGGATGCAGCATCTGCCGCCGCAACAAGGGATAACCAAGGACAAGCATACTTATGAGCGTGCTGGTGGACATCAGAGGAGCTGGCAAATTAGGCACTACTCTGATGGTATATCCTAGAAGAAAAATGGCAATTCCCACGATAAACCAGCGATCTTCTGAATTGCTGTAGCTTCTCCAAAGTAAAAATAGCGCCAGCATCATCATAGATATACTCCAAAGAACCAGTACAAATGAGAGCTGAGAAAAGTCAACTATCGTTAGCCCATTATTGTGGATTCTGGGATTGCTGATAAATTCATCATTAAATACAGGCCAGGCGATGAGAACAAGGATAAGCAAATTGAAGTAAATTAAAATTGAGAGCCACTGTGCGGTGTAGCGTATGTAGCGAGAGACAAAAATCAGCAGCAGAGGCATCATCAGGCCAAGCAGAATCACTGAAAACTGAAGGTAAAGCTCTGGCCTGCCGAAAGCAATTAGCTCCGGACTTAGATTGCGAACTGTCAGCTCAAGAAGCAGTATCAGTGAAAAGGCAGCCCACAATGCCACAGTAGCAGTGAACCAACTGAAATAGCGGTTAATCTCCCGTTTGCTCTCCATCATTAAGCTGAGAAAGGATAGCGAAAAACCGATAACCGCAGTCAGGCCCAGGGTAATTATGTTGTAAAGCGTTA
>Ga0129302_1001334_pt1 | contig 18358 bp, 11 predicted proteins | sample BlaSprsedimmetaG_FD_94476 | JGI IMG/M metagenome (GOLD analysis project Ga0129302, IMG submission 94476) | Hot spring sediment bacterial and archeal communities from California, USA to study Microbial Dark Matter (Phase II) - Blank Spring... | ecosystem: Environmental > Aquatic > Thermal springs...
GATGAAGGAAATTGCCAACGAGGCCGGCGTCGAGACCATGGTAGGGTCGATGGGCGATATCGGCCTCTCTATCGGAGCGGCTGCGCACATCTCATCCTCTTCGGGAATGATCTACGCCGATCTCGACTCCCATCTGAACATTCAGACAGTATGCGACGGACCGAATGTCGAACAAGGCCACCTCCGGGTGCCTTCGGGACCCGGTATCGGCGTCTCCCTGCTCCCGCCCTGGCATGACGCAGTCAGGAGACAATTCACAGTTGCCGCCCCTCCATAAAAGGCAAATATCCCCTCTTTATAATCAACTATAAATGGATGCTTTGGATTTCGCAATTCGGAAAATAGTGCCTAATGCGTTGTGAGTTCGTATGGTAAAGAAGAAGATCGATCAGCTAAAGAGCGCCGAGGAGAAGTATCAAACGCTCATCCAGAAGCGCGATGAGCTGAACGAACAGGCCAATTCGGTCCGATCGGAGAGGAACGACCTCAACGACCGGAAGAAGGAGTTCATTACCGACCTCAAGGAGCTCAGGGAGGACAGAAGGGACCTCTCAAAGAAGATTGGAGAGCTGAAGAGCCGGCGGAACGAGTTCCAGAGCAAGGCGAAGTCGATGATCGAGACGAAGAAGAAGATTGGGTCTGACCTCGGCAAGAACCCCGCCTCCGATCTGGGCGCGAAGAAGAAAGAGGCCAACCGTCTCGAAATGGAGCAGCAGACGGTGCCGCTGCCAATCGAAAAAGAGGCAGAGCTGATCAAGAAGATAAGGAACCTTTACGAACAGATCAATCAGCTGGAGGATATCGTCACCGACCAGGAAAAGGTCAAGCTTTCGATCGGAGAGATCGACAAGGCGATAGACGAGGCCTTCAGGATCGCCGATTCGGAGCACAAGAAGATGATGTTGCTCGTCGAAGACAGGAAATTCCTGGACGACAAGATCGCGGGGATAGTCAACGAAATCGGGGTGGTTGGCGCAAACGCCAACAAGAAGCATGAGGAGTATCTAGAGATCAGAAAGTCCGCAGATCATTTCCATAATCGGGCGCAGGAGTTCAGGGAAAAGATCCTGGAAATCCGGGCGGCTCGCAGAAAGGAGCGCGAAGAGCAGCGCAGGGCGATATCGGAGCAGAATGAGACCGTAAGAAAGGAGTTGCTCGATGAGAAGAAGCGGGAGGAGGCAGCGGACGGCGCGCTGCAGAAACTTCTATCCAGGGGAAAGATCGAGCTGTAAGAATAGATGTGGCCGATGATTATCACTAGAAAGGATTTTTCTATTAAGACATCATTATCAGTTCACCCTTGGACCGGGAATTACTTCCCCCTTAACAGATATAACTGGATTGGAAAATAAACTGCTCGGATAATCAACTATCATTTGTCATGGAGGAGTCTTTGTTGGATGACCAAGAAGGTCCAGATAACCGGTCAGTAATTGAAACCCTCAATAGGCTGTGCTCGATCGTCGAAGAAGAACCGGATCTTCACGCTATCTGCAACACCTTCAGATCGGAGCTTAGCAAATATTGTCCGAGCGAGGCCATCGAACTGCTCTCGTATTCGAATGATCCGAAGGAGCTGCTCAGAATCGCCAGTAGTACTGATGAGCCCGGAGGGAGCAGAATCAGGTTCGATGACGACTCCTCGAGCTGGATCGAGCTCGGGAAACCAGACGCTCTCTACATTTTCACAGACGTAAAAGAAGCCCCGTTTTTCGTGAGGGATATGGCCGAAAAGGCAGGCAGTTCCTCCGCGGCGATATTCGCACGCCGGGAAAGGGCGGGAAAAAGAACCATCCTGGCCGTCTTGGCAAAGGAGGGGTATGACATCTCCAGCTGGGAGAAGTCAGAATCTCTCGTGGAGCTGCTGCGAGGAAGCGCCATACTGCTCGAGTATTGCAAGCTCATCTCCGATATGAACAATTACAGAATGGATTTCTTGTCGCTGTTCGACCTGATCCCGATCGCCATCATACAATTGGATGAGAAAGGGACGGTCAAGAGCGCCAATAACGAGGCAGAGCTGATTCTCGGCTCCGGGGATCCCGATAGGGGAATCGAAGAAGAGAATGTTTTCAAGGAGGAATCCTTCAAGAAAAGCGGGATTGCGGCACTGGTCAGAAGAGCGCTTCGCGGCGAGGACGCGGAGGCGGAGAATATCAGGTTCCGGGGCGCTGACGGAAGGAACCGATATCTCTTCGTGAAGCTCAGATCGATAATCGGTTCGGATGGGAAGCGGCAGATCATAGGTATACTGACGGATGTTTCCGCTCGGATCCAACTGCAACAGCAGCTCGAGCGTTCATATCAGACCCTGACCGAAGCTTTCCACGAGCTTCAGAGAGCCGACAAGATGAAGAGCCAGTTCATAGATGTCGTATCTCACGAGCTGAGGACCCCTCTGACGGTGATCAGGGGCTACCTGGACATGATTTCGCACACCAGGGGCGACTCGCTAGATCCGAAGCTCGCGCAGAAGCTGGACAGCATCAGCCTGAATACAGACCGTCTTTACGAAATAGTCGAATCAATGCTCGATAGTGCCAGAATCGAAAAGGGGGCCGTTGAGGTCGTCAAGCAGGAGACCAGTCTGAAAGCGATGCTGGAGGAGATCGTTGCGTCCCTGCGTGGATTGGCCAACGAGAAGCACCAGGAGCTGTTGCTCGTCGATGTGGGGGAGACCGGCCTGGTGCAGATCGACACCAAGAAGATGAGGGATGCGCTGAAACACATAATCAACAACGCCATCAAGTATACTCAGGATGGCGGGAAAATACAGGTCACGCTGACCGATGAGGGGAACATGATCCATATCATGGTCAGAGACAACGGGATCGGAATACCCCTGTCCGAGATATCCAAGATTTTCGAGCGCTTCTATATCGTGGCCGCAGATGAGCTGTCGCACCAGGTAGACAGAATGGGTCTGGGGCTTCCGATCGCCAAGGGAATAATCGAAAGCCACGGCGGAAAAATCTGGGTCGAGAGCGAAATCGGAAAGGGGACCGTTTTTCATATCAATATGCCAAAAGGATAGTCAATTTCGAGATTCCCTGGCAGTAATGATACCCGAGTAGATATCCAAGGTCTTTTTCGCTGCGTTTTCCCATGTGTACCTGTCAATCGTCTTTCGACCCTTTTCGATCAATCTAGCTCTGAGCAGGTCATCGGTTAGGACCCGCTCTGCCGCATCCGCTATCCCCTTCACGTCCCCAACATTCACGAGCAGCCCGTTCTCTCCGTCTTTCACCAGCTCGTTGATCCCTCCGACGGGGCTTGTTATGACCGGGCATCCCGCCGCCATTGCCTCCATTATCGCCAGCCCCCAACCCTCCATTCGGGTTGGAAGAATGAAGATGCCGGCGTCTTGGTATAGTTTGACGATTTCCCGGTCATCCACGGATTCCATGATCTCCACAGATCCACCGAGTCCGCATCTCTCGACAAGATGGTCGAACCAATCGATCGTTTCGACTCTTCGGAAGCCCGGCTTGGCGACCGCAACCAGTCTGAGAGGGCGCCCCCTTCTGTGAAGCATCTCGAGCGCCTCTATCACGAATTCGAGGCCTTTCCTGCCCTCCATGCCGCCAACGAACAGGATGAACCCCTTCCTATCCATACTGGGACGGTATTCGAATTTCGATGCATCGATTCCGTTGTAGACCACCTCAGATTCCTGTTCGTGCTCTTTCTTCAGTATGTCATGCCAATACCGTGATACGGTGATTTTCACGGTATCTCCCAGTAGGGCTCCCTGTTCGCAGTCGTTCAGATATCGGTCCGAAAACCCCTCGATATGATGCACTGTTCTCACCGTAGGCGGCGCTATCTCGCCCTTTCCAGTCAAGATCTGCAACGCCCGGTCGCATACGCAGTCCTGCGCGTGATATATGTCGAAGTCCCGAGGGAGCGAGTTGACGAGCGAATCGACCATCGAATCGAGCCTTTCACGCGTCTCCGGATACCAGTCGAAGTCGATGACCGTCGTCGGAACGGCGGTGCTCCTGTAGAACCCAGTTTCCGAATCCGCCTCGTCTGATCTTCTCAGAGAAAACAAATGAATCTCGTCTCCACATTTACTTAGAGCCTCCGCTAGATTGACCGCATGAACGACGCCTCCCCTCGGGCGCATGCTATAGGTCAGCATCGCGATTTTCATTCTGTCTCACGAGGATAATCGTCTTTTGGCAGATTATCATTGCGAGGGAGAAAATGGGACACCCGGGTTCCGAAAAGATTGCGCCGAAAAGAGCCTGGAACGTTGCATTTTTTGTTACAAATTAATGATAAATTCGCCAGTACAACAGTAATTACGGCACGACGGAATATCTGTAGTCCGCACCCAAAATATGGGACTGATTTGGAAGAGTTTAATTAGGAGTCTTCCAATCCACTTCCATCCAGATATTGAGCCTATCAGGGTTCAGTTTATGGAACGGTGTTCCGGCCATCGATAACAAGCTGGCATAACGGTCTCCGGGGCAAGTTGCATGGAAAGGTATACAGCCCATGACTTGCTCGTGAGGTGATGATAGCGTTTACCGGAGTCGGCAGGTAGATACCGATGAGGTCCGAGAACAATACGGTCGACAGAACCAAACGATTTATTCTATGGTTTGACGAAATCGGGATGAAGGATGTACCTCTCGTCGGCGGCAAGAACGCTTCGCTCGGTGAGATGACGCAGCAGTTGAAATCGCGCAAAATCGAGATTCCCACCGGGTTTGCGATCACGACTGCGGCCTACAGGCGCTTTGTGGAATCCAACAACCTCCAGAAGAGAATCGAATCGATTCTGGAAGGTCTGGACACGAATGACCACTCGAATGTCGCATCCCGGGGGGAGGATCTAAGAAAGCTGTTTCTGAACGGGGAGTTCCCGCTCGACTTGAAGATCGAGATAAGCTCTGCTTACAAAGTGCTCTCGAGAAATCTCGAAACTAAGAACCCACAGGTCGCCGTCAGGTCAAGTGCGACAGCGGAGGATTTGGAAGGGGCCTCGTTCGCGGGCCAGCACGAGTCCATCTTGAACGTCATGGGAGAGCTCAGCCTCATGAAGGCGGTCAAGCAGTGCTTTGCCAGCCTCTTCACAAATAGGGCAATCTCCTACAGGACGGACAAGGGCTTTGGACAGATGGGTATATCCCTCTCTGTGGGTGTCCAGCAAATGGTCAGAAGCGATCTCTCCTGCTCGGGCGTCATGTTCACGATCGACACCGAGAGCGGATTTGACAAGGTCATCTATATCACCGCATCGTATGGCGTCGGGGAACTGATAGTGCAGGGAGGGGTGTCCCCCGACCAGTTCTATGTGCATAAAGAGCTATTAGGCAATACTGAGAACCCCGTAATCGAAAAAGTCCTGGGAGATAAGCTTCACAAGATGATATATTCAGGAAAGAGGGCCGAGCTAATCGAAGTCCCAGTACCCATCAAAGAAAGGAAGAGATACGTGATTTCCGACGAGGAAGCGACTCAGCTTGCCGTATGGGCCCTGGAGATCGAGAAGCACTACGGCAAGGCGATGGACATCGAGTGGGCGAAGGACGGACTCTCCGGGGAACTCTATATCGTCCAGGCCAGGCCGGAGACGGTCTTTGCCATAAAGAAAGAGAAGGTATACGAGACATACATCCTCGAGGAGAAGAGCAAGATCCTCGTCCGCGGTGGCGCAGTCGGCTCAAAGATCGGTCAAGGGACCGTCAATGTCCTGGAATCCGCCATTCAGATCTCCGATTTCAAGAAGGGGCAGGTATTGGTCACCGACAGGACTGACCCTGACTGGGAGCCCATAATGAAAAAGGCCTCCGCAATTGTGACCAACCGCGGAGGGAGGACATGTCACGCAGCTATTGTATCCCGAGAGCTGGGCATACCGGCAATCGTGGGGACCGTGGACGGCACAGAGGTTCTGAGAAGCGGGATGAAGGTCACGGTAGACACCTCAGAAGGGGTCGGCAACGTGTACGACGGCCTGCTGAAGTTCCGGATCGAGAAGGTCAACCTCGAGGAGATTCCTGAGACGCGCACCAAAATCATGATGAACGTGGCCATGCCGGAGAACGTCTTCTTCCATGCGCAGATACCGAACGACGGGGTGGGCCTCTCGAGGCTGGAGTTCATAATAGCATCCCATATAGGGATTCATCCAATGGCGTTAATTGACTATGCGGAACTTTCCAAAAAGGCCGGACACGGGGATTCGGAGATAGCCCGCATCATAGAGGCCATCGATGAGCGCTCTGAGGGATACGAAGACAAGACCAGGTTCTTCGTCGACAAACTTTCTCTCGGGATTTCGAAAATCGCATCCGCATTCTACCCCAAGGATGTGATCGTCCGTCTTTCAGATTTCAAGACTAACGAATACGCCGCCCTCATCGGAGGCGAGCTCTACGAGCCGAAGGAGAGCAACCCGATGATTGGATGGCGTGGAGCTTCCAGATATTACGACGAGAAGTTCAGGGCCGCCTTCGAGCTCGAGTGCCAGGCGCTCAGGACGGTTCGGGAACAGAAAGGCCTAAAGAATGTCAAGGTAATGATCCCATTCTGCCGGACTCCCGAGGAGGGGAAGAAGGTCATCGAAATAATGAAGGCAAGCGGCCTCGAACAGGGAAAGGACGGGCTCGAAATATACGTCATGTGCGAGATTCCTAGTAACGTAATTCTCGCCGACGAGTATTCGAAGGTGTTCGATGGCTTTTCGATCGGATCGAACGACCTTACGCAGCTTGTCCTGGGCTTGGACAGGGACTCAGAACTGGTTTCCCATCTCTACGACGAGAGAAATCTGGCCGTCAAGAGGATGATAAAGAACGTCATCGAGGTGGCCAAGAGCAACGGGAGAAAGATAGGGATCTGCGGTCAGGCGCCCAGCGACTTCCCCGAATTCGCGGAGTTCCTCACCGAATGCGGGATAGACAGCATATCGCTGAATCCTGATACTATCGTAAAGACCAGGCTGCTCGTGGCAGAGAAGGAAAAGGCGCTTCGAAAATAGGCTTTGCCTCTTCTGGTCTTTCGGGAATAAAATTCCATCGGGAGGAATAGCACCTCCCGTTACTCGTCAAAGAAGAAACGGAGCGATCAGTTAAGCTCCTTGATTCGCTCGTTCCAAGTGAACCCGAATTCGTTGAACTTCTTAAGGATTGGTTCCGGATCGAGCATCTCGGGCGTGAAAGCGCCTCTCCTTGAAATCTCGCCTCTGGCGAGCATAACGGCGGCGACACAAGGCGGTATAGCAGTCTGCCATGCGGTAACGGTCACTCCGAACCGGTTGTAGATGTCCTCGTAATCCGACATCTGGTAAATGAAGTGGGAGATCCTCTTCCCGTTCTTCTTCCCGATTACCTCGGTTCCGATGCATGCCGTCCCCTTTGCGTTTTTCTGGATTTTCGGATCTGTAGGCGAGGGCATGAGAGCCGTCACAACATCACGTGGGTAGACATCGACGCCCTTGATTTTGACGGGCTCAGATCTAACCATCCCAATCTTTCTGAGGACCTTCAGAACATTGATGGTGTCGTCGTCCAGGGCTATCATGAAGTTGCATTCCTTGCAGCCCTTGTCAATCGTCTTACCAAGGGTCTCCTGCTCCTCGTGATCGACCGCCCAGACCTTCATCTTGCCAATGGGTTCCGGGAATTCGAACTCCTCGGACTTGCTCATCGACTCCACGCGCTCGAAGCGCCCGTTCGTCCAAACGAGCGCGTTCATCAGGGCGACCTCCTCGATCAGCGTGTCGGGGGACCATAGGGATACGAAGCCGTCGAAGCCATCGATGTTGGCTCTGTCACCGTCCCTGATCTTTATCTGCTCAACCGTATCCATGCCGTTCGCTGCGTACCTGGCATACACATTTGTCGCCCCGGGGTCGTTGCCCCAGGAGAGCATTGCCGACAGTCCCGCATCCTTCCACTTCTGGTCCTGCTCCATCTGCAGGTCGATCGGGACCTTCGTGATCTTGTCCCCGGGCTTCTCGTGGGAAGAAACGCCCAAATCGGTTGCCATATCCATATAGTGGGTTCCCGACTCCAAGGCCGCCTGCATGATCTTGAGGAAAAACCTCGGAAGAACCGCATTGATAACCAGATCGACATCCTTCATGCCGACCTTCATTTCCTCGACGTTGTCGGCATTCATGGAGACCGCCCTGACCTTCGGGCTGCCGATCCTGTCGGCGACCTTCTGGGCCTTCTCCTTCTTGATGTCGGCCACAATTACCTCTTCAAATTCGTCCTGCTTTGATAAGACATCCGCGATAATTGATCCAACTGCTCCTACTCCAAGTATAAGCACCTTCATTTTTTTTCACTTCCGATACAGCGCCATATGAAAAATCTACAGCACCGGTGGTTTTCCCCAGACAAATTATGCTACTTAACCCTTAGTTGAAAAATTTATTACCCCCTTCCGGATGGACCCAGGTCCTCAAAAAGGGGTATATAATGGGCGCGGTTTAATAATCTAAACCGCGTCACTTCCGTGAGGAATCATCAACAATCTTTTATACTGGTACCATTTCTGCCATCTCTGCTCTTCTATCGATTTCGAGAGCCTGTGAATGATGAAGACGCGCAGCGTCTGAATGAGGTGCTGAATATGAGTAAACCTGTGTATGTTAAGTTCGAGACTCCAAAGGAGATCAGCGAGAAGACCTATGAACTGGTGGAGGTTGCCCGAGATACCGGTAAACTCCGAAAGGGCACCAACGAGGTGACCAAACTCGTGGAGAGAGGGGATGCGATTTTCGTCGTTATAGCTGAGGATGTCAATCCTCCTGAGATACTGATGCATATGGCCCCCCTGTGCGATGAGCGGAAGGTGCCCTACGGATTCGTGCCCAGCAAGGCTGAGCTCGGTAACGCCTGCGGGCTGGAAAAGCCCACGGCCGCCGTAGCAGTCACTGACGCTGGGAAGGGTAAGCCGATTGTGGACGATTTGGCCAAGAAGATCGACGGCCTCAAGAGCTGAGGGTGCGTTCCAGATGACAAACGGTGACGGTATACCTTCCGAGGTAGTCGAGGTCGTCGGAAAGACCGGGATGACCGGGGAGGCGACCCAGGTAAAGGTCAGAGTTCTCGAGGGGCGCGACAAGGGCAGGATCATTACAAGGAATGTGATGGGCCCCGTAAGGGTCGGCGACGTCCTGATGCTGAAGGAGACGGCGAGAGAGGCAAGAAAGCTCAGCGTCCGTTGAGATATACACCGGCAATGAGCCGCAATTCATATTGCAAAAATGGATGGTGATGATGTCATGGTCGAGCAAAGGATCTGTTCATTCTGCGGGACAAATATCGAACCTGGGACAGGCAGATTGTTCGTCAGAAAGGACGGGCTGACCTACAATTTCTGCAGCAGCAAATGCTTCAAGAACCAGATTGGAAAGGGCAAAGTCCCGAGGATGACCGAGTGGACCGCAGCCCACAAGAGGGAGAAGGAGATCTTCCTCGGATCTGCGAAGCAGGAGAAGAGAAAGGTGGCCAAGAAGGTCACCAGAAAGACGAGAAAGGTGAAACCTCCGAAGGAGAAGAGGGAGGACGCCGCGAAGGAGGCCGCAGAGGAGCCGAAGCGCGAGGAAGAAAAGCCCTCAGAGGAGAAAACGAAGGTCGAAGGAGAGCCTGAGAAGCAGGAGGAGAAAGAATGATCGAGAGGACCTTCGTGATGATCAAGCCCGACGGAGTCAAACGGGGTTTGGCCGGGGAGATAGTATCGCGTTTCGAGAGCCGAGGGATCAAGATCTGCGCAATGAAGATGATGAGGATCCAGAAGGAGCTGGCGGAGCGGCACTATGCGGAGCACAAGGGCAAGAGCTTCTTCGACCCCCTGCTCGGCTACATCACTTCCGGGCCAGTGATATGCATGGTGCTCGAGGGAGACAACGTCATCTCGATCGCGAGGACGATGATGGGCAGGACCAACCCGCAGGACGCGGATCCGGGCACAATCAGAGGGGATCTAGCGATGCAGACGGGGAGGAACATCATCCACGGCTCGGACTCGTCCGAATCCGCAAAGAGAGAGATCGAGCTGTTTTTCAACGATTACGAGATCCTGAAATACGACAAACCGGATGAGCCCTGGATATACGAATGATATTGGTCGATCATATCCCTCAAGAACCGCTCAATCCAATCGGTGAATCGAATGGCGAGAAGACAGCCGATAGTATCGGTATTGGGCCATGTCGACCATGGCAAGTCGACAATTCTCGACAGGATCAGAGGCACAAATATCGTGGCGCGGGAGGCTGGCGGCATCACGCAGCACATCGGCGCGACGGAGGTCCCGCTAAAGCTCATCTACAAGCTATGCGGTAACATCGCCTCGGAGCGGAAGTTCCAGGTGCCGGGGCTTCTGTTCATCGACACCCCAGGCCACCAGTCTTTTACGACTCTCAGGGCAAGGGGAGGTGCGCTCGCCGACCTCGCCGTGCTCGTCGTCGACATCAACGAGGGGATGAAGCCCCAGACCGTAGAATCAATTTCCATTCTGAAGAAGTACCGCACCCCGTTCGTCATCGCGGCCAACAAGATAGACCTGATCCCCGGATGGAGGAGCCATCCCAGGCAGCCGTTTGCGGGTGGCATAAACGATCAGCCGCCCTCAGCAATGGATGTTCTGGACGAGAGGCTGTACAACCTGGTCGGGAAGCTCTCCGATCGAGGGTTCGGCTCGGACCGGTTCGACAGGGTCACCGACTTCAAGAGCACGATCACGATCATACCGGTCAGCGGAAAGACCGGAGAGGGCATTCCCGATCTGCTACTGGTGCTCGTAGGCCTTGCACAGCGCTTCTTGGACGATCAGCTGACCTCCGAGGAGGACAAACCGGGTGAGGGCACTATCCTCGAGATCAAGGAGGAGAAGGGCCTCGGGACGACCTTGGACGTTATCATATTCGACGGCAAGATCTCAAAAGGTGACACGGTCGCCATATCATCCAACGACCCCAATTATCCCATAGTCACCAAGGTGAAAGCCCTGCTGAAGCCCAAGCCGCTGGACGAGATACGAGATCCTTCCCAGCGTTTCGACTCCGTAAAGGAGATCACGGCTGCAGCGGGCATCAAGATATCCGCCCAGAATCTGGAGAACGCGCTCGCCGGCGGGATGATAAAAGTCGTTGGTAGTACGCTCGACGAGACTCTCGAGGAGATACGGAAGGAGAGCGAGGTCAGAATCGACCTTTCAAACGAGGGTGTAGTGGCAAGGGCCGATGCGATCGGCTCCCTGGAGGCGCTAGCCTTCGAGGCGAAGGCCGCGGAGATACCGATCGCGAGTGCGAAGATCGGGGATGTCAGCAAGAAGGATCTCGTGGAAGCGGCAACCGCGCCTAACCCGCTTCACAGGGTCATTTTCGCGTTCAATGTCGAACTGACTCCTGATGGGCAGGAGGAGCTGCCCGATCACGACGTCGAGGTTCTCAGGAGCGACGTCGTATATCGGTTGATAAAGGAGTACCAGGAATGGGTAACAAAGAGACGCGCGTCAATCGATAGCCGGAAGCGTCTCGAAATCGCCTTTCCGGGTAAAGTTAAGATAATGCCCGACTGCATTTTCCGAGTGAGCAAGCCCGCTATATGCGGCGTAAGAATACTCGCAGGCCGAATCAGGCAGGGGCAGCCGCTCATGCGCGAGGACGGACGTGAGATCGGCAGGATTAAGAGCATCAGGAGCGGCGAGGAGAGCCTCAAGGAGGCGAGGATGGGAGAGGAGGTCGCGATCGCCATGGACAATGTCACCGTAGGGAGGCAAGTGAAAGCCGAGGATATCCTGTACATCGACATCCCCGAGGCCAATGCGAGGGAGCTTCAGAAGACGGACCTCAGCATTGACGAGAAGGAAGTGCTCGAGGAGATCATGAAGATCAAGCGGAAGGAGCGCCCCTTTTGGGCCATGTAATCGATCGATCCCTGGGAAATTTTCGCCGGCGAATTATGAAAACATTTTCCTCCGACAAAGATCCATCTGGAATCATGCGGTATTTCACTGAATTTTGGTAAAAATATATATATCTGTTAATTCGATTCTAATGCCGGTTAAAAGTGCCATTATTTGATCGATTAGAACAGAGGGTGATGGGATAATGAACAGAAAAACGATAGCGTTGTCCGTCGCATTATTGATGGTGGTCTCTTGCTTTTTCATCGCCACGAATGCGACAGCAATAACAGCGGATATTTTGGAAGGGGAAATCGTCGAGTCAGCCGAGGATGTCGATGGTGACGGGAGATATGATTACCTTGTGTTCACAGTACCTGTGAATGTAACCGATCACATGTGGGAATGGGTCAATCTCGAGGGCACGCTCTGGGATATGGGAAATACCACGGCCATAGCCTTCGAATCGGAACACATCGATATCGAAGATGACGGACGCTATGAGATCGAGCTGAGATTCTCGGGAAGGGATATCAACGGAAGCTCCATCCCAGGACCTTATGTATTGCAGCTGGAACTCCTTGATTCCTGGATGTGGCCCCCCTTTGTTCTCGACACATCTACATATTACACCGCTGCCTATTCTGACGAGGATTTCGAGATCGCTGACGCTCTGAATATCCTCGCCGTCGATTGGTGGGCTGTCGACGACGACAACAACACGCTTTATGACCGCATTCAGGTGAATATCTCCATGGATGTTTTCGATCCAGGCCCAATTACTATCAATTGCTGGGCATCCACATCTGGACCTCCTTTTGTCAATGTGATGGGTTGTGAGGAGGAGTTCGATGTTCTGAACGGAACCGGTCAGACCTATAACATTTCGCTCGATGGTCGGATAATCAACGGGTCCGGCTTCTCTGAGACGCAATACGATCTCAACATAGACATAACAGCAACCGCGGGATTCTGGGAGAGCTACTGGATTATGACAGACCCGCTGAATGCCTCCGATTTCGAGGAATATGACCATATCAGGATTGTCGGAGATATCACATGCACCCCGATCGACACAGATGGCGACGGGATGGCCGATATCTGGTGGGTGGAGTTCGAAGCGGTCGCATCCGATACCGCTGAATACTCCCTCAGGGTCGATATCCTGAACGCGAGCACCATGGACAGCATTTTCATGTGGTCTCCCGATTTCGAGTACGACGGTTATCTCATCGCCGGCATCACCCAGACAGTAGTCATATTCGTCGATGCCTACACCATTTGGGACACGGGCGACATGGGCCCCTATGTCGTCGAGGTGGTCGATGACCCGGATGAAAATGGAGAATGGGCTGGATGCTACTACATCATGGACATCGACCTGGGGAACATCACCGTTGCCGATCAGGTGTTCGACGAGCTTAGCCATCCCACTCCGTACTATATCTCGGGGTTCGTGGTGAACGAGACCGGAGCGCCGATTCCAGGCGTAGACCTCACGGCTCAGACCCTGATCTCAAAATGGGATTCCTGGGATTGGGTCACCAGCAACGGGACCGGTGCGTACAACTTCACCTCCATGACCGCCGGGGAGATCATGATCCAGACCGATTGCCCCGGATATGTCGTAGATATGAGCGTCATCGAAGTCACGGGCAATGTGACGAATCACAACATAACTCTGATGGAACTCGGATCGATCAACCGCACGATCAACGGGACCGTATTCAATGAGACCGGTGCGCCCATGGGCACCAATGCTCAATTGTTATTGATTGAGATCGGTGTAGGCATCTATTCCCAAAGCTTCACCGATGCAGAGGGCAACTATTCCTTCGATGTCAGAGACGGCGAGTACATGATCTTGGGCATGTACTACGGTCCGGATTACGAATTGTTAGGCGGGGATTGGGTTACCGTGGCCGGAGACAATCAGACGGTCAACATCACGCTCGACCAGTATCTCTACTACTACTCATCCGGGATGCACATGACCCTCGACATCTACATGAGCGATTGGAACTCCGTCGACTTCGCCTTCTCGATCGAACTTCCGGACGAAGTCGAGTTCTACAAGCTCTACGGTGACCTCGTATACGGTAACTCGGACGGGTACCTGAGCGCTGCCGAGCTGCAGTTCACAGAGGATTTGATCACCTGGATGTTCATGCACGAGATATCGGTGGAATCGGGCCTCTACACGCTCGATATGATCACCGTTGACGGCATCGCCTATTTCCTCCCCCAGGACCAGATCTCCCTTTCCATTTCGGGATTGGGGGGCGACCTGTTCGACTTCTCAGGGACAGCCTCCCTGACAATGACCGGTACTGGCGATTCTTACGGGACCGTAAGCGAAAGCTTGGATTCTCACAATATATACCTCGCGACCGAGTACGAGGAGGAGGACTTCTCACAGATATTCCATATCTCGGTACCGGCTGGATTTGCCCTCAACGATACGAATGACCCGGAGAATGTGACCGTTACTGGAACCAATTACCTAACGGTTATACCGGGCGGATCGCCAGACCCAGAGAACATTGACTCTGAGATGGTCATTCTGACGGTGACGACCTCGGCCACCCCGACAACCGGCAGCATCGAAGGGTCCGCCACCCTCCAGGGCGAGTCCGACCACTCAGGCATCACGGTCGAGCTGCTGGACGATTCGATGTCCGAGGTCGAAGAATATGTGACCGGTTCGGATGGCAGTTATCACTTCGTCGATGTAGAGCCGGGAAGCTACCACATCGAGGCTTCCATGAGCGGTTACTACACAGGATATGCCGATTTGACAGTGGTCGCCGGTGAACTTTCTACCGTTGACGACATCGAACTGATACCGTTAACCGCCGAGGTGGAGAACGCATCTCTAATGGGCAAGATAGTGACCGAGGCGGGTTTGCCTATTGATAATGCAACCGTGGAGTTGTATTATCCCGCAGATAGCGACACATTGAACAACACTTTCACCACCGGTGAGGACGGCGAATTCAGTTTCACAGACCTCATCGCTGGCAGCTACAGGCTGGAGATTTCCGCAGACGGATTCGATGACAAGACCATAAGTGTCACATTGAACTGGGGCGACGAACGGAATATGGGAAACATCGTTCTCACCTCTCCACAACCAGTTGGATACATAACTGGCGTGGTTATGGATGAGGATAGCAATCCTCTGGAAGGAGTGACCGTCGAGGTGCGTACCGACGGATCGGATGATGTAATTGCCTCCGGCACCACTGATGAAGATGGAAACTTCTTGATCACGGGACTGGAAGACGGCAACTACAGCCTGACCTTCCTTCTGGATGGCAAGGTCATCGGGGAGACAAATGTGACCATCGATGACATGATCGGAGATGCTGGAACAATCGTGATACCCAGCGACATGCTGACCGAGGACGAGCTGCTCCCGTTATGGCTGATTGCACTGATCGCGGTCATAATAGTCGCAGCCATCGCGGCAGTCGCTCTTATGAAGCGGAAGCCAAAGAAACCATCTGCCTCTCCGATACTGGTTGAGCAGCCATCGACACCGCCTACGGAAGACATACCTCCACCACCTGCAGACTGAGTGTGAAGGGCCGGTCTTAGGATCTCCCAGAAACCCTTTAAAAATCTCTTATTTTTCATTCTCTCTCGATGTCAAGCTAAGGCGGAATAACATATTCAAATCATCGCTACGATGCTTTTTATTTATGTCCAATCCAATATCTCTCATAGTTCTCCAGCCCTGGGTCATTCTATCAATGCTAATACCAGCGTAGAACCTCTTTTAGCATGCCACCACCAAAGCCTAATTCTAATCAAACTGGAAATATTCTTACAAGAATCACAATTGCTGTGATGACAATGATCAGGATAATAAAAAATGCAATCTATCCAAGGAATCTTGTCCTCCCAGCTCTAGCCTTGTTGCCAACCGCAGATTCAATATTATATGTCTTTGCCATGAATCTTTGAGATCTTGCAGGAGGTGGCATGAATGCAGGCATAGTTATCGTTCCATTTTCAGTATCCTTTTATTGAGCTTAAGAATTTTTCTTTTAGATGGCGCGGGGAGAGGGATTTGAACCCTCGAGCTCTTTCGAGCACTGGATATCTGCCAGCCGTCCTACTGGATCGGCGATAGCAATCCAGCGCCTTGCCGGGCTGGGCCATCCCCGCCTCTCGGCCTTCTGGTTATTAGATGTTCAATCAAATAGATTATGGTCTGCATTGATCTTTTCGGTATAGCGTATTTCTATCTGGTACCTTGAGTGGAGGAGAGGGTTTCCTTTTCTCAGACGGTAAAGCGCCAAGGAACGGGCGGTTTTGAGAAAGCCTTAAATCTCACCACAACTAAGTATTATTGAGAATCCGGGAAATCCCCGGGTTTTTCAGTGCGTTTCAACGTACGAAACGCATTTATAGGGAATCGCTCTTAAAGTGGAGCGCCCAAACCTTTTTGCAGTGCATTTGGCGGCGGTTGGGATTGGGGCGGAGAGCCCTTTCGTGAACAACCCGCGTTCCTTCACTGCAGATAACATGGGGGATCAAGATCTCCGATTATTCGTGCTCTCTTGATTCTGACGCTTGATGATGACACCAGAATAGTCTAATGCATATGCGGGATGATTCTCGCATTACGCAGGGAATATTGCATATTCGGTGAGATTTGGCAACCTCGCCAAGAAATTGGCAAGGTTCAGTTCCACGCGACCAAAAATGATATCGAGTCGGTATCGATCAATTCCGGTTGATCCTGCCGGCGGGCACCGCTATTGGAATCCGATTAAGGCATGCGAGTCGAGAGGGGTTAAGCCCTCGGCGGACGGCTGAGTAACACGCGGATAATCTGCCCTCGGGTGGGGGATAATCTCGGGAAACTGAGGATAATACCCCATAGGTCTAGTCTGCTGGAATGCTTCTAGATTGAAAGCTCCGGCGCCCGAGGATGAGTCTGCGGCCTATCAGGTTGTAGTGGGTGTAACGGACCCGCTAGCCTACGACGGGTAGGGGCGTTGGGAGACGGAGCCCCCAGATGGATTCTGAGACACGAATCCAGGCCCTACGGGGCGCAGCAGCTGCGAAAACTTCGCAATGTGGGGAACCACGACGAGGGGATTCCAAGTGCCAATGCATTGCATTGGCTGTTCTCCTGTCTAAAAAACAGGAGAAGTAAGGGCCGGGTAAGACGGGTGCCAGCCGCCGCGGTAATACCCGCGGCCCAAGTGGTGCTCGATATTATTGAGCTTAAAGCGTCCGTAGCCGGTCTTGTAAATCCTCGGGTAAATCGGGCAGCTTAACTGTTCGAATTCCGGGGAGACTGCGAGACTTGGGACCGGGAGAGGTCGGAGGTACCTCTGGGGTAGGGGTAAAATCCTGTAATCCTAGAGGGACCACCAGTGGCGAAGGCGTCCGACTAGAACGGATCCGACGGTGAGGGACGAAGCCCTGGGGCGCAAACGGGATTAGATACCCCGGTAGTCCAGGGTGTAAACGCTGCGGGCTTGGTGTCGGGGGTCCTACGAGGGCGCCCGGTGCCGGAGAGAAATTGTTAAGCCCGCCGCTTGGGGAGTACGGTCGCAAGACTGAAACTTAAAGGAATTGGCGGGGGAGCACCGCAACGGGAGGAGCGTGCGGTTCAATTGGATTCAACGCCGGAAAACTCACCAGGAGCGACGGACACATGAAAGCCAAGCTGATGACTTTGCTAGATTGTTCGAGAGGTGGTGCATGGCCGTCGTCAGTTCGTACCGTAGGGCGTTCTCTTAAGTGAGATAACGAACGAGACCCTCGCCGCTAGTTGCTATCCATTCCTCCGGGAGTGGAGCACTTTAGTGGGACCGCTGGTGCTAAACCAGAGGAAGGGGAGGTCGACGGTAGGTCAGTATGCCCCGAATCTCCTGGGCAACACGCGCGCTACAAAGGCCGGGACAATGGGCTCCGATATCGAAAGGTAAAGGTAACTCGAAACCTGGCCGTAGTTCGGATTGAGGGCTGTAACTCGCCCTCATGAAGCTGGATTCCGTAGTAATCGCGCGTCAACATCGCGCGGTGAATATGCCCCTGCTCCTTGCACACACCGCCCGTCAAACCATCCGAGTTGGGTCTAAGTGATGATGCTTCATCTTGGGGCGTTAGAACTTGGGTTCAGCAAGGGGGGTTAAGTCGTAACAAGGTATCTGTAGGGGAACCTGCAGATGGATCACCTCCTACGAACCAAGAGGGAGGCCACAAACCTCCCTCCACCAACAACCTTGTCAGGTGAGATTACCAAACACCAAAGAAGGTCATCATCAGGCGTCAAACGCTATTTTTTAAGAAGCATTCGAGAGCTTTCCTCACGATTGAAAAAATGAAAAGAATGAAAAGGGATGGAATGTAGAAGAGGCCTCTCGCCTATTTCGATGTGCCTTAACACGAAAAGAGGCGAAAGACCATGGAATACGTAGGACTGGATATACATAAAGAGTTTTGTCAGGCATGC
>Ga0129302_1001337_pt1 | contig 18327 bp, 17 predicted proteins | sample BlaSprsedimmetaG_FD_94476 | JGI IMG/M metagenome (GOLD analysis project Ga0129302, IMG submission 94476) | Hot spring sediment bacterial and archeal communities from California, USA to study Microbial Dark Matter (Phase II) - Blank Spring... | ecosystem: Environmental > Aquatic > Thermal springs...
GGTGCTGCTGGGCGCGGGTGGGGTCATCCATGGCGCGCAGCCCGGCAGCATCGTCGTCGACATGAGCACCATCTCGCCCAGCGCCACGCGCGAGATGGCCGCACGGCTCGCCGAGCGAGGTGTCGAGATGCTCGACGCGCCAGTGTCCGGGGGCGAGCAGGGTGCGATCGCCGGCACGCTCTCCATCATGGTGGGGGGTAATGCTGCGGCGCTGGCACGGGTGCGGCCGCTGCTGGACCTGCTGGGTAGCAACATCGTCCACGTGGGCGGCCACGGCGCCGGGCAGGTGGTCAAGGCCTGCAACCAGATCGTGGTCGCGCAGACCATCGTCGGCGTGGCCGAGGCCCTGCAACTGGCCAACCGCCAGGGCGTCGACCCGGCCCGGGTGCGCGAGGCCCTGCTCGGCGGCTTCGCCTACTCGAAGATCCTCGATGTCCACGGGCAGCGCATGCTCGACGACAACTACACCCCCGGCTTCAAGGCCCGCCTGCACACCAAGGACCTCGGCATCGCCCTGGCCGAGGCCGAGGCCCACGGTCTGGACGCCACCGCCGTGCGTGCCGCCGCCGATCTCATTCGGCGGGTAGCGGAGGAGATCGACGGTGAGCTGGACCATTCGGCGGTGTTCCGGTTGCTGGGCGACTAAATACCGGCGCGACTGTCGACCCAGCGGTACCGGGGTCGGTAGGAGCGATGAGAATCGCGAGGGTTGGCCTCGGCAGGCACTGGCGTATCGCGACTTTCGTCGCTCCTACGGTCGCACCTGCGGGGCGGGATTGGTAGGAGCGATGACAATCGCGAGGGTTGGCCTCGGCAGGCACCGGCGTATCGCGACTTTCGTCGCCTACGGTCGCACCTGCGGTCGGTACCTTGCCGGGGGTAGGAGCGATGAGAATCGCGAAAGGGTTTGGTCTCCAGGGAGGGGGATTGTATGGCGACGAGGCGTGGTCATCAGCGTGATTTGCGTAAGGGACGTTTTTCGGAACCGGGGCGGCTGTATCATGTCATCAGCGCTACCCGGGAACGGGCGCCTCTCTTCGCTGAGTTGGCGTCCGGCAGGGCGGTGGTGCATTGCCTGATGCATCTTGAGGATGCCGAGGCCTGCCATACGCTGGCATATGTGGTGATGCCCGACCATATACACTGGTTGCTTGAGCTTCGGCAGTTCATGACGCTGCCGAGGCTCGTGCAGAATTTCAAGATCAACAGTGCCCGCCTGGTTAATCAGGTGCGTGGCGCCTCCGAAGTGCCAGTCTGGCAGTCTGGTTATTTCGATCATGCGCTAAGGCATGAGGATGATGTCCGGCAAATCGCTCGCTATATCGTCGCGAATCCGCTGCGCGCGGGCTTGGTAGGGTCGATTCGCGAATATCCGTTGTGGGACGCGGTTTGGGTGTGAGCGGTCAACCGGTCACGGTGACAACCATTGCGGGTGGTGCCACGGCAGGCACCGGTGTATCGCGACTTTCGTCGCTCCTACGGTCGTTCCTGCGGTCGGTACCTTGCCGGGGGGGGTAGGAGCGATGAGAATCGCGAGGGTTGGCCTCAGCAGGCGCTGGCGTATCGCGACTTTCGTCGCTCCTACGATCGCACCTGCGGGGCGGGATTGGTAGGAGCGATGACAATCGCGAGGGTTGGCCTCGGCAGGCGCCGGCATTTCGCGACTTTCGTCGCTCCTACGGTCGCACCTGCGGGGCGGGATTGGTAGGAGCGATGAGAATCGCGAGGGTTGGCCTCGGCAGGCACCGGCGTATCGTGGCTTTCGTCGCCCCCGTTACCCGCATTTTTTCCATCCCCGCCCCCGACGTGGGATAATCCCGTCCCGATCCGGAACCCTGCACCCCGATGCGTCTGAGACCCGAACAACTCGAAGCCCAGCTGGCCCAGGGGCTGGCGCCGATCTACATCCTGAGCGGCGAGGAGCCGTTGCAGTTGATGGAGGCGGCGGATGCGGTGCGGGCGGCGGCGCGGGCGGCGGGGTATGTGGAGCGCGAGGTGATGACCGTCGAGGGCGGGTTCGACTGGGACGCGCTCACGGCCTCGGCGGATGCGCTGTCGTTGTTCGCCGAGCGGCGCATCATCGATCTGCGTCTGCCCTCGGGCAAGCCGGGACAGCCGGGAGCCAGGGCCCTGCAGGCCTATGCCGAACGCCCCCCCGAGGACACGATCCTGCTGATCCAGTCGGGCCGGCTGGACGGCAATGCCACGAAGTCGAAGTGGTACGGCGCGCTGGAGTCTGCCGGGGTGGCGGTGCAGGTCTGGCCGCTCTCGCCGAAGGAGACGCGCGAGTGGGTGGCGGGGCGCATGGCGAAGCGGGGCATGGAGCCGACGGACGAGGCCGTGACCCTGGTCGTGGAGCGCGTGGAGGGCAACCTGCTGGCCGCGGCCCAGGAGATCGACAAGCTGAGCCTGCTGCACGGCAAGGGGCCGGTGGAGGCCGAGACGGTACTCGAGGCGGTGGCCGACAGCGCCCGCTACAGCAGTTTCGATCTCGCCGACGCCGCGCTGGCCTCCGACCCGGCGCGCGCCGTGCGCATCCTCAATACCCTGCGCGGCGAGGGCGTGGAGCCGCCGCTGATCCTCTGGTCGCTGTCGCGCGATATCCGCCTGCTGGCGGAACTCGCCTTCGCCCAGGTGGCCAATCGCCGCGTCGACCTCTTCCGCCAGGGTGTGCTGAAGAAACGCCATGCACTGCTGCAGGCTGCCGCCCGGCGTGGCGATACCCGCCACTGGCGCCGACTGCTCGCTGCCTGCGCCCGGGTCGATCGCTGCATCAAGGGTCAGGAAAGCGGCGATCCGTGGGACGAATTGCTACAATTGACCCTTTCGCTCAGCGGGCGGACGCTGTTTGGGGCTTCGCCCGGTCCGTCGTCCGTGGTCAGTGGTCCGTTGTAGAGGCGGTTTTGTCCTCTGTGGCGCAAGGTGGGAACGGTGGCCGCCGCACTGGATCCCCGCCGCCGCGGGGATGACGATTGTCGGACAACAGACCGTTTCCGAGCTGCAGTGAACGGCAGATCCACTGCCACCGAGCGTAGACACAGAATGTCCAGGACAGCAATAACATGAGTGCAACACCCGATACCCTGCAATCCGACGTCGCGGCCTACATGGCCGAGGTCGGCCGGCGCGCCCGTGCTGCCGGGCGCGCGCTGGCGCGTGCCGAGACGGGGGCGAAGAACGCGGCACTGCTGGCCATGGCCGACGCCATCGACGCGGCAGCCGAGACCCTCAAGGTGGAGAACGCGAAGGACCTCGAGGCCGGCCGCAAGAACGGCCTGGACGCGGCCATGCTGGACCGCCTGACGCTGGACGATGCGCGCATCGCGGGCATGGCCGAGGGGCTGCGCCAGATCGCCTCGCTGCCCGATCCGGTGGGCGCGATCTCGGATCTCAACTACCGGCCCTCCGGTATCCAGGTGGGGCGCATGCGCGTGCCGTTGGGCGTGATCGGCATCATCTACGAGTCGCGCCCGAACGTGACGGCCGATGCCGCGGGCCTGTGCCTGAAGTCGGGCAACGCCAGCATCCTGCGCGGTGGCTCGGAGGCGATCCATTCCAACATGGCCGTGGCGCGCTGCATCCGCGAGGGCCTGGCCGCGGCGGGCCTGCCGGCCGAGGCCGTGCAGGTGGTGGAGACCACCGACCGTGCGGCGGTGGGCGAGCTGTTGCGCATGAAGGACTGCGTGGACGTGATCGTGCCGCGTGGCGGCAAGGGCCTGATCGAGCGCGTGAGCAGCGAATCCCTGATCCCGGTGATCAAGCACCTGGATGGCGTGTGCCACGTGTACGTGGACGACGAGGCGGACATGGACAAGGCCGTGCGCGTGGCGGTGAACGCCAAGACGCAGCGCTACGGCACCTGCAACACCATGGAGACCCTGCTGGTGCATGCGGCGGTGGCCGACCAGGTGCTGCCGCGCCTCAAGGAGCACTACGACGAGAAGGGCGTGGAGCTGCGCGGCTGCGAGCGTACGCGCAAGGTACTGTCCGGCATCGGCGCGGCCACCGAGGCCGACTGGTTCGAGGAATACCTCGCGCCCGTGCTCGCCATCCGCGTGGTGGACGGCCTGGATGCGGCCATGGAACACATCAACACCTATGGCTCGCACCACACCGACAGCATCGTCACCGAGAACCTGGCCCGCGCGCGGCGTTTCCTGCGCGAGGTGGATTCGAGCTCGGTGATGGTGAATGCCTCCACGCGCTTCGCCGACGGCTTCGAGTACGGCCTGGGCGCGGAGATCGGCATCAGTACCGACAAGCTGCACGCCCGCGGCCCGGTGGGTCTCGAGGGCCTGACGACGCTCAAGTACGTGGTGCTCGGCGACGGACACATCCGCCAGTGACGCCGGGCATGATCGGCATCCTGGGGGGCACCTTCGACCCGGTCCATTTCGGGCACCTGCGCCCCGCGCTGGAAGTGACCGAGGCGCTCGGCCTCGAACAGCTGCGCCTGATCCCCTGTCGCATCCCGCCGCACCGGCGCATGCCCGTGGCTCGCTCGGAGCAGCGTGCGACCATGGTCGAGCGGGCCATCGCCGGCGAGCCACGCTTCGTGCTCGACCGCCGCGAGTTCTTCCGCGAGGGGCCTTCCTACAGCATCGACACCCTGCGCTCGCTGCGTGGCGAGTTCGGCGACACGGTGCCGCTGTGCCTGATCATGGGCGCGGACGCCTTCGCCGGGCTGTCATCCTGGTACGAGTGGGAGACGCTCATCGAGCTGGCGCACATCGTGGTCTGCCAGCGCCCGGGCTACGGCGTGGAGCTCCCGGACGAGATGCGCGACTGGGCGGCGGCGCACCAGACCGACGTGCTGGCGGATCTGGCAGCACGCCCGGCCGGCTGCCTCTGGTACCAGCCGGTCACGGCACTGGATATCTCCGCCACGCAGATCCGCGACCTGCTCGCGGGCGGGCGGGATGCACGCTTCCTGCTGCCCGAGGCCGTGCGCGACTACATTCACGAACACGGGCTGTATGGCCCCGAAGCGGCCGATGACACAGCCCGAGACGACGACTGATGAACATCGATGAACTGAGAACCCTGGTGATCGACGCGCTGGAGGACATGAAGGCGCAGGACATCCGCGAGATCGACGTGCGCGACAAGACCTCGATCACCGACCTGCTGTTCGTGGCCAGCGGCACCTCCAACCGCCACGTGAAGTCCATCGCCGACAACGTGGTGCTCAAGGCCAAGGCCGCCGGCGTGCAGCCGCTGGGCGTGGAGGGCGAGCGCGAGGGCGAGTGGATTCTCGTCGACCTCGTCGACATCGTGGTGCACGTGATGCTGCCGCGTATCCGCGACTTCTACAACCTCGAAAAGCTCTGGCTGGCCGAGGAAGATGCCGAGACCCCGCCGCTGGCCGCCAGGGCCGACGACATCCCGTAGCCTGCCGTGCGTATCCATCTGATCGCGGTGGGTACGCGCATGCCCGCCTGGGTCCAGGCGGGCTTCGACGAGTATGCCGGGCGCCTGCCGCCCGAGTACGCGCTTGTCCTGCACGAGATCCCCGCCGAGAAGCGTGGCAAGAACGCCGATACCCGCCGCATCCAGGAACGCGAGGCACAGAAGCTGCTCGACGCCGTGCCGAAGGGTGCGCGCGTGATCGCGCTGGACGTGAAGGGGCGGGGATGGGGTACCGAGCAGCTCAGTGAACAGATGCAGCAGTGGGCGCTGGACGGGCGCGACGTGGCCCTGCTGGTGGGCGGGCCCGAGGGCCTGCCCGATGCCTGCCGGGCCGCCGCCGACCAGCTCTGGTCGCTCTCGCCGCTCACCTTCCCGCACCCGCTGGTGCGGGTGATCCTGGCCGAGCAGCTCTACCGCGCCTGGAGCATTCTGGCGAACCATCCCTATCACCGCGCATAATGGCGGCATGAGCGAATCACGGACCCGACCCCGCCTGCTGCTCGCCTCCGGCTCCCCGCGCCGCCGCGAGCTGCTGCACCAGATCGGCGTGGCCCACGAGGCGCGGCCCGTGGACATCGACGAGACCCCATACCCGGACGAGTCCCCCGAGGACTTCGTGCGCCGCCTGGCCTTCGAGAAGGCGCAGGCCGGCCTCGTCGCGAGCGACGGCCGCCTGCCGGTGCTGGGCTCGGACACGGCGGTAGTCTTCGAAGGCCACATCCTCGGCAAGCCGCGCGACCGTGCCGACGGCCTGGCCATGCTCGCCCGGCTCGCCGGGCAGACGCACCGCGTGCTCACCGCCGTCTCGGTGGTGGACGGCGCGCGCCATGAAGAGCGCCTGAGTGAGAGCCTGGTGACGTTTCGCCCCATCGACCCCGCGGAGGCCGCCGCCTACTGGGCCAGCGGCGAGCCGGCCGACAAGGCGGGCGGCTACGCCATCCAGGGGCTGGGCGCGGTGTTCGTCGCGCGGCTGGAAGGCAGCTTTTCCGGGGTGATGGGCCTGCCGCTCTTCGAGACCGCCCAGCTGCTGTCGGCCTTCCAGATCAACGTCCTGCAGGAATCGACCCACGGAGACGCACAGGCATCATGAGTTCCGAGATCCTCATCAACGTGACCCCGCAGGAAGTGCGCAGCGCCGTGGTCGAGAACGGCGTGCTGCAGGAGCTGTGGATCGAGCGCACCCGCAAGCGCGGCATCGTCGGCAATATCTACAAGGGCCGCGTGAGCCGCGTACTGCCCGGCATGGAGGCGGCCTTCGTCGACATCGGCATGGACCGCGCCGCCTTCCTGCACGCCTCGGACGTGGCGGTGGTGGAGAAGGAGGAACTCGCCAGCGGCAACGGCAATGGAGGGGAGCAGGGCCAGGAGCCGATCACGCGCCTGCTGCACGAGGGCCAGCAGCTGCTGGTGCAGGTGATCAAGGACCCGCTCGGCACCAAGGGGGCGCGTCTGACCACGCACATCACCGTGCCCTCGCGCTATCTGGTGCTGATGCCCGGGGCGAAGAACATCGGCGTGTCCACCCGCATCGAGGATGAGGCTGAGCGCGACCGCCTGCGCGGTATCGTCGAGCGCGGCGCGGCGGAACTCGGGGGCGACTACGGTTATATCGTGCGCACCGTGGCCGAGACCGCCGACGAGGGCGCGCTGCTGCGCGACATGACCTTCCTGCACAAGCTCTGGGACCGCCTGCAGCAGCGCGCGGCCAACGCCCATGCCGGCTCCGAGATCTACGCCGACCTGCCGCTGGTGCTGCGCATGCTGCGCGACCTGGTGGGCGCCGACATCGAAAAGGTGCGCATCGACTCGCGCGAGACCGCGCAAAAGGCCATCGAGTTCGCCCAGGCCTACGTGCCGGGCATCGCCTCGCGCATCGAGCACTATCCCGGCGAGCGGCCGGTGTTCGATCTCTACGGTGTGGAGGACGAGATCCAGAAGGCGCTGGAGCGCAAGGTGCAGCTCAAGTCCGGCGGCTACGTGATCATCGACCAGACCGAGGCGATGACCACCATCGACGTCAACACCGGCGCCTTCGTCGGGCACCGCAACCTCGAGGAGACGATCTTCAAGACCAACCTCGAGGCCGCGCAGGCCATCGCGCGCCAGCTGCGGCTGCGCAACCTCGGCGGCATCATCATCATCGACTTCATCGACATGACCCAGGACGAGCACAAGCGCCAGGTGCTGCGTGCCCTGGAGCGGGCCCTGGAGAAGGATCACGCCAAGAGCCAGCTCTGCGACGTCTCGCCGCTGGGCCTGGTGGAGATGACGCGCAAGCGCACCCGCGAGAGCCTGGAGCACGTGCTCTGCGAGCCCTGTGGCACCTGCGCGGGGCGGGGTTTCCTCAAGACCGCCGAGACCGTGTGCTACGAGATCTTCCGCGAGATCCTGCGCGAGGCACGCCAGTTCGACGCCAAGGAGCTGCTGGTGCTGGCCTCGCAGGAGGTCGTCGACCTGCTGCTGGACGAGGAGTCGGCGAGCCTGGCCGAACTGCAGGAGTTCATCAACACCCCCATCAAGTTCCAGGTCGAGCAGCTCTATACCCAGGAGCAGTTCGACGTGGTGCTGCTCTAGGACGGACTTGCCAACCATCCGCGCTGCCCTGCACCGACCCCGGCAATTCAGGCATGATTCAGTGCAGGGCAGGCCAAATGTCATACCGGCCTTGCCCGGCGGCTTCGCCGCTCGCGTGAGGCCATGCCGGAGGCCGCAGGGCGGCTACGTTGTTAATCCATGAGATCGGTTCTCGACCGGGTCCTCCCCGCATGCTGAAACGGCTCTATGCCTATACAACCTGGATCGCCGCCGTCGCCTTCATCCTGCTTGCGTTGATGGTGAGCGTGGCGCGTGTCTTCCTGCCGCTGGTGGCGGAGGAGCGCGCGCTCATCGAGGCGCGGGTGGGGGAACTGCTCGGCCAGCCGATTCGCATCGCCTCGGTCGAGGCCGACATCCGCTGGCTGGTCCCGCGCGCCTACCTGCAGGACGTGGAGATGCTGGATCCCTCGGGCGAGCAGGTGCTGCTGCGTGCCGAGCAGTTCATCATCGACTTCGATCCGCTGGACAGCCTGCTGGCCCTGGCTCCGCGCATCCGCCAGGTGAGCGTGCGCGGGGTGGACCTGGAGGTCACGCGTACCCACGATGACCGTCTCGTGGTGCTTGGTGTCTGGGAGCAGTCGCTGCGCGAGGCCGCCCGCGAACGGTCGGGCGCGGCCTGGGCGGGGCTGCGCGACCTGCGCTTCAACGTGGGCGAGAGCCGCGTCCACTGGGTGGACGAGCCCACCGGACGGGACTTCGTGTTCGAACGCATCCAGCTCGCCATCGAGCTCGACGAGCAGCGACTGCGGGTGGCCGGGCGGCTGGATCCGCCGGCCGACCTGGGCAAGTCGCTGGAGGTGGTGGCGGACCTGCGCGGGGACCTGCATCGCGCGGGCGGCTGGTCCGGGTCCGTCTACGCACGCGGTGACTCGCTGCACTTCCCCTTGTTGCCGGCTGGCACCCTGCTGGCGCGGCAGGGTCTCGAGGAGGGTGAAGGCTCGATCGAGGTCTGGAGCCGCTGGCGCGAGGGGCGGCCCGTGCGCATCGCCGGCAAGGCGGCGCTCAAGGGACTCGCCTTCCGCCTTGCACCCGCCATGGACGCGCCGGGCAGCCACCGGCTGGACCGGCTGGCGGGGCGGTTCGTCTGGGAGGACCGCGGCGACGACGGCTGGCGCCTGCAGGCCGAGGAACTGTCGGTGGAACGGGACGGGCGCGCCTGGCCGGCCGGTGGCTTCGAGGTGGCGCTGAAGTCGGGCGAGGATGGCCGCTTCCTGCGGGTCTCCAGTGACACGCTGCGCCTGGAAGACGTCGCGCCGCTGGCGCGCCTGGGCGACTACCTCGACCCCGACCTGCGCGAGCGGCTCGCGCGCCTGGCCCCGCGCGGCGACGTGCGTGACCTGTGGCTGGACGCCAGCTGGCAGGGCGGCCGGGTCGACTGGCTGCGCGCCGACGGCCGGGTCGGCAATCTTGGCTTTGAGCCCCTGCCCGAATTGCGCCTGCCCGGGCTGAGCGGCCTCGATGCGCACTTCGAGGCCACGCGTGACGGCGGCGAACTGACGCTGATCACCGGCGGGCTGGGGGTGACTTACCCGAACGTGTTCGAACAGCCGCTCGAGATCGAGCAGCTGCTCGGCACGCTGCAGTGGCGCCGGGGCCGTGATGGCTGGCGCGTGCAGACCGACCGCATGCAGGTCGTCAATGCCGACCTGCGGGTCGCCGGCACGCTCGCGGTGGAAGGCCCACGGGACGCCGCCACCGTCATCGACCTGCGGCTCGATGTCGAGGACGGCAGGGTCGCCGCCGTGCACCGTTACCTGCCGAAGACCCTCGCCCCGAACGTGCGCAGCTGGCTTGCGCAGTCGCTGGTCGATGGCCGCATCGAGCGCGGCCACGTGGTGATGCTGGGTCCGCTCAATCGCTTCCCCTATCGCGATGGCGGCGGCGAGTTCGAGGCGCGCCTCGAGGTCAGCGGCACTACCCTGGATTACCAGAAGGGATGGCCGGTGCTGCGCGGCCTGGATGCCGAGGTGCGGTTCAACGGGCCGGGACTCGACATCGCGGTCTCGGGCGGTCGGCTGTTCGACAGCCGGATCGAGGGCGGCGCCGTGCGCATTGCCGATTTCCGTGCACCCCTGCTGGACGTGCAGGCCCGTTCCCGGGGGCCGGCCGGCGACGTGCTGCGCTATCTCGCGGAGAGCCCGCTGGCGCACGCGCGCGCCGACCGGGTCGCCCTGGTCGAGGCCAGCGGCCCGGCCGTCTACCAGGTCGGGCTGCAGATCCCCTTGTCGCGCAAGCTGAACCGCGAGCTGACCCTCGACAGCCGCCTCGAACTCGGGGGCGTCACGCTGGCGATCCCCAGCGCGGCGGTGACCCTCACCGACCTGCGTGGGGCCGTCCATGTCGCGCGCGATGACATCCGTGCCGACGGGGTGCGGGGGCGCTTCGGCGAGTCCGACCTCAGCCTTTCCGCCGAGCGCATGGCCAACGGGGACGTGCGGATCCGGGGCGAGGGTGACCTGCCGCCCGCCGAGCTCCTGGCCCCGTATGTGCCCGAGCTGGCCGCCCGGTTTCAGGGGCGCTCCCCCACGGACGTCGAGCTCGTGCTGCCGCTGGCCAGCGGGAACGCGACCGCGCTCTCGCTGCGCACCCCGCTCGACGCCGTGGCGGTGGACCTGCCGTCCCCCCTGGGCAAACCTGCCGGCCAGCGGCGCGACCTGCGGCTGCACGCGGATTTCGGCGCCGATGCCGAGTCCCTGTTTCATGTCGGTTACGGCCAGGTGCTGGAGATGGCCTTCACCCTGGGCCGCGAGGCGGGCGAGACGACCCGCGTCACGCGCGCCGACATCCGGATCAACGGCGGACGGGCACAGCTGCCCGAACGCGGCGTGCGCCTCTCGGGGCGGGTGGCCCACTTCGATCCGCAGGACTGGCGCGAGGCGCTGGCCCCCGAGGACGGGGCGGGCGCGGGTTCGGGATCGCAGTCGCTGCATGGCATCCCGGCCTGGCTCACCGAGATGGAGCTCGAGGTCGGCCAGTTCGACCTGTTCGGGCGTTCGGTGCAGGACCTGCGCATCAGTGCCGAGCGCGAAGCGCGGGCCTGGCGGGCGCTGGTAAACGCGCGCCCCCTGTCGGGGCTGATCACCCTGCCGGACAGCCCGAGCGCGGCCACGCCGATGCAGCTGCAGCTCGAGCACCTGGATCTCGACCTGCTCCGGGCCGCCGGGGCGGAGGACGACGCGCCGCCGGACGGGCAGGGCGGCGGCATCGATCCGCGTGACCTGCCCTCGCTGCGCGTCTCCAGCGGGATCGTGGTGTTCCAGGGGCAACGCTACCGCGGCCTCACGCTGGAGACGGCGCGTCAGTCCACGGGGCAACAGGTGCACGTCTTCCAGATCGGACACGCGCACGGCAACCTGCGCGCCTGGGGCGAGTGGCGCGTGCGGGAGAATGCGCGGCAGGTCTCCAGCTTCCGCTTCGACGGCAGCAGCCCGAACCTCGGCAAGCTGCTCACCCAGCTCGGGTTTGCGACCGGTATCTCTCGGGGCGAGGCACGCGTGACGGGGGATCTCGCCTGGTCGGGCGCGCCGACGGACCTCGCGCCGGAGCGGCTGCGCGGTAAGACCTACCTGCTGGTGGAGAAGGGTCGCCTCACCCAGGTCGACCCCGGGGCCGGGCGCCTGATCGGGCTGCTGAACCTGTCAAACCTGCCGCGTCGCCTGAGCCTGGACTTCTCCGACGTGTTCCAGAAGGGCTTTGCCTTCGACCGCATCGAGGGCAACCTGCAATTTGTCGACCAGGCGATGTACACCAATGACCTGCGCATCGAGGGGCCGGCGGCGCGAATCACGCTCACCGGCCGCACCGGCATCGCCGAGCGCAGCTACGACCAGATCGCGGTCGTGCGTCCCCAGGTCGGCGGCACGTTGCCGGTGGCCGGCGCGCTAATGGGCGGGCCGGGCGTGGGCGCCGCCGTGTTCGTCCTGCAAAAACTCCTGTCGGGCAACGCGGAGTCGGTGTCCGCCGGCATCGAGTACAGCATCACGGGCAGCTGGGACCAACCGGTGATCGAAAAGGTCGCAAGCCCGGAGCCCGAACCAGATGAACAACCCGCCAGCCCCTGGCAATAGCCGGCACTTCGGCTGGTATACTGCACCGGGAGACCTCCGATGATTCGACTCGCATCCACCATTTTTCTGCTCGTGTGCGCACTGGCGTCGGTGCAGGCCGCCGAGCGCCAGTATCAGCTGAGCGCCGAGGAGTGGGCCCGTCCGCGCCAGGGCGATCTGCTCGTGGCCTACCCGGGCCTCAACCAGGCCATCCGTGAATGGGGCCGGTCGGGCGCCGACCGGATCCGGATTCGCCACCCCGCCGGTGAGGCGGGCGAGCTGTGGGCCGGCGAACTGCGTGACTGGCTGATCGCGCTGGGCATCGCCTCGACGCGCATCGAGACCGTGCCCGGCAGCCCGGACGCGGCCAACATCGACTTGATATTCCATACCCGGGAGGAAACAACACAGTGAATCTGGTCGCAGCCATACAGATGGCCTCTGGCCCCAACCTGCAGGCGAACCTGGCCGAGGCCGAGCGCCTCATTGCCGAGGCGGCGAAGGCCGGTGCCCGGCTCGTCGTGCTGCCGGAGAACTTCGCGCTCATGGGCCGGTCCGAACAGGACGTGCTGAAGATTTGCGAGGAGGATGGCGCGGGCCCGGTGCAGGAGTTCCTGGCAAGCCAGGCGCGGCTGCACGGTATCTGGCTGGTGGGCGGCACCGTCCCCATCCAGTGTGCGGATTCCGGCCGCGTGACCGCCGCCTGCATGCTGTATGACGACCAGGGCGAGCGGGTCGCGCGTTATGACAAGATTCACCTGTTCGACGTGACGCTCGAGGAGAGCGGCGAAAGCTACAACGAGTCGGCCACCTTCCAGCACGGCTCGGAGATCGTGGTGGCGGATACGCCCTTCGGCAAGCTGGGTCTGGCGATCTGCTACGATCTGCGCTTCCCGGAGCTCTTCCGCGGCATGCTGGACCGGGGGGTGGAGATCGTTGCCCTGCCGTCGGCCTTTACCGCCATCACCGGCCGGGCGCACTGGGAGAGCCTGATCCGCGCCCGCGCCATCGAAAACCTGATCTACGTGGTGGCGGCCGCCCAGGGCGGCTACCATGTCAGTGGTCGCGAAACCCACGGCGACAGCATGATCGTCGACCCCTGGGGTGTGGTGCTCCAGCGCCTGCCGCGCGGTGCCGGCGTGGTGCTGGGCAAGGTCGATCTCGATCGCCTGCACAGCACGCGTCGCAGCTTTCCGACCATCGAGCACCGCCGCCTGACCTGCAAGATAACGTGAGGAACGCATGACCCAACACGCCCTCGACACCGCCCGTGAACGCATCCTCGCCCCCGCCGGCATCGGCGAGAATGAGCTCAACGACGTGCTCGGCCGCATGCTGGGTGGGGCCATCGATGCCGGTGATCTCTACTTCCAGGTGAGCCGTCAGGAGTCCTGGGTGCTGGAGGACGGCATCGTCAAGGACGGCTCGTACAACATCGAGCAGGGCGTGGGCGTGCGCGCCATGAGCGGCGAGAAGACCGGCTTTGCCTATTCCGACGAGATCGTGCTGCCGGCCTTGCTGGATGCCTCGCAGGCCGCCCGCGCGATTGCCCGCTCGCACACCGACGGTACGCTCAAGGCCTGGCAGCCGCGCGAGGGCCGCTCCCTGTACCTGCCCATGGATCCCATCGGCACGCTCAGCGAGGCCGACAAGCTCGACCTGATGCAGCGCGTGGACACCGAGGCCCGCCGCCAGGACCCGCGCGTGAGCCAGGTGATCGTGAGCCTTGCCGGCACCCACGAGGTGATGCTGGTGGCCAACAGCGAGGGCACGCTGGCGGCGGACGTGCGCCCGCTGGTGCGCATGAACGTGACCGTGATCGTCGAGGACAAGGGCAAGCGCGAGCAGGCATCCTCCGGCGGCGGCGGACGTGTCGGTTACCAGTTTTTCATCGAGAACGACCGCGCCTTCGGCTATGCCCGCGAGGCCGTGCGCCAGGCCCTGGTGAACATGGAGGCGGTGGACGCCCCCGCCGGCAGCATGAAGGTGGTGCTGGGCCCGGGCTGGCCCGGCGTGCTGCTGCACGAGGCCATCGGCCATGGCCTGGAGGGCGACTTCAACCGCAAGGGCACCTCGGCCTTTGCCGGACGCATCGGCGAGCAGGTCGCCGCGCGCGGCGTCACCGTGGTCGACGACGGCACGCTGGCCAACCGCCGCGGCTCGCTCAATATCGACGACGAGGGCAATCCCACCCAGTGCACCACCCTGATCGAGGACGGGGTGCTCAGGGGCTACATGCAGGATGCCATGAACGCGCGCCTGATGGGCGTGGCCTCCACCGGCAACGGCCGGCGCGAGTCCTACGCCCACCTGCCTATGCCGCGCATGACCAACACCTACATGCTCGCCGGCGAGCACGATCCGCAGGAGATCATCGCCTCGGTGGACAAGGGCCTCTACGCCGTCAACTTCGGTGGCGGCCAGGTGGACATCACCTCCGGCAAGTTCGTGTTCTCCGCGAGCGAGGCCTATCTCATCAAGAACGGCAAGGTCACCCGTCCGGTGAAGGGCGCCACGCTGATCGGCAACGGCCCGGACGTGCTCACCCGCGTCTCCATGGTCGGCAACGACCTCGAGCTCGATTCCGGCGTCGGCACCTGCGGCAAGGAAGGGCAGAGCGTGCCCGTCGGCGTCGGCCAGCCGACGCTGCGGGTCGACGGCCTGACCGTGGGCGGGACGAGTGCCTGACGGCGCTTGGTTGTTCGTGATCCGTTAAAAAATGGAGGAAGACACAGGGCAGGACCGGCGCCCGTAGGCGCGACGAAAGCCGCGAACAGCGCGGCAGCTATGCCTGGCATTGCGATTCGCGGCTTTCGCCGCTCCTACCCTAACGCCGGGTTTCGCACCGGGCCACGGACCACGCTCATCATTGTCCAATCCGCTGTGCTATACCTGTACATCAGCCGTTATTTCCGGTGGAGGAAGGAATATGCATGACATCGACATCCTGGCGCACGAGCTGAGCCTGCCCGAGGGGCATGGGCACGACCGGGTCGTGCAGTGGCACGTGTTCCGGTCGCAGGACCAGGCCCGGCACTTCATGGACAACATCCGTCTGGGCGAGGGCCAGAATATCGTGGGCGGGCGCACCCGTGACAGCCTGGGCGCGATCTGGTGGGTCGGTGTACAGGTGGACGACCTCGAGAAGTGGGGCAACGGCCAGGCCGTGAACAAGCACGCGGCCAGCTACTAGCGTTAGGCGTTAGGCGGATCCAGTTGCGTTGGCGCCCACGGTAGACACGCCGCCTGTTACCGGTTGTCCCTCGCCGTGGATCCCTGTGGCGGATCGCGTCCGACACAGGCTATTCGCAGGAACAGGGATGACGAAGAGTCGGGCTTAGGCATGGACGGGGCGCCGGGAGCGCTCGGCTCTCACAGGTACCGCGCCCGGTGTGTCCCCTCTGTGTGGCGATTAGCTTTTTCGCCTCACGCCTCACGTCCATCGAGTGCCTGCACGAAGCGGAACAGCTTGCGCCCGGCGCCGGCCGGTTTGCCGGTGTCGCGTTCGCGCTGGGCGTTGCGGATGAGCTGGCGCAGTTCGGCGCGGTCGGCCTCGGGGTAGGTGTCTATCAGCGCGCCCATGGCCTCGTCGCCTTCCTTGATGAGGCGGTCGCGCCAGGCCTCGATGACGTGCAGGCGCTTCGCCTGCTGGCGCTGCGCGCGCTGACGCTCTTCCAGCAGGGCCCGGATCGGCGCCGGGTCGATACCTCGCATCAGTTTCCCGATATACTGGATTTGACGCTTGCGGGCGCCATGTTGTTTGATGTGCCGCGCCTGCTCGAGTGCGTCGAGCAGGTTGTCCGGCAGGGACAGGGGCGCCAGCAACTCGGGTGACAGGTCGATGAGGGCCTCGCCGAGCTTCTGCAGGGCCTCGGCCTCGCGCTTGAGCTGCGACTTGCTCGGCGGCTCGAAATCCGGATCGAATTCATTCATGGCGCATAGGGTAGCGGCTGGTGGCCGTCTTGTCCTGTGTGTTGTCAGACAGAGGTTGCTACATGGCGGAATCACGCGGGGCCCTGCGCTCCAGATCGGAACTCGAATCGCTGGTCTCACAGGTGCTGGAGGAGGCGAAGACCCAGGGTGCGACGGCGGCCGAGGCCGCGGTGAGTGTGGACAGCGGCCTGTCGGTGACGGTGCGCCTGGGCGAGGTGGAGACGCTGGAGTACCACAAGGACCAGGGCGTGGGCATCACCGTGTACTTCGGCCAGCGCAAGGGCAGCGCCAGCACCTCGGACCTCTCCCGCGCCTCGCTGCGCGAGGCCGTGACCGCCGCCAGCCGCATCGCGCGCCACACCGCCGAGGACGGCTGTGCCGGCCTGGCCGATGCCCGGCTGATGGCGACCGACTACCCGGACCTCGATCTCGACCACCCCTGGGAGGTGACGGCGGAGGCGGCCATCGAGATCGCGCGTGCCTGCGAGGATGCCGCCCGTGGTCATGACGCGCGCATCACCAATTCCGAGGGCGGCAGCGTGAACAGCTTCCGCGGCGCCGCCTTCTACGGCAACTCCCATGGCTTCATCGGCGGCTACTCGGCCACCCGTCACTCGCTCAGCTGCTCGGTGATCGGCCAGCAGGACGGCGCCATGCAGCGCGACTACTGGTACACGGTGGCGCGCAACCACGCCGACATGGAAAGCCCCGAGGACGTCGGCCGCGAGGCGGCCCTGCGTACCGTACACCGGCTGGGCTCGCGGCGCCTGTCCACCCGCCAGGCACCGGTGATGTTTGCGCCGGACGTCGCGCGCAGCCTGCTCGGGCATTTCGTCGGTGCGATCCGCGGCAGCGCCCTGTACCGCAAGGCGAGCTTCCTGCTCGATCACCTGGAAAAACCCGTGTTTCCCGCGTTCGTGCACATCCACGAACAGCCCCTGCTGCCGCGCGCGCTGGGCAGTGCCCCCTTCGACAACGAGGGCGTGGCCACCCGCAACCGCGACCTGGTGGTGGACGGCGTGCTCAAGGGCTACGTGCTCGACAGCTACGCGGCGCGCAAGCTCGGCATGACCAGCACGGGCAACGCCGGCGGCACCCGCAACCTCACCATCGACCCGGGTACGCTGGACTTTGCCGGCATGCTCCGCGAGATGGGCACCGGCCTGCTCGTGACCGAGCTCATCGGTCACGGCGTGAACAACGTCACCGGCGACTATTCGCGCGGGGCGGCCGGTTTCTGGGTAGAGAACGGCGAGATTGCCTACCCGGTCGAGGAGATCACCATCGCCGGCAACCTCCGGGACATGTTCATGGGCATCCGTGCCGTGGGCACGGACGTGGACCGGCGGGGAAACATCCGCACGGGTTCCATCCTCATCGAGCGCATGACCATCGCGGGTGAATAATCGCGCGGATTCGACGCGGTTATTTGCCCGTATTAGGCTTGGCTAATATACTGCCGCCATTCGTTTTTCTGATCTCATTGGAGGTATGCACATGAGTATGACGGCTATGGACCTGGTGGCGGAAGCCCGGCAGGTCATCAAGGAAGTGGATATCGACGGCGCCAAGGGCCTGATGGCCAACAACGCCATCGTGCTGGACGTGCGCGAGCCGGCCGAGGCCGCCCAGGGGCATCTGGCCGGTGCCGTGAACATCCCGCGCGGCGTGCTGGAGTTCAAGGTCAACGAACACCCGGCCACCCAGGACCGGGACGCCACCTACGTCGTCTACTGCCGCACCGGCGGCCGTTCGGCCCTGGCCTGCCAGAACCTGCAGCGCATGGGCTTTGCCAACGTGCACTCGCTGGCCGGCGGTTTCGAGGGCTGGGTGGGCGCCGGTCAGGCGGTGGAGAAAGACCCGGCCATCTGCGGCTGAGGGGTTTCTCCATGGATTTCACCGCGCTCGAACGGGCCGTGAAACTCATCGAGGCGGCACCCGATCGTGGGGTGCCGCTCGTGTTTTACGGGCTCATCAAGATGATGACGCTCGACCAGCGCGGCTGCGTCTTCGGTCTCGCGCGCCTGCGCGACCTCGACTGCGACCAGCGCCAGCTGGCCTACGATCTGATGGAGCTCTACGTGGCGGGCGGCAACCGCACGCCGGAATGGGCCGAGGCGGTACGGCACCTGGATGCCGTCGTGAATGGGTAGTGGTCGGGGGCGTTCGGCGTGAAAGTCCAAGCGCCACAGAGGAAGTTGCAAGTCGCAAGTTACAAGTCGCAAGTTACTAGTGGCAAGTTACTAGTGGCAAGTTACTAGTGGCAAGTTACTAGTGGCAAGTTACTAGTGGCAAGTTACTAGTGGCAAGTTACTAGTGGCAAGTTACTAGTGGCAAGTTACTA
>Ga0129302_1001341_pt1 | contig 18287 bp, 10 predicted proteins | sample BlaSprsedimmetaG_FD_94476 | JGI IMG/M metagenome (GOLD analysis project Ga0129302, IMG submission 94476) | Hot spring sediment bacterial and archeal communities from California, USA to study Microbial Dark Matter (Phase II) - Blank Spring... | ecosystem: Environmental > Aquatic > Thermal springs...
GTTAACAACCTGATCGAGAACGCGATCAACTATACGCCCGGCGGGGGACACATTCACGTTACTACGGAATGTTGTGAGAAAGATACGCGTCTATGGGCGGCGGTGACGGTGCGGGATACCGGCATGGGTATTCCTGAACATGAGATTGAGTATCTCTTCGAGCGATTTTTCCGGGGTGGTGAACCGCAAGAAATGCGCATACAGGGTAGCGGTCTAGGATTGGCAATTGTCAAAGAGATAGTAGAATTGCATGGCGGTACGGTAACCGTTGAAAGCCAGGTTGGTGCAGGCTCGACGTTTACGGTGTGGATACCCCTGATGGAAGTCTGACTCGGTTGTGGCGTGTGCCTCGGGCCGCGTACGCGTTGGTAAATACTTTGTGATATGAGGAGGAATCGATGCCGAAAAAGCAAATTCTCGTTGTAGAGGATCAAGACCTTTTGCTGATGGCTATCCGTGACGTGTTGGAAATGGAAGGGTATAGAGTGATTACGGCCGGTGATGGGGTCGAAGGGTTGGAAGTGATGCGGACGCTTTCCCCGGATCTCATCATTGCCGATATTTCGATGCCCCGGATGGACGGGTACAAGTTTTTTGAAGCCGTTCACGCCCGTCCCGAATGGGTGCCGATTCCTTTCATTTTTCTGACGGCGCGGGCTGAAAAAGAAGATCGCTTGAAGGGCAAAGCGATGGGCGCTGAAGACTACCTCGTCAAACCCTTCGATCCTCAAGAACTCCTCATCGTCGTGCGCTCGCGGATTGGGCGAGCCGAGGCCATCCGTGAGGCAACGGAGGGCGAATTCGAAGAACTCAAACAGCAAATTATCACATTGTTGAGCCATGAGTTGCGCACGCCGTTGACCAGCGTTTATGGCTATACCGAGTTGGCCCTGGAAGATGCCGCCGAATTGCCATCTGGTGAATTCCAGCAGTACCTTGTGGGTATCCGGCGTGGTGCCGACCGGTTGAGAACCCTGGTCGAAGATTTGCTGATGATCGTGCGTCTGGATACCGGGCAGTTGGAACGAGAATTTCGGCTTCTAGGGACATTGCACGATAACCTCGACGAGATTATCACGCGCACTGTCAAATTTTTTGCTGCGCAAGCGGCGCGGGAAAATATTGCTCTGGAGACCGACATCGTGCCCGGTTTGCCACCGGTGATCATCTACGAGAGCTTCTTCGTCGATGCGCTCAGCCGGTTGATTGATAACGCCATCAAATTCTCCCGCAACAAAGGCGAGCGCGTCATGGTATCGGCCCAGGTTGAAGACGGCTGGGTAGAAATCGCCGTCACCGATGAGGGGGTCGGTATTTCTCCACAAGGCGTCGTGCGCCTCTTCGAACGTTTCCGCCAGATCAACCGGGAAAAAATGGAACAACAAGGGATTGGCTTGGGGCTGTCGATTGTCAAGGCGTTAATTACTTGCATGGAAGGTGAGGTCGGTGTCGAGAGTGAGCAAGACGTAGGCAGCACTTTTATGATTCGGCTGCCGGCAGCAATGGGGGATTAAAGTCAACTAATACCTTGAGTGCCCCGCGTCGCCCGGCGTGCGCGAAAGCCGTGAGTATCGCGTCGAATGGATAGCACGCCTCGACCAAAGGTGTAACGTCCACTGCACCGCGTGCCTGCAAGCGTAGCGCTGCCGCCAGTGGCCCACACCGCGACCCCACGAGCGTGATCTCGTCCACGACAGCCATTGTAAGGTTGGCCTCCAGTGTGTCATGGTACGTGGACTTGAGGACCAACGTCCCGCGTGGACGCACCAATGCGCGGGCCGTGGCGTAGCCATCGGGATGCCCCGTCGCCTCGACGACGACGTCAGCGCGCGGCAGTCCCGCAACCGTCGCATTGCGCGCCACGCACAGCGTAGCGATTCCCCTGCGCGCCAGGATGTCCAGCTTCTCCGCGTGTCGTCCGATGACGGTCAGATCGCAGCCGGTGAGCGCCAATACCTGCGCGCAGAGCAGGCCGAGCTTGCCATCGCCTAGGACGATGACGCGATCCGTGGGATGGACGTGGACTTGTTCCAGGATTTCGCAAGCCGCGGCCAACGGCTCGGTGAACACGGCCACCTCGTCGGGTAGATCCTCCGGGACGGCGTACAGGTTCGCCACGGGCAGCGTGAGATACTCGGCGAACGCGCCATCGCGCCCGCTGATGCCGAGCGTGGTGCGTTGCGGGCAGTGGGTGTGCTGTCCGGCCCGGCACGTCGCGCAGACGCCACAGGCGGCGTTGATATCGCCAACGACGCGCCGCCCCTCCCAGACTTCCGCGCCGGGCGCGCGTTCTACCACGCCCACGAATTCGTGACCGGGCACGCCCCGGAAGCGCATATAGCCCCGCATCAATTCCAAGTCGGTGTTGCATAGCCCCGCCATACGCACGCGGATCAGCGCCTCACCGGGCGGCGGCGTTGGGGTGGGGTAGTCTTCCACGAATTGCAATTCTTCATCCAGCACCAATGCGCGCATAATAGCCTCCTATCGTATCTTCTCAACCCCCCCCCTTTTTTATGAGGAACGACAGCTCCTTGCTTCTTGACAAATACGATTTACGGTGTATAAATTATACAGCGTAAATAATAAAAGGAAAGTGTATGCCACGACCGAAACAGACCAAAGAAGAGCGCGAAGTTATGCGCGAGCGCATCCTGGATGCCGCGCACGAGCTATTGATGGAACAAGGCCCGGAAGCCCTCAGCACGCGCGTCATCGCCGAGCGGCTCGGCGTATCGCACATGGTCTTGTACACCTATTTCGAGAACCACGATGCGCTCTCCGAAGCCCTGCGCGCGCGGCTGCGTGAAGAGCGTGAAGCCACGCGGGCCGAGGCATTGCGGCGCGCCGAAACCGGCGACGTCGCTGTCGTGATGCGCGAGGCGCTCGCACGCTACGCGACGGCGGCCAAAGAGCATCCGGCGTTGTATACGTTCTTGTGGGTGCAACCAATCTCGTCCAGTGGCGTGTGGCAGGAGCAACCCCACCGCCCCTATCAGGGCAACATCCGTTACCTGGCGCAGTTAGCGCAGCTTGGGATGGCGCGCGGCGTTTTCGTCGAACGCGATTCTATGTTGGCGGCAGGCGTCGCCTTTGCCACCGTTCATGCGCCGCTCCTCTTCTACCATAGCGGCCGCCTGACCGACGCCGACTTACGTGACCATCTCTCCGCCGAAGCCCTGGACCTCGCCATGCACTACCTGATGCGTGATCCATAATTCGTCATTCGCACCTCTTAACCCTTAACTCGCAACTCTTAATTCGTAATTCGTAATTCGTAAGGAGCCTTGCATGAAATCTTTGTGGCGTTTATTCAAATTTATGAAGCCCTATCGCCGGGAAGCGATTGCAGCGCTGTTGTTGCTGGTCTTTGTGGTCGCCGCCGACCTGGCGATTCCCCGGTTGACGCAGCGGGTGATCGATGAGGGCGTGAGAATGCAAAATATGCCCGTCATCATCAACACTGCGCTCTTGATGTTCGGTATGGCGGTGTTGGAGGCGGTGATCTCGGTGGGCAACATCATCCTCTCCGTGCGGGTGGGGTTGAAGACGGCTACCGACATCCGCAGCGCCTTCGTGCGCAAGGTGCAGTCACTCTCCTTCGGCAACCTGGATCGCTTGCAGACCGGGCAACTGATCGTCCGTGCGACCAGCGACATCACCCAGGTGCAGATGATTATGATGATGAGCTTACGTATCCTCACGCGCGCGCCGCTGTGGGCTGCCGGTTCTTTGGTGATGTTGATCCTCACCGCGCGGCAGTTGGCCTGGATATGGTTAGCGATGCTGCCGGTGATATTCGGCATCGTCGTGCTGTTTCTGGTTAAGGCGCGCCCGCTGTTCCTCATCGTTCAGGAGAAGCTGGACAAACTCAACACCGTGATGCAGGAAAATCTCGCGGGCGTGCGTGTCGTCAAAGCCTTCGTCCGCGCCGAGCACGAAAAACAACGATTCGCGCGCGCTAACGAAGACTTGATGGCGCAGACGATGAAAGTGCTCAATTTCGTCGTCGTCCTGATGCCGTTGATGATGACGATTGTCAATCTGGCAACGGCGGGTGTGATTTGGTTTGGCGGCAACCTCGCCATCGCGGGTGAGATGACCGTGGGGCAGATTTTGGCCTCGGTCAACTATATGGTTTTTGCCCTCTTCCCGTTGATGATGCTCCTGGGCATGATCGCGCCGCTCTCCGCTGCGGATGCCTCCGCCGGTCGTATCCTGGAAGTGCTGGACAGCGAAGCGGAAGTCCGGCCGCCGGCCGCAGCGCAGAAACCGGCAACGACCGCCGGGCGCGTGATCTTCGAGGACGTGTGCTTCAGCTACAACCACGGCTGCGCCGATGCCGTCCTGACGGATGTCAACCTCGTCGCCGAACCGGGTGAGACGGTGGCCCTCCTCGGTGCGACCGGTTCCGGCAAATCCAGCCTTATCCACCTCATCCCGCGCTTCTACGATGTGGATCAGGGCCGCGTGCTCATCGATGGCGTGGACGTGCGCGACTGGCCGATGCACGACCTGCGCACGCAGATAGGCATCGCGCTGCAAGAAGCAGTGCTCTTCAGTGGCACCGTGCGCGACAATATCCGCTACAGGCGTCAAGAGGCCACCGAAGACGAAGTGATCGCAGCGGCGCGTGCAGCGCAGGCCCACGATTTCATTATGGCGATGCCTGAGGGCTACGACACCCTCGTCGGGCAGCGCGGCGTCAACCTTTCCGGCGGGCAGAAGCAGCGCATCGCCATCGCTCGCGCGCTGTGCGTCCGCCCGCTTGTGCTGATCCTTGACGACAGCACCAGCGCAGTGGACGTGGAGACCGAGAGCAAACTGCAAGATGCGTTGGACAATCTCTTGCGCACCCAACTGGCGCACCGGAGCACCGTCTTCGTCGTCGCGCAGCGCATCAGCACCGTCCTCACCGCCGATAAAATCGTGGTGCTCGATGGCGGTCGCATCGCCGACGTGGGCGCGCACGCTGAGTTGTTGGCGCGCAGCCCGATTTACCAGGAAATCTACGAATCGCAGTTGGGCAATGGGAATGGTAGACAGTAGACGGTAGCGCGGGCGGGACGCCCGCGTGTCTCAGCCGGTAGCAGGATGATAAGAGACAAAACAGGAGACAGGCATTTATGGAACGACGACAGGGTTCTGGTGGGGGAAACGGACAGGGTGGGGCGGACAGCCCCGGAAATCGCGGGGAGCAACAACGGGGCGGCGCGCGGATGCCGGGTCCTGGTGGACGGGGTTTTGGCACGCGCATCGAGAAGGCGCAGGATGTGCGTGGCACGCTGCGGCGTTTGCTCGGCTACCTGCGCCCGCATCGCGTCGTATTAGTCGTGGCGGCGATTCTGGTGGTGGTGAGCACGCTCCTGGACCTGGTCGGCCCGTACCTCAACGGCGTGGCCATCGACCGCTTCATCGCCGAGCGCGATGTACCCGGGCTGGCGCGGATCGTCTTGCTGATGCTCGGCGTATATCTGGTGGTCTGGGCCTTGCGTGTAGTGCTGGCGCGGATGATGGTGAGTATGGTGCAGAAGGTGATGCTCACGATGCGCGAGCAGCTTTTTGGACATTTGCAGACGCTCTCCCTCAGCTTTTTCGACCAGCACCCGCACGGCGATTTGATGAGCCGCCTCACCAACGACCTCGATGCGCTGGGCCGGCTGCTGGCGCAGAACGTGACGGACTTGATCGGCGGGTTGCTCTCGCTGGTTGGCATCGTGGTGATGATGTTCTCCATCAACTTCTGGCTCGCGCTCGGTTCGATGTGCGTCTTCCCGCTGATGCTGTGGTTTACCGGCTTCGTCGGCAAGCGCACGCGCCAGGGCTTCCGCGATTTTCAGATGCGCACCGGCCAGTTGAACGGCGAGTTGGAGGAAATCTTCAGCGGGCAGCGCGTCATCATTGCTTTCGGGCAGGAGGGCACGACGCTATCAAAGTTCGACCGGGTCAACGAGGAGACGCGCGATGTGGGCATCCGCGCCCAGACCTACGCAACGTTGATCCCGCCGCTGATGGGCATCTTCAGCAACGCCAACATCGCCATCCTCGCCGGTCTGGGCGGGTGGATGATCATTCGCGGGTGGGCCACCGTCGGCACGATCCTCACGTTCTACAACTACTCGCGCCGTTTCGCCGGGCCGCTGCGCCAGTTGGGCGATTTGTACAACCAGATTCAATCGGCGTTGGCCGGGGCCGAGCGCGTCTTCGAGCTGCTCGACCAGGAGCCGGAACTCCTCGAAGCGCCGGACGCGATCGTGCTGGACAAGGTGCAGGGCGACGTGCTTTTCGACCACGTGGACTTCAGCTACGTTCCCGATGTGCCCGTCATCAAGAAGATGAGCTTCCACGCGGAACCGGGGCAGACCATCGCCCTGGTCGGCCCGACGGGCGCGGGCAAGACGACGATGATCAACCTGCTCTCGCGCTTCTACGATATTCATGGCGGCAGCATTTGCATTGACGGGGTGGAGTTGCGCGATTACAACAAGGCCAGCCTGCGCCGCAAACTCGGCGTGGTGCTGCAAGATACATTCCTGTTCTCAGAATCCGTTATGGAGAACATCCGCTACGGACGACTCGACGCGACCGATGAAGAGGTCATTGCCGCGGCAACGCTGGCGAACGCCGACCAGTTTATCCGCCGCCTGCCACAGGGCTACCAAACGGAGCTATCGGAGCGCGGCAGCAACCTGAGCCAGGGGCAGCGCCAGTTGCTCGCCATCGCTCGCGCGATTTTGGCCGATCCGGGCATCCTCATTCTCGACGAAGCCACGAGCAGCGTGGATACCCGCACCGAGCAGCACATCCAGGAGGCGCTGCTGCGCTTGATGGAAGGCCGCACCAGCTTCGTCATTGCCCACCGTCTGAGCACCATCCGCGAGGCCGACAGGATCCTCGTCATCAACGACGGCGAGATCATCGAGCGTGGATCGCACCAGGAGCTACTGGCGCAGCAGGGGTTCTATCATCATCTGTATATAAGCCAGTTCCGGGGGCAGGGGGTGACGGCGGCGTGATGATTTCTCTGCGTTCTCAGCAGTAGAGTTTCTTGCCGTTTGTGCAAGAATTTGATTCGTAATAGAGAAACGAGTTAAATCTGGCACAATTTCCGCGGTATCCGTCACCCTGAGCGGAGTCCCGCCGCTTTTGCGGGACGCAGTCGAAGGGTCTTGTGCTCGCAGCGATTGTGCCAACTTTAATCCTTTTGTCTATAAGATACTATGTATCTCTGGCGTGAACCTCAATCCACATTTAGTGCAGCAAATGTGTGAGCATAGTCGTCATTGTAGAACGCAAAGCGGATCGACCAGGGGTGAACAGGTCTTGCTGTGACGGCATAGCCGTAATGTGCGCAGGAAGGCGCCATCCTGGGTCCGGCGAGTCTTTTCACCGCCACGCCCACTAGCTTGTGACTGAGAAATCCAAACACCGCCGCCGCCGACAGCATCAAAAAGATGACCAGGTACTCGGACATCATCCCGACCAAGCCGTTCATGGGCAGTGCCAGCGCCAACCAGAGCAGCAGCCCTACCCCATAGGTGGCAAACCGTGATTTGTGGGCAATGTTCACATGCTGCAAGCACCGCGAACAATAGGGCGCTTGCCATTGCAGTTTGAAAAAAAAGCGTTTGTCACCCTCCATTTTCCACGGCGCCTCGCACTCGATCGTATGACTTGAGGATGGTTCCTGGCTCTGGCAACACACACATCGATTGGGCCAACGGATGTTGCGCATCTCTAGCACGTGAGTGCCGTTTTCATTACAGGGGTGGGTTGCCATTTCCCTGATCAGTTCATCGTGTTGCCGGGGCTTGATTTCATAAGAGAAGTCGATCACTTTCATACTATTTTCCTCCAGTGGAGTGAGACGGAACGGCGGTGCAACGCACTTGAACCACAAAAACGCCGATTTTACACGTGTGCCGGATAAATTTTGAACTCAAGTGCGTTGCACCTAACTCAGATGAAACACACCCATTTGATATCCTCTTTTCAGAGTAAGGCAGTGCAGCTAGAAAACGCGCTCCAACTCGTTGGCGATCTGCAGATCGCTAAAGTGCTCGCTCGTTTCCAGCAGGATGAGACCCCACGCGCGATCCAGTCCGGCCCCTTGACCCAATTGGAGCAGTTTCCTCGTCGCCTCTGGCGATGGCCGGCGCTCTCCGCTACAGAGTTTTCTGATCATGGCCGGGCTGTAGGACAGCTCTTCAGCCAGGAGGAGCAACACGCCGCCTTTCGTCAGCCAGTGTTTTTGCTGCATCATTGTCTGTAACAGTAGATTGATCGGCTTCCCGCTTGCGTGGTTTCTGGCTGGCTTGCCATACGTGGCCGGGGGGGCGCTCAGGATGGCTCCGGCGACGATAGAGACCCTCAGCCACAGACCCACGCTCATATCGAGGTCGGCTTGATCCGGCGCGATGTGCAGCCATTTGGTGAGCAAAAAGCCGGCGATGGGCAACAGCGCCAACGGCAGGATGATAGAGAGGCGGGTTCTCGGGTTTCGTCTGGCTGCGAGCGGCGGCAGGAGAATCGCGCCGGTATATACGATGCTCCACAGTCCGGTCATTGGCAGCCCGGATGAATCGAGCGGGAGCATTGCCGCTGCGAACCACCAGATGATGCCGCCGGCCAGCCCGCCCAGCGCGCTTAGAATCGAACGACTCCATTGATCCCGTACAGGTTTTGCCAGAGATCGCTGCGTGAGACGCGCGTTTTGTTCCTGTCCCTCACGGCTTTGCGACGCCAGACTGTAACCCGTCTGTAAGATCGCGAGGCCCAGAAAGGGGCCGAGGCCGACCAGCACGCCCCACAGCGCCTCCAAAAAGAGCGGAATCTCGACTGGGTAGGGTAGGTTCAGTTGGGAGCCATAGAGCAACCGCCACAGCAGATAAGCGCCCAGGCTGCCCAGGCCGGCAGCCAGAATCCGGCTCCAGACCAGCGCCTCTTTGAGTGAAAAGGTACGTTCTAATCTATTGGGTATTCTGACTCGTTCGCATTTATCGTGTTCCATTTTACTCGTTTTTTGGTATGTTGGTGATACAGAAAGTGATACAAAATTTGCAGATGTTTTCTGGGGATGGTTTAGAAATTGGGTAACACTTTTCCGCTTATCGAAGCTGAAAGTGTCAAGATAAAAAGCAAGGGTTCTGAACCTTGCCGTTTTCTGTAGTTATTTTCGGATGCCTCCTAACTATGTAAATTGGTATTGCGGCAAAAGCCGCAATGCGTAAATTGTTGCCCAACGAGCAAGAAACGGGCGGCGAAAGCTCTTTTGGTTCCGGTTTGTCGGGTTAGGTTCTAAATCTTTGAATACCCCAACGATAGATGTGACGACAAACCAGACTGAAAAGCCAACCTACGATGGCCCCACTCAACAGACCGCCAATGCCGCCGCCTATAACGATCCACGTCTGGCTTATCTGGGACAAGTTTGCCAACTGTCTGAATAGCCAGAACCCGATTACGCCAATTGGCGTACCGGCCACGGCTCCGACTTGGGTGAACAACGCCGTCACAGCCGGGCCGCGACGGCGTGACAGGAAACCGACGAGCGAGGAAGTCGAGACGACCCCCACCATAATCAGCAACATCAGCACTCCTGCCAACACCAGGCTCACCACGACCAATGTTATTCCCAGAACGATGCCGACACCTAGCATCACGATCATCATCAGCGCAAAAAACAGGAAAAGCACCCCCCGGCCAATGAGGATCCAGTCCCCATCATAGGGAGGTGTGGGGGTTGTCGTAGGATGAGGCGTAACCGTCGCAGTATCTTCGATGGATTGCCCCTGACCGGCCGGTAGGTTGAAGGCCAACAGGGTCGTTGCCAGCACGAGCAAGGTCAGGCATAGGTGTAGGAAACGATTATAACGTATGGTCATTGTTCACCTCAGACAATTGCCGGAAGAATTTTTATCGACTTTTCACCAAATACTTCTACCTTTGCAGCCATCCAGCGCCTTGTATGTCGAGATTCGTCAATCCCAACGCTTGTGCTTTCTCGACAACCGCTTGGTATTCGGCGGCGGTCACTCTTCTGGAGATGTCCGGATAATCATAGGCTTTGTGCGCCGGGGTGTATTGCACCATGATATTGACGAACGTCTCTTTAGGCAAGTGTTCGGCTATCCACGCCATGATTTTTTCTGAACCGCTGACGTCGTTTGGCATGACCAGGTGCCGGATCATCAACCCGCTTTGCGCAATGTCCTTCTCTGTCAGTTTCACCACGCCGACCTGACGGTGCATCTCCAGGATCGCCGCTTTCGTGATCTCAGGATAGCTCTCCGCCTCGGCGGAATACTTCGCCGCCATGGCGCTGTCCCAGTACTTGATGTCCGGCAGGTAAATGTCCACGACCCCATCGAGGAACGCGAGGATTTCCATACGCTCCCAGCCGGAGGTGTTGTAGACGATGGGCAGCCGCAGACCGTGCGCTGCCGCCACGTCGATGGCTTTGAGGATGTGGGGGGAATAGTGCGTCGGGGTGACAAGGTTGATGTTGTGACAACCGCTGCGTTGCAATTGCAACATCATCACGGCAAACCCGTCGATATCCGTTTCGGAGCCTCTCCCCAGATGGCTGATGGTATAGTTCTGGCAAAAGACACAGCGCAAATTGCAATGGGTCAAGAAGATCGTCCCGGAACCGCCCCGGCCCACCAGCGGCCTTTCTTCGCCAAAGTGCGCGTGGCTTGCCGAAACGACGAGTTCCGTGCCGGGCGCACGACAGAACCCGCTCGCGCCCTCGAGGCGATTCGCCCCGCATGTGCGCGGGCAGAGCCGGCAGTTTTCCATAATGGCCCAGAGTTCTTCCGCTCGTTCTTTCAATTCACCGGTTCGATGCAGCTTCAGATACGCCGGTTCGAAATCGCCGGTGGGTGTGGCGACAGTTTCCACGGTAGCTTTTATTTCGACTTCGGTCTTCGGCACATCGCTTAGGGGTTCCGTCTTGCCGCAACCCGGCAAAACCGCCGATAGCCCGGCCAGAAAACAGAGTTTGGCGGCATTTTCCAGAAAATCCCTGCGCGTCCATTTGTTAAGCAGAAAATCGTTCATTTTATTCACCTCCGAAAATGTCAACGGATTGAACGGATTTTTTCTTTTCAATCCGTTTCATCCGTTGATAAACCTTTGAAACTATCCGAAAATTCACCGTTGACGCACTAAAAACGCCCGCGGACACAATTTTTGGATAGAATCTTCATCCCCGCCACCTTTCAAACCTCCGGTGTGGCGACGACAATCAAACTTGCCAGTTTCAGCAACCCTACTGTGATGCACGTTCCTGCTAGACCGAGAACGGGAAGCAGCACCACTGCGCCTACGATGCCGCCTACCCATCCGCCGAGCAGGTCCGCCGCGTAGAGCAGCCCGGCGGTCTGGCTCACGCTCGCGCTCTCCCGCAGATACAGCTTGTTCGCCAGCGGGAATTGCGCACCGACCAACAGCCCGCAGAGCGACGAAATGGCCAAGAACAGCACTCTGAAAAGCGGGAAGACGCCCGGATGGCTCAACCACCTCTGACCGGCGAGCAAGATCAGCGGCAGCCCAACGGCGAAACAGACGAGGGCCACTTCGACGCCGCGGAAAAGTTGGCGCGTGTCTCTTGTGCGCTCCATCAGGTGTGCGCCGAGCAGCGCGCCGCCTGCCGCCCCGGCCATAAAGAACGCCACCAGCAGCCCGATCCACGCGAACACGTACCCGTAGAGCGCCTGAAAGGCGAAAATAACCACCAGATCGAAGATCATCCCGGCAAAACCGGTCGTGACGATGGCAAAGGGGATGCTTGCCCGGGAGACGTCGATGCGCCGCGTGCGCATAATGCCGTAGAAAAGCAGGAAAAGCGCGAACAACCCGAACATCATCCCCGGGTTGACCTGCTCGAAGCGCCTGAACAGCGCGCCGAACGCCGGCGCAAACGTGGCGTTCCAGTGGGCGATGCTATAGAACAATCCCATGGGCCTGAAATCGCGATTGATGGCCTGGCTACGCCCCTCGATGAACTGCGCGAACCAATCTTGCCAGCCGTGGTGCAGTTTGTTCTCGATGTACCAGGGGACGATCACGTTGGCCGAAATATCCCGCGCGGTCAGTCTCTCCACAACCTGCGCCTTATCGACGGTTGCAATCTCCGCAGAATCCGACGCCAGGAAAACGTTCCGCCCATCCCCCGGAATCACCCGAACGTGCGCGAAGACGCTGTCCAGCGTGTGGAAAATGCTGCTGTTCAGGTTTTGCAGCTCTTCATTCAACCAGGTGAACGAACCGGGCGCGCCCAGGACGAGGATGCCCCCTGCGTTCAGCCGCCCCTTTGCCAGCGCAAAGAACTCCTGGGTAAAGAAGCGGTTGGCTTGCAAGTTCGACGGCTCCACAATCCCGACGAAAATCAGGTCGTAGCGGCGCGGCGTGGTTTTGAGCATTAGCCGCCCATCGACGTGGTGGACCTGCACGCGCGCGTCGTTCAGTTCGGACTCCGTCAGCGGGGTGGGGAACTTCCGCAAGAGCGCAAGCAGCAGTGGATCGAGTTCCGCGTAGTCGATGCCGGCGATGGAGGGATGTTTCAACGCCTCGTCGATGACGCCGCCCGCTCCACCGCTCAGGATGAGGATGTGGGCCGGGTTGGGATGGGCCAGCAGCGGCAGGTGCACGAATTCTTCGACGGCGATGCTATCCGGGGCCGGGATGATGAGGTCGGGAATCCCGTCCTGGAAATAGATGTACTGCCCCTGGTTTTCGATCACACAGATATTGCCATAAGGGGAATTCTGGTAATGGACGATGTTAAGGTGCTTCCACTGCGCCTGGATTGCATACCGGTGCAGCCTATCGGCCTGCCCACCGAAGACCAGATAACCGGAAGCGAAGAGCAGCACGCTCAAAACGACCGGCATAACCTTGTGCCATAGCCCAGTTTTCCGGTAGGGCGCGAGCAAGAGCAGGCACGCGACAAAGTTTAGCATCGCCAACCCTGAAGCGGCCTGAAATGTGTTGAGATAGGGAATGAGCAGATAGGTGCAGACGATGCCGCCGGCCATCGTGCCCACGGTTTCGTAGACGTAGACCTTGCCGGCCGTCGTGTCATCTTGTGCGGAGAACGTCGCGTTTGCGGAGAACGTCGCGTATGCGGAGAACGTCTCGTATGCGGAGAACGTCGCGTAAATCCGGCAACCGAAGGTGAACAGCGCGCCGTGCGAAAGGCTGACCGGTAAAAGAATGAGGAAAGAAGTGTAGAACATCGGGAGTAAGGCTATGCTTTCCCCAATCGAAATGCCCAGGATGGTTTTGAGGAGGCGCGTCAAGAAGAGCGCGCCGAGCAGCGACAAGGAAAAGAAGATGGCAAGACCGGCAAATGTCACGCGCGCATCTTTGGCTTTCTCTACCATCCGCCCGGCAAAGAAAGACCCGCCGGCCTCGAGCAGCAACCAGTTGGCGAGGATAATGCCGATGGAGAGTTCGTTGCCTGAAAAAACGATAAGAAGTTCTCGCAACAGGAGTATCTCGGCGACCAGCCCACTAAACCCCATCACCACGATAGCTATATAGACGTTTCTTTTCATCACTTTGCCTCCCACCATACCCGGTGGCAGCCCCACGCCTCCTTCACTTTCAATGGTAGTGGATTGGTGCCCAAAAGTCAAATGCAGGTGGGTATAGCCGCGCTTTCCAAAGCGTGTGTTCCTGGCGCGAAATGGATTTCGCGGATGCTGTCTTTACCGCCAACAAATCTGTAACAATATTCCAACGATACGCAAATGTTCGCTGGCGAATTCTTTGTTATTCTGATACTGAGATTATAGGATATGAATCAATGCGAGATATGGTTGAGGCTTTGATAGCAAGCATAGTTGTTTGCGCAACCTGTGTTTGTGTCAGTGGCAGTTCGCGTCTAGTGTTACAGTTTCAGGAGGTAATGTATTATGGCCGGACATATTTCTCTGTCTCAGGTGAATAAGCGTACACTGTGGTTGTTGGTGGGGATAAGCCTGTCCCTGCTCATTGCGGGCATTTTGACCGCCCCGGTCGCGGCGCGTGCGTTGGCCGGATTGCCGCAAAGCAGCGCCGCGCCTGCGCCCCTCGCGCAATCCACACCGACTACCACGTTGAGCATCTCCATCCTCAGCTCGCCGTGGGCCACGTTGGATACCAAGCCGGCAGAAGGGCCGCTCGTCTTCGTGGTGCAGTCCGCCATCACCAATACCGGCGCGGTGACGGCCACCAACGTGGTGGTCACGCTCGACTATCACGATCCGGCGAATGGCTGGGTCCTGCTGGCCGGCGAAATCCCGACGCGCACGCACACCACCCTCGCGCCGGGCGAGACGGTTTACAATTATTGGTTTGCCCGCTATCCTCCGGTCACCGGAGCCAGCTTCTGGTATACTGTCAGGACGCAGGCCGCCAATGCCGCGCAGGTTGCCACTTCGAATAATGCGTATGGCAACCCTGCGCCCAATAGAACCGTTATGACGCGCCGCTATCAGGCTACCGGCAACTCCGGCATTACCCAGGCTACCGCCGACGTGTCGGTAGGGCGCGCGTTCACCGTTACTGTAGATTACAGTTGGACCGGCTCCCCTGCGACGCTAAACTTCTCGCCGGTGGGCAATGTGGATTACGACCCTGGCGCGTATCGCTTGCTCGGCGCACAGGTGCGCCTTTACACATACGCGCCCGAGTCTGGCGGGACTTTGGTACGCACGGTGGACAACCGTCTCTACGTCACCGGAATCGAGACTTCCGCACAGTACGCGCGGACCGAGTACACCTTCATCGCGGTAGCGCCAACGCCCACCCAGCTATGCCCTTATACAGGCGTCGATTATCTAAATAACCAAAGATACGACACGAACTATTGCACCGGCGGGACGAACTCCACCATTATCTCCTTCGATAGCACGCTATCAACAGAACTGACCAAGCAGGTGGACGCGACGACTGTGCAGCAGGGTGAATCCCTGACCTACACGCTGCGTTTCACCAACAGCGATGCGATCTCCGGCAACTTGAGCTACGTTTGGATATGGGACGAACCGACACCCGCCGCCGGTTCCGTTGTGGTTACGTCTCTTACGCCCGCCGGCCATCCCGACGCGACCACACCATCCCGCGCTGCGTGGTACCTGGACACAGTCGCGTCTGGTTTCACCGGAACCTATACCTTTGCCTTCCGTGTGGACGGCAACGGGATCGATCTGGCCAACCAGACGCCCATTGTCAATCACGTCTTCTTCGGCATCAACGAGGGCAGCGTCCCATCACGCGCGGCCTTGACGGACACCGTGACCGTCACTTTGCAAGCGCCGGTCATCCACTTGAGCCAGAGCAACGGCCTGCTGACGACCGAGGTGGGCCAGCCGTTCGTTTACACCTTGCACATTACCAACAGCGGGTCAATTGCGGCGACCAACGTGGTGATAACCGACACCTTACCCGACTACGTGACGCTCACCGGCCCGGCGATGCCGGCGCCGAGCGACGCCGGCGCGGGCTGGCTGGCGTGGACGTTGGACACGCTTGCGCCGGGCGAGTCGCGCGTGATCACCATCCCCGTGCAAACCGTGGTGGGAACGCCCGACGGCGCGGTGTTGGCCAATGCGATGACGGCGCGTTACGCCAATCCCGCCGGGCACGTCTACGCTCTCCAGCAGGCGACGGACGTAACCGTCGTCCACGCGCCGGCTTTGCAGATCGCCAAGCGCGCGCTGCTTGACCCGGTGCTCCATGATGCGCCCATTACCTACACCCTGAGCTACACCAACACCGGCGCGCTGACCGCGACAGACGTATCGATCAGCGACGCAATCCCGGCGGATACGACGTACATGGCTTGCGCGGGTGGCCTGACGTGTGCGCTTGACGACGGCGTTGTCACCTGGACGCTCGCCGCCTTGTCGCCCGGCGATAGCGGCGCCGTCACCCTGACCGTGCGCGCCGGGGAGACATTCCAGGCGGTGAACGCGCACTACGGCATTCATAGCGCCGAGACCGGCCTGGTTTCCGGCCTGCCTGTGACCACTACCGTGGCCGCTGAGCCGGGCCGCGTCAACGTCTACACCTTCGTTGACCTTAACCTCAACGGCGTCCGCGACCCCGACGAACTGCCGCTTGCCGGCGTCGTCATCACCGTCCCGCACGCCATAGACCCCATCACCGTAACCGACGCCGTGAGCCGTACTTATCCCTTCACCATCCCCGTTTATGGGCCGATGTCGGTGACGACTTCCTTGCCGGACGACTACTTCCATACCACGCCGGAGACGGTGTATCTTTACAATCAATTTGGCGTCACACAGACGTTGGGCTTCGGTTACGCGCCAATCAGTGTCACCTATGCCGTCATCTATGGGACGGTTTTCGCCGACGCCAATCACAACGGCGTGCGGAATGCGGGCGAAACCGGCTTGCCGGGCGTTACCGTGACCTCGTTGCAAGCCGATCCACCCTCGGCGACCACCGATGCCTTCGGCAATTACACCCTCCGGTTCCCCAGCACCGGCCCTGTCACCCTGACGGTTGCGCCGCCGTCCGGCTATATTGCCACCACACCGGAGGTGGTTTCCACCGTCGCTGTGACCGAAACCGTCGCCATCGTCAACTTTGGTTACTTCGCGGGCATTCAGGTCATCGGGCAGGTCTTCGAGGATACGAATGTCAATGGGCTTTGGGATGCAGGTGAACTCGGACTGGGCGGCGTCACCGTCACAGGTGACGGCGATAGCACGCTCAGCGACGCGAGCGGTGTCTACACCTTGCACGTCACCCTCGACAGCCCCGTGCTGATTACGGCAAGCGTGCCGGCCGGCTATGTGGCGACCGATGCCATCCCTGGCGCAGGCATGACCCGGATTGATGCCCACACCCTGCACATCCCCACGCCGGTTGCCGGGCAGACCTATACCGGTGGCGCGTTTGGGCTGGCAGCCGCGGACGCGGTTGTCACCCTCACCGGTCACGTCTGGGAGGACGCGAGTATAACCGGATTGGCGAACGGCGTGTGGGACGCCGGCGAACCGGGGTTGCCGGGTGTGCTGGTCGGCGTGAGCAGTGGCCTGGCCCGTACAACCGATGCGGCGGGCGCGTTCACCCTTTACGTGCCGCCCGGGCAGGCCATCACGCTCACGGCCACGAATCCGCCCGGCTACCTTTTCACCAACGCCATCCCCGGAACCGGCGCGACCAAATACGATAATCACACATTGCTGGCGGCAGCGCAGCCCGGCGGAACCACCCTCGACGGCCATGCGTTTGGCGCTGTGCAAGCGGACGGCGTCGCCGTGATTGCCGGTACGGTCTTCGATGATGCCGACGGTGACGGTGCGCGCGACGGCGGCGAGGCCGGCCTGCCCGGCGTCACCGTCACGCTGGAGATCGACGGCGGCCTGACCATCCCGCTCGTCACCGATGACAACGGCGACTATCGCTTTGCCGTTGCGCCGGGTACGGCGGTGCGTATCACCGCTGCGCGTCCAGCGCCCGATTATTATCCTACGACGCCCGAAAGCCAGGTGTTCCACATCCCAACGGCCGGTGTTTATTCCGGGTATGACTTCGGCTTCAGCAATGTGTTGACGCCGGACATGACCACGATTTACGGGCTGATCTTCGAAGACTTCAACGCCAATGGCATTCAGGATTTCGGCGAACCGGGATTGGCCGGGGCCGTCATCACATTGACGCTGGAAGGCGCGCCCCTGGCCGTCATCACGACGACCGGCGACGGCGTTATCACCGGCACGTTCCGCTTCACCGTCACCGCGCCGGGCGTTTACGCGCTCCACATGCAACCGCCGCCGGGGTACCGTCCCACCACCAGCAATCACATTCCGGTGGTCATCACGACGACGCTGAACCAATCCGAGCGTTTTGTGACCTTTGGCGCAACCCCGCGCGTGATCCCCATCTCGATCTTTGGCCTGGTGTTCGAGGACGCCAACAATAACGGCGTGTGGGATCCCGGCGAAGTGGGCATCCCTGGCGTCACGCTCACCCTGGATGGCAGCGTGACGACCACCTCCGACGCCCACGGCAATTACGCCTTCCCGGTTGACGGAGCCGGCGTTCACGCCCTCGTGAAAACCGATCTGCCCGGTTACATTCCCACCACCCCCAACACCGTCACCCTTTTGACCGAAGTGGGCGGCAGCTACTGTGTAGATTTCGGCAACGCGCCGGAAGATGCAGCTTTTGCCGCCGTCTATGGCATTGTCTACGAGGATAGCAACGAAGACGGCGCGTGGCAAACCGACGAGGTCGGCCTTTCCGACGTTCTGGTCACGCTGAAC